>Ga0210408_10001892_pt1 | contig 21125 bp, 15 predicted proteins | sample IncBWH4MmetaG_FD_155471 | JGI IMG/M metagenome (GOLD analysis project Ga0210408, IMG submission 155471) | Forest soil microbial communities from Barre Woods Harvard Forest LTER site, Petersham, Massachusetts, United States - Inc-BW-H-4-M | ecosystem: Environmental > Terrestrial > Soil >...
ACCACCACGGTCGAATCGATATTCGGCTCGGGTCGCGCGGTCGGTGGCTTCGTGCTCAACAATCAGCTCACCGACTTCTCCTTCGTGCCCACCGAGGGCGGACAGCTGGTGGCGAATGCCGTACAGGGTGGCAAGCGGCCGCGCTCCTCGATGGCGCCGGTGATCGTTCTCGATAGCAGTGGTGATTTCGTCGCCGCGCTCGGCTCCCCGGGGGGCTCGGCGATCCTCGAGTACAACGCGAAGACGCTCGTAGCGCTCCTCGCCTGGAAGCTGCCGCTCAAGCAGGCGATCGAGCTGCCGAACCTGATCGCGCGCGGTGACACCTTCACCGGCGAGGTGACCCGGTTCTCGCCCGCAGTGCTCGCCGGCCTGCACGAGCGCGGCATCGAGCTCAAGAGCGGCCACGCCGAGAATTCCGGTCTCCACGGCGTCGTGCGTCTTGCGGATGGCAGCTACGTCGGCGCCGCCGATTCCCGCCGCGAAGGGGTGGCGCGGACACTCGCACCGGTGCCTGCCCGGCAGATACCGGCCGCCGTGCACTGAACCATCCGGGCGCTCTTGAACGAGGACCGGTCAGGGGTGTAGGGCCGGAAACCCCAGGTCATCCGCGCCGCGCCAGTGCATCCACTGGCTGATCACGAGGTCCGGGTAGTCGCGCCGGCCGATGCTGCCGTTGTAGCGCGCGAGCGCCTTGCGTACGTCGTTGTGCTCGTAGCCGAGGTAGAAGCGCAGAATGGCGCAGCCCATGCGGATGTTGGGTGCGACGCGCACCAGCTCGTAGCGGCGCATGCCGAGCCGCTCGGGCCAGAAGGGCATCACCTGCATGAGCCCCACGGCCCCCGCCGATGACACCGCCCAGCGGTCGAAGCGGCTCTCGACCGCGATCAGCGCCATGACCAGTCCCGGCGGCAGCCGCGCCTCTCCCGATCGGTGCGTCTCGCAGTACACCTGCTGGAGAATGTCGAGCCGCTCGTTCTGCTCCTTCACGATTGGACGCAGGCGCGGCTCCATCAGCGTGTACCACACCGCGGAGTCGTAGTGATCGGTGAAGCATTGGGCCTGGGCGATGGCTCGAGCGACGACCTCTTTGAGCCCGGGATCACGCTGCTGGTCGGCGGCCGCCGGAAGGCTCGCGCCGAGCGTTGCCGCGAGGAGTAGCTGCGCGAGCGGACGCAGCCGCTGCAGCAGCGGGTGCGGCGCCTTACCCGGTGAGGCGCGCGCGCAGGAAGGGGAGCGCTTCATCGGCGGGAAACTCGGTACTGCTGCTGTCACGGCGATGACGGTACTCGAGCCGTCCGGCGTCGAGCCCGCGCTCCGCGACCACCAGACGGTGTGGGATACCGAGGAGCTCCGCGTCCGCGAACTTGACCCCCGGCCGCGCATCGCGGTCGTCGTAGAGCACCTCGACGCCGGCGGCGCTCAGCTCGGCATACAGGCGGTCGCTGACTTCGCGGACACGGGCGGACTTCTGCAGGTTGAGCGCCACCAGCACGAGCTGGAAAGGCGCAATCGGCTCGGGCCAGATGATGCCGCGCTCATCGTGATTCTGCTCGATGGCGGCTGCCACGATGCGCGTCACACCGATGCCATAACAGCCCATGTGGAGCGTGACCTCCCGTCCGGCCTCATCGAGCACCACAGCCTTCATGGGCGTGCTGTACTTGCAGCCGAGTTGGAAGATGTGGCCAACCTCGATGCCGCGGGCAATCTTCAGCCGTCCGCGCCCGGAGGGGCTGGGATCACCTTCGACCACCTTACGGAGGTCCGCGGCGAGCATGCCGCGAACGTCCCGCTCCCAGTTTACCCCGGTCAGGTGCATGTCCTTCTCGTTCGCACCGCACACGAAGTCGGCGAGCGCCAGCGCGCTGTGATCGGCATACACGCGGCACTCGAGGCCCACGAGACCGACGTAGCCGGGCTCGGTGCCAGTGGCGGCGAGCACGCGCTCGGCGCTCGCCAGCGCCAACGGATTTCCGACGCCCTCGAGCTTCTGCGCCTTGACCGCGTTCAGCTCGTGATCGCCGCGGACGACGAGCGCCACCACACCCCCGTCGCTCCCTTCCACCACGAGCGTCTTCACGCAGCGCGAGGGCTCGACCTTGAGAAGTCGCGCGACATCGGCAATGGTGCGCGCGCCGGGGGTGCTCACCTTCCGCAGCGGTTCTCCCGGTGCCGGGCGCGGTGACTGCGGCGGCACTGCGACGGCCGCCTCGAGATTCGCCGCGTAGTCATCGCCGTCGGAGAACACGATGAGATCCTCGCCCGAGGCGGCGAGCACGTGGAACTCCTGCGACACGTCTCCGCCGATGGCACCGGAGTCGGCGCGCACGGCGCGGAACGTGAGGCCGGTGCGGGTGAAGATGCGCGTGTAAGCCTCGTACATCGCGCGATAGCCGGCCTGCAGCGATGCCTCATCGAGATGGAACGAATAGGCGTCCTTCATGATGAACTCGCGCGCCCGCATCACGCCGAAGCGCGGCCGCACCTCGTCGCGGAACTTGCTCTGGATCTGGTAGAAGTTCACCGGCAGCTGCCGGTAGCTCTGCAGCTCGCGACGCACGATGTCGGTGATCACTTCCTCGTGGGTTGGGCCGAGCACGAAATCACGCTCGTGCCGGTCCTTGAAGCGCAGCAGCTCGGGCCCGTACTCGCTCCAGCGGCCCGACTCCTGCCACAGCTCTCCCGGCTGCACCACCGGCATCACGAGCTCGAGCGCGCCCGCACGATCCATCTCCTCGCGCACGATGCGCTCGACCTTGTGCAGCGAGCGCAGCCCGAAGGGCAGCCAGCTGTATAGCCCCGCCGCCAGGCGACGGATGAGTCCGGCGCGCAGCATGAGCTGGTGGCTGATGACCTCCGCTTCCGCGGGGGTCTCCTTCATGGTGTTGATCGGGTACTGGGAGAGCCTCATCGTCCGGCTGCAGTCCAAGCGGGTTGGGAAGTTGCGCATCTTAGCGGATAAGATTGTCGCAGTAAGGCTCTCACCCCCATGGCCACCGATACCGAGGACTACCCGCGACCCCGCAGCAAGGGCATCTACCTGCTGCCGAACCTGCTCACCACATGCTGCCTGTTCTCGGGCTTCTACGCGGTGGTCGCAGCGATCGACAAGCACTTCGATCATGCCGGCATGGCGGTATTCGCGGCGATGATCTTCGATACCCTCGATGGGCGCATCGCGCGCCTGACACGCACCGAGACTTTCTTCGGCAAGGAGTACGACAGCCTGGCCGACATGGTGTCCTTTGGAGTCGCACCGGCGATCGTCGCCTATCAATGGGGCGTGGTGCGAATCGCCGAGTACGGCCACTACTGGGGCCGGTTCGGCTGGCTCGCCTGCTTCTTCTACGCGGCGGCGGCGGCGATGCGGCTCGCGCGCTTCAATGCGCGCGCCGCAGTGGCTGACAAGCGCTACTTCGAAGGCCTGCCGAGCCCTTCCGCTGCCGCGATCGTCGCGGCGTTCGTGTGGTTCTTCAGCGAATGGCACGAGCCGGGGCTCACCGGCCTCATCGCCGCATTTGCGGTGACCGCGACTGCGGGCGCGCTGATGGTGAGCCGCTTCGGTTATCCGAGCTTCAAGCAATTCCATCTCGACCGGCGCATCAAGTTCGTCTACCTCCTGCTCGTGCCGCTCTTCCTGATTCTCATCTTCAGCGATCCGCCGACGATGCTGCTCTCGATGTTCGGCACCTACGCGCTGTCGGCGCCGCTGCTGTGGGTCGGTCGGCGGCTGCGGCGGCTCGTGCGGCGCGTGCCGCCCGGAGGCACCTGATCCATGCTTTCCGCCCGGCGCCGGCAGTACCTCGAGGCGATCGGTATCGATCTGTGGGTGAGTCGCGCCCGCGGAGAGGGCGCGGTGCCCGTACCGACGCCGGCAAGCGGCACCGCGGAAGTCGACACGCAGTGGCAGCGTCTCCTCGATGAGGTGCGCACCTGCCGCCTCTGCCCATTGCATGCCACGCGCACGCAGGGCGTGCTCGGGGTCGGGCCGCAACGTACCGACTGGCTGGTGATCGGCGAAGCTCCAGGAGCGGAGGAGGACCGGCGCGGCGAGCCCTTCGTCGGGGCGGCGGGTCAGCTCCTCGATGCCATGCTGCGGGCCATCGGGCTCGATCGCCGGACCAATGTCTACATCGCCAACGTGCTCAAGAGCCGCCCGCCGAACAACCGCGACCCGAGGCCCGAGGAGGTCGAGGCCTGCCTGCCGTACCTCATTCGACAGATTGCACTGTTGCAGCCCAAGATTATGCTCGCGGTCGGCCGCATTGCCGCACAGAACCTGCTTGCGACCGATGCGCCCCTTGGCCGGCTCCGCGGCCGGGTGCATCATTTCGGCGAATTCCAGACTCCGCTCGTAGTCACGTATCATCCCGCATACCTGCTGCGCACGCCGGCCGATAAGCGCAAGGCGTGGGAGGACTTAAAATTCGCCCGCAGCGTGTACCAGCAACTGATGCAAGGCGCCGCCGATGGCCACCGCTCCTGAGCTGTTAGCACCCGAAGTCGTGATCCGTGCGATGCGCGGGAGCGATGTTCCCGACGTGGTGGCGATCGAGCGCGCCTCGTACCAGTTCCCCTGGAGCGAAGGGATCTTTCGCGACTGCCTGCGAGTCGGCTACATATGCCGCGCGGTCACGGTGAGCCGCCAGGTGATGGCGTATGGGGTCATGAGCCTCGGCGCCGGTGAAGCGCACATCCTCAATGTCTGCGTCGCTCAAGGGTATCGCTGCCGCGGAGTGGGCGGGCGGCTGCTCCACTCACTCATCGAGCGTGCCGGCTCCGCCGGCATGGCGGATGCGTATCTCGAGGTGCGTCCCTCCAACACCGCGGCGATCCGGCTGTATCTCTCGCTCGGCTTCGAGCAGGTGGGCATGCGACGCGGCTACTACCAGGCCGCCACCGGCCGCGAGGATGCCGCCGTTCTGCGGCGGGCGCTGCGCAGCGACCCCATCTCCTGACCCCTCTCGCAAGAACATGACCGAACTCGATGCCGAAATCCGTCGGCGGCGGACCTTCGCGATCATCTCGCATCCCGATGCCGGCAAGACCACCCTGACCGAGAAGCTGCTGCTCTTCGGCGGCGCGATCACCATGGCCGGCACCGTCAAGGGCCGCAAAGCCGCGCGCCACGCCACCTCCGACTGGATGCGGCTCGAGCAGCAACGCGGAATCTCGGTGACCTCCTCGGTGATGCAATTCCCCTACGGGGAGTGCGTCGTGAACCTGCTCGACACCCCGGGGCACGAGGATTTCTCCGAGGATACCTACCGCACGCTCACCGCGGTGGATTCCGCGCTGATGGTGATCGACTGCGCCAAGGGCGTGGAGGAGCGCACCATCAAGCTGATGGAGGTTTGCCGCCTGCGCGACACGCCGATCATGACCTTCATCAACAAGCTCGACCGCGAGGGACGGCCGCCCATCGAGCTGCTCGATGAGATCGAGAGCGTACTGCGCATCGGCACGGCGCCCGTCACCTGGCCGATCGGCATGGGTCGCGAGCTGCGCGGGATCTACCACCTCATCGAGGATCGCATCTACGTGTACAGCCCCGGGGAGCGCGGTCGGGTCGGCGAGAACCTCACCATCGAGCGGCTCGCGAGCGCGCCGGCGCAGGAGTTTCTCGGCGGCGAGGCGCGCTCGTTCGCCGAGGAGATCGAGCTCGTGAGGGGCGCGACCCACGCCTTCGACCGCCAGGCTTACCGGGCGGGGCGCCAGACGCCGGTATTCTTCGGTTCCGCGATCAATAATTTCGGCGTCGAGGAGCTGCTGACTTCCTTCACCACCCACGCCCCGGGGCCGCTGCCACGCGAGGCCCGTGAGCGCAGCGTGCAGCCCGGGGAGGAAGCGCTCGCGGGCTTCGTATTCAAGATCCAGGCGAACATGGATCCCGGTCACCGCGACCGTGTCGCATTCCTGCGCCTGTGCGCCGGCCGCTACATCCGCGGCATGCGCCTCTTCCACGTGCGCCTCGACAAGGAGGTGCGCGTCGCGGACGCGCTCACCTTCATGGCGGCCGATCGGGTGCAGGCGGAGGAGGCGTACGCGGGCGACATCATCGGGCTGCACAACCACGGCACGATCAACATCGGCGATACCTTCACGCAGGGCGAGCGGCTCGCCTTCACCGGCGTCCCGGATTTCGCGCCGGAGATCTTCCGCCGCGCGGTGCTGAAGGATCCGCTGCGCATGAAGGCGCTGCAGAAAGGTCTGTCGCAGCTGTGCGAGGAGGGCGCGACGCAGCTCTTCCGGCCGCTGCGTAACAACGACCTGGTGCTGGGCGCGGTCGGGCCGCTGCAATTCGAGGTTGTGGCGTTCCGCCTGCAGGATGAGTACGGGGTGCAGAGCGTCTTCGACCCGGCGGCGGTCCATACCGCGCGCTGGGTCGACGCAGCCGATCCACGCAAGCTGGAAGAGTTCACCGCGCGGGCGTACGAGCACCTGGCGCGCGATCACAAAGGGGCGCTCGTCTACCTCGCCCCATCACGCATCAATCTGCAGCTCACCCTCGAGCGCTGGCCGGACATCACCTTCCGCGAGACGCGCGAACACGCAGTCTGAGCTGCGGGCGGCCAAAGGTGCATATGTTGGCGCCCCTGCCGGGCCCGCTCACCGAATGGGGAGTGGCGCCGCCACGGGATTTGTGCGACACAAGCCGACTCCCCGGTCGCCACAGGGATGAGGTGGAGGTCCCCATGAACGATGTCGCCGCCACGAGCCCGTACGCGCAACGCGAGATCCTCGTCAACGCTTTGTACGAAGCGGCCGAGCTCGAGCACAACCTGATGTGCACGTATCTCTACGCCGCCGCGAGCCTCAAGGACGGCGAGGCCGAGGGACTCACCGCTTTCGAGGCGGAGGCGGTAAAACGCTGGCGCCGCGTGCTGATCGATGTCGCCATCCAGGAGATGGGGCACCTTGCGGCCGTCTGGAACATCACCTCCGCGCTCGGCGCAAGTCCGCGCCTCGGCCGCGCCAACTTCCCGCTCGATCCGGGGTACCTTCCGGCTGGCATCACGGTGAAGCTCGCGCCATTCAGCGCCGAGACGCTGCAGCACTTCATATTCCTCGAGCGGCCTCGCGGCTCGACCGAAGCGGAGGGTGCGGGCTTTGCCTGTGAGCGCCCCTACGTGCGCGGCACCGCCCGGCCGCACCTCACCCCGATGGGACGCGACTACGACACGGTAGGGGACTTTTACGCGAGGCTCGGCGAGGGACTGCGCACGTTCGTGTCGCTTTACGGCGAGGACACGGCCTTCGATGGCGATCCGGCGCTGCAGCTTTCTCCGGAGGAGGTGAACCTCCTCGGTGCGCGCCCGGTTCGATGCCTGAAGACGGCTCTCGCTGCCTTCGAGGCGATCATCGAGCAGGGCGAGGGCGCACCGCGCGACTCGGTGGACTCTCACTTCCAGAAATTCCTCGGCATCCGTGCTGAGCTCGAGTTACTGAAGCAGAAGAACCCCTCCTTCGCGCCCGCGTTCCCCGCGGCGACCAATCCGGTGTTGCGCCGTCCGCCGCGGCCGGAAGGCCGGGTCTGGATCGAGAACGCGGATGCCTTCGCCACGGTGGATCTCGCCAACGCGAGCTACGCGCTGATGCTGCGCCTCATCGGCTATGCATACGTGCTACGCGGCCCGGGCAAGGAGAAATCGCTCGCCGTCGATCTCGCCATCGGTCTCATGCAGGCGATGATGCCGCTCGCCGAGCGTGCGGCACGGCTGCCCGCCGGTCCCTCGAACCCGAACTGCAATGCCGGCATGTCATTCATCACGCTGCGCGACCCGAGTCCGCTCCCTCCGGGACCTGCGGCGCGACGGATGCTGCTCGAGCGCGTCGCGCAGCTCGCGGATGCCGGCACGGCGCTGCGGGCATCGGGTGATGCCCGTGCGCTCTCGGCGGCGGAGCAGCTCTCGAGGCTCGCGGGGCGCGCGGCACGCGAATTCGATCTCTCGGCTCCGGCACAGCCGGCAGCCGCAAAGCCGGCCGCGAATGCGATGGCGCCGGCCGCGGAGGCCGTGGCCTCAGCGAGCGCGGCGACGCCCGCAGCTCCCGCACCGTCGGCCGCCACCGCCCAAGCAGCGGATGGCGATGGGGTCGAGCGCGTGCGCGGCGAGAAGCTCGAGCTTACCTTCGAGGCGAGACGTTGCATCCACTCGCGCTTCTGCGTCACCTGGACACCTGAGGTCTTTCTCGCCAATGTGAAAGGGCCGTGGATCCATCCCGACGCCATGCCGGTCGAGCGCGTGGTAGAGGTGGCGCACGCGTGTCCCTCGGGCGCCATACGCTACCGGCGCCTCGATGGAGGGCGAGATGAAGCCGCGCCGCCGGTGAACCTCGTCACGGTGCGCGAAGCGGGCCCCTATGCTTTTCGTGCCCGACTCGAGATCGATGGCGCGCCGGCGGGATTTCGCGCCACCTTGTGTCGCTGTGGCGCCTCGAAGAACAAGCCTTTCTGCGATGGCTCGCATCATGAGATCGGCTTCACGGCGAGCGGCGAGCCTGCGACGGGCAAGACCGACATGCTCGCCGTGCGTGATGGCGTGCTCGCGATCGATCCGCAGTCGAATGGTCCGCTGCGGGTGCGCGGAAACCTGGAGATCGTGAGTGGCACGGGGCGCGCGGTGGCGCGCGTGACGACCGCGTATCTCTGTCGCTGCGGGGGCAGCGCCAACAAGCCGTTCTGCGACGGCACGCACGCCCGGATCGGCTTCAAATCCACCTGATACGTGTCAGGTCCAGTTAGCTGACGTGTGCGCGCTAACGGGGCGCGGGAGCGGCGCGTGGCAGCGACAGCCGTGCCACGGCCTGACGGAACGCCCGGATATCCTGCTCGCGCGCTGTGTGCGCAGAAGGCGGACCGTAGCGAAGCTCCGCGTAGCGCCTCAGCAGCGGCAGCACCGCGGCTTGCACATCGGGGCGGCGCGCGATGAGCGCCGCGGCGAACTCGAGCGGTCCCTGGTGCGGAGCACGCGGCGCAATGCGCGCGAGCTTGCGGCACAGGCGGGCGTAGCTGCGCGCCAGCGCATCCTTGCGCTCCGGCCGGATGCTGCGGCCGACGTGCCAGGCGATGAGGGCGAGCCAGCCGCACAGCGCCAGCATGAAGGCCCAGCCGAGATAGCGCGCATCGGGTGAGCTTATGCCGAGACGCGCGAGCACATCGAGCTGTGCCTCGTAGTCGAATCTCACCACGTGGTTGGTCCACCACGCGTTGGCCGCGTCCCAGCGCTGCAGCCACTCCATGAGCCACGGTGAGGCGTGCAGCAGGCGCTCGCGCCCCCGCAGCTCCTGCGGCAGGAGATCGAGAATCCCGCGTTGCAGCCGCTCGGGCGCCACGACCGCGGTCGGATCGACCCGCGTCCAGCCGCGGCCCGCGAGCCACACCTCCGCCCAGGCGTGGGCGTCTGCCTGCCGCACGAGGAAATAACCGCCGAAGGGGATCCACTCGCCCCCGAGGTAACCGGTCACGACCCGTGCCGGGACACCGGCTCCGCGCATCAGCACGACGAATGCCGAGGCATAGTGCCCGCAGAAGCCGACGTGGGTCCGGAAGAGAAAGTCATCGACCGCATCGGAGCCGAGACGCTCGGGCTCGAGCGAGTACACGAAGCCACCCGTGCGCAGGTAATCGAGCGCCGCCCGCACCAGTGCGGCGTCCGACCCGGCGCGCGCACGCAGTGACTCGGCCAGTGCACGCGTGCGCGGATTTCCACTGCGCGGAAGCGCCGTGTCCTGACGCGTTGCCGCCGTATCGAGCGGCTCCCGGAAGCGCGTATGGGTATAGGACACCGCCTCGAAGCTGACTGGGTCGTTGACGGGCTCGGCGCCGACGATCTGATCGTCGTAAGTGAGCAGCGCGCGGGCGTCGGGCGGCTGTAGCGGGGTGTCGAGCGCGAACCACCAGCGTTGGTGGCTGGCTTCCAGCTGCACGCGGTAGCGATACGCAGTGCCGAGGGTGTCGCGCGGCGCGCGCGTGCGCAACTCGGACGCCGTCGCCCGCCAGCTCTGGCCGTCGAACTCGTGCATGACCGGTCCGCGCCAGTAGCGCTCCTGCGGCGGCGGCGTGGGACCGAGGAACTGCACGCGGAAGGCCGGGTCGTAGCTGGTCGCGAGCAGACCGATGCTTCCTGGGGTCATGGTGTCGGACAGCCCGCTCAGCGCGAGATCGGTGCTCGGGATGGCCCAGAACGCGCCAGGCAGGCGCGGGAAGAACACGAACAGGAGCAGTGCGAGCGGCACGGCGAGCAGCAGCGCGCGCCCCGCGAGGGCGAGCGCGACACGAGCGGAGGTCGTCGGCGCGGCGACCACCGCCAGGGTCGCACAGCACAACCACGCCTGCAGACCGTAGAGTGGCGCGCGGGCAAGCTCCTGACGGTCGAGACAGGCCGCGAGCAGCAGGAAGAGACCCGCCGCCACCATGACGAACTGATCGCGCGGCGCGTGCGTCTCGAGGAGCTTCAATCCGGCCATCAGCAGAAGCAGCGTCGTGCCTGCGGCCAGCCCGTTGAGCGTGTGAAAGCGGACCAGCACGATCGCCACCAGCACGAGCGCGAGCACCGCGCGCGCCGCGATGCCGGGGTCGCCGCCCGGGCGATGGGCGTTCAGCAGCCGCCACGCAATGAGCAACAGCGCGATCCCGGCCGCCCAGGGCGGCACGCGGTCGGCGTGCAGCAGCACCCCGCCCGCGAATGCGGCGCAGGTCCACAGTAGCGGTCGCAGCGGCGCAGCGCTAGTTGCGGGGAGTGCCACGGACGAGCTCACGCGACACCGCCCCCGTAGAGTGCAAGCGCCGCGAGACAGCGATGCCGATGCTCCGGCCCCCGGTCGGGGGCGAGCCGCACGCCCGGGAGGACCAGGCCGTAACGCTCACCGTGTGCCTCGGCATCGACCACCCAGCGCGCGAGCTGCGAGAGCCGCGCTTCCTCATCGAGGTGGGCGAGCTGCGCAAACTCGAACAGCCGCAGCTCGGAAGCGCCCTGCACGTACTCCTTGACGAGGAGCGGCGCCTCGCGCGCGTAGGCCTTCCAGTCGACCTGGCGCGGGGAGTCGCCATCGCGAAAGGGTCGCAGGCCGACCCACTCGTCAGCCCCTGCCCCAGAATGACTGCGCACACCGGCAGTGCGCACGCTGTCCGCCGGCATCGGCAGACGGCCGTGCGGCTGCGGGTACACCAGCATCGCGACCTCCGTGTGCACCCAGGTCCAGGCGCGGAAGAGCCCGAAGGGATGCGCAGTCGAAAGCCGCACCCGCTCGATGCGCACGACACCGCGTACCGGTGCCGGGACTGGCAGCTCGACGCGTTGCTCGAGGTGCGCGGGCAGATCGGCGGTGCGCAGCGCTCCCTTGGCGAGCGCGGCCTCGAGGCGCATTCGCGGCGCGGCGCCACGATTGCCGAGAGTGAGCTGCAGCGCGCCGGTGCTGCGCGCGAACACTGCCGGCGCGATTTCTGCGACCACCTCCAGACCGAGGAGATTGCGATGGCACTGCTGCATCACCACCAGTGCGAAGCCGGTCAGCAGGAAGGTGAGAAAGAGCGCGAGGCTGTTGGCGTAGTTCAGGCCCGCTAGCAGCATCAGGAAGAGCAGAGCGGTGAACGCGACGCCTGCGCGCGTCGGCAGAATGTAGAGCCGCCGCCGCTCGAGCGTCACGGGCAGATGGTCCATTCCCTGCCGGCGGCGCATCCATTCTCCCGCCCGTGCATTGAGTGCGGCGGCGAAGCCGGCGAACGGACTCCACCGCGCGCTCTCGCCGGCTGTCGCCTCGCGCATAAGCTTAGCGGGGCCCCCGCGAAATTTCGCGTCTCGCTGATCGATAGATGCTCATAGGGTGCGGCAGGCGAAATTTTGCGGGGTGCTTTAGGGCACGGGGACCGCGCGGATGATCTCGGCCGCGACCTCCGCGCCGTCGGCGCCCGCGGCGGGATCGCGCCGCTCCAGCCGGTGCGCCACCACTGAAGGCAACACCGCCTGCAGGTCCTCGGGCAGCACCGCCCTGCGCCCGGCGAGATAACTCCAGGCTTGCGCGGCACGGATCAGGCCTTGACCGGCCCTGGGTGACAGCCCGAGCTTCAGTTCTGCCGCCGCGCGCGTACGCATGATGAGCGCCTGCGCGTAGTCGAGGAGCGCATCCGAGACGTAAACCGCGCGTACCGCGCGCTGCACGGCGAGCACACCTGCGGCCCCGAGCACCGGCGCAATCCCCGGCAGGAGCTCACGCCGGTCGCCCCCGCGCAGCAGCTCGCGCTCGTGCGCCGCATCGGGGTAGCCAAGGACGACGCGCATGAGAAAGCGGTCGAGCTGCGATTCGGGCAGGCCGAAGGTGCCGAGCTGCTCGTGCGGGTTTTGCGTCGCGACGACGAAGAAGGGCTCGGGCAGCACATAGGTCGTGCCATCCGCGCTTACCTGGCGTTCCTCCATCGCCTCCAGCAGCGCGCTCTGGGTGCGCGGGCTCGCGCGGTTCACCTCATCCGCGAGCAGCAATTGCGTGAAGATCGGCCCGCGACGGAAATGAAACTGCTGGCTCGCGCGATCGAACACCGACACGCCGATGATGTCCGCGGGCAGCAGGTCGCTCGTGAACTGCACCCGCTGCCAGGAGAGCCCGAGAATATGGGCGAGCGCATGCGCGAGGGTCGTCTTCCCGACCCCGGGGACGTCCTCGATCAGCAGATGCCCGCGGGCGAGGAGGCAAGCGAGGCACAGGCGGATCTGCGTGGGCTTCCCGAGGATCACGATCTCGAGCGTCGCCAACACACGCACGAGCGCCGCGGCATCCGCATCTGCCCCGGCGGCAATGGCAAGATCCGGCGCGCTCACGATTTCAGCCCGCGCACGCGCTCGAGTTGCGCGGCGAGCTCGCTCACCGAGCGCGCGAGCTCCACGGCCCGATCGCGCTTGAGCGCGACTACGTGTTCGCGGGCGTTGCGCACGAAGCTCTCGCGCGCGAGCAGTTCACGGGTTTCCTCGAGCTCCGTCTGCGCCCGCGCCAGGAGGCGTCCGAGCCGCTCGGCTTCGGCGTCAGGATCGATGAGCCCCGCCATCGGCACGAGCATGGTGAGGCTGCCCGCGAGCGCCATGGCGGACTGCGGGGCCCGCGCGTCCGGTGCGAGCAGCGTGATGCTCTCGAGCCCTGCGAGGCGCTCGAGCCAGGTGCGATGGCGCGCAAGATGCGCCTCATCCTCTGAAGTCGCATCTTTCAGCAGCAACGGAATGCGCTTCGCCGGGCTGATGTTCATCTCGCCACGGATCTGCCGCACCCCGAGCACCACTTTCTGGACCCAGGCGATCTCGCGTTCGGCCTCCTCGTCCACGGGAAAATCGACCGCGCGCGGATAGGGCTGCAGCATCACGGTTTCTCCCGCGACGCCGGCGAGCGGTGCGACCCGCAGCCAGATCTCCTCGGTGACGAAGGGCATGAGCGGGTGCAACGCGCGCTGCAGCGCCTCGAGGACGTGCGCGAGCGTGCGCTGCGTGGCGCGCCGCGCAGCAACTACCGTGGCGTCCGCCTCCAGTACCGGTTTTGCAAGCTCGATGTACCAGTCGCAGAAGTCGTCATAGGTGAACTTGTACAGCCCGGTCGCGGCATAGTCGAAGCGGTATTCCGCGAAAGCGCTCTCGACCGCGGCGAGCGCGCGCCCGAAGCGGGAGCGGATCCAGCGGTCCGCGACCGAGAGCTGCAGCTCGCGCGGCGCACCGCCGGCGCCGCCCGGCCCCCGCTCTGCCGCATCTGCCGCCGAGATGCGCTGCGTGACGAAGCGCGCCGCGTTCCACAGCTTGTTGCAGAAATTGCGGTTGCCGCCGACGCGCGCGAGCTCGAAACGGATCTCGCGGCTCGGGGAGGCAAGCGCCGCGAAAGTGAGGCGCAGTGCGTCGGTGCCATGTGGCGGAATGCCCTGCGGGTACTGCCGACGCGTTGCCTTGTCGATGGCCGGCGCGAGCTGCGGCTGCATCAGTCCGCTCGTGCGCTTGGCGACCAGCTCATCCAGCGAGATGCCATCGACGATGTCGAGCGGATCGATCACGTTGCCGCGCGTCTTGGACATCTTGTCGCCGTGCTCATCGAGAATGAGCCCGGTGATGTACACGTCGCGGAACGGCACATCCCCCATGAACTTCAGTCCCATCATCATCATGCGGGCGACCCAGAAGAAGATGATGTCGAAGCCGGTGACGAGCACGCTCGTCGGGTAGAAGCTAGCGAGCGCCGGTGTCTGCTCCGGCCAGCCGAGCGTCGAGAAGGGCCAGAGCGCGGCGGAGAACCAGGTGTCGAGCACGTCCTCGTCCTGGCGCAGCACGACATCGGCACCGAGCCCGTGCTGCGCGCGTATCTCGGCATCGTCGCGCCCGACGTAGATGTTGCCCTGCTCGTCGTACCAGGCCGGGATGCGGTGTCCCCACCACAGCTGGCGGCTCACGCACCAGTCGCGGATGTTGCGCATCCATTCGAAGTAGGTGCGTGCCCAGTTCTCGGGCACGAAGCGCGTGCGGCCCTCGCTCACCGCCGCGATCGCCGGCTGCGCCAGCGGCGCAATCTTCACGTACCACTGGTCGGTGAGATACGGCTCGAGCACGGCGCCGCTGCGATCGCCGCGCGGGATCGCGTGCCGGTGTTTCTCGGTGCGCTCGATGAGGCCGGCGGCCGCGAGCTCCGCCACGACGCGCTTGCGGGCCTCGAAGCGGTCGAGGCCCCGGAAGCGCTCGGGAACCGTGTCGGCGAGCGTCGCCCGGGGGGTGAAGATGTTGATGAGCGGCAGTCCGTGCCGCAGGCCGAGCTCGTAATCGTTGAAATCGTGGGCGGGGGTGATCTTGACGACGCCCGAGCCGAACTCCGGGTCTACGTACTCATCGGCAATCACCGGGATGTCCCGCCCGGCGAGCGGCAGATGCACCTTCTTGCCGATGAGCGAGCGGTAGCGCGCATCCTTCGGATGCACCGCGACCGCGGTGTCTCCGAGCATGGTCTCCGGGCGCGTGGTCGCCACCGCCACGTGTCCGCCGCCGCGCGCGAGCGGATAGCGCAGATGCCAGAGCTGACCGTCCTCCTCGTGCGACTGCACCTCGAGGTCCGAGAGCGCCGTCAGCAGCACCGGATCCCAGTTGACGAGGCGCTTGCCGCGATAAATGAGTCCCTCGGCATGGAGGCGCACGAACACCTCGGTGACCGCGCGCGACATCTCCGGGTCCATGGTGAAGCGATCGCGCGACCAGTCGACCGAGTCGCCGAGACGACGCATCTGAGCCGCGATGGTGCCGCCCGACTGCTCCTTCCACTCCCACACCCGCTCGAGGAAGGCTGCGCGCGTGAGGTCGGTCCGCCTGATCCCCTGCGCATTCAGCTGCCGCTCCACCACCATCTGCGTGGCAATTCCCGCGTGGTCAGTGCCGGGCTGCCACAGCACGCGCCGCTCGCGCATGCGGTGATAGCGGCTCAAGGCGTCCATGAGCGTGTGCTGGAACGCGTGCCCCATGTGCAGCGTTCCGGTCACGTTCGGCGGTGGAATCATGATGCAATAGGGCGCACCGCTGCCGCGCGGGCCGAACCAGCCGTGCGATTCCCAGCGCTCGTAGATGCGCCGCTCGATGTCGTGCGGCGCGTACACCTTGTCCATGTCAGTGAGGTAAGTCCGCAGGAAGTGCGACCCGATTATAGCGGTGGAATCTGCCACGCTCGCCCCGCGCATCGCCGTGCATCATGCGGCGGCGCCACGGGTGGCTTGGTTCTCAGCGGGCCGCGCGGCTCAGCAGGAAATCCGCGATGAGCGGCGTCGGCCGTGCGGTGCTGCCTTTGGCGGCGCCACTCTGATAGGCGGTACCCGCGATGTCGAGGTGCGCCCAGCGCAATCCCTGGGTGAACTTGCCGAGGAAGGTCGCGGCGGTGATCGCGCCGCCATCGCGGCCGCCGACGTTGGCGAAGTCGGCGAAGTTACTCTTGAGCTGCTCGGCATACTCCTCGGTGAGCGGCAACTGCCAGCAGCGGTCATCTGCGCGCTGTCCGGCTTCCAGCAGCTCCCGCACCAGGGCCTGGTCATTGCCCATGAGCCCCGAATGGTGGTGACCCAGGGCGACCACGCACGCGCCGGTGAGGGTCGCGATGTCGATGACCGCGGCGGGATGGAAACGGCGCGCGTAGTGGAGCGCATCGCTCAGGATCAGCCTTCCTTCCGCATCGGTGTTGAGGATCTCCACCGTCTGTCCCGAGGCGCTGGTGACGATATCGCCGGGCTTCACCGCGCGGCCGCCCGGCATGTTCTCCACCGCGGCGATGAGGCCGATGAGGTGCAGCGGCAGGCGCAGCTGCGCGGCGAGCGTCATCGCCGCGATCACCGCCGCGGCGCCGCTCATGTCGAATTTCATCTCGTCCATCCCCGGGGGGTCCTTGAGCGAAATGCCGCCGCTGTCGAAGGTGACACCCTTGCCGACGAGCACGATCGGCGGCGGCAACTTCTTCCCACCGCCCTGGTGCTCGAGCACGATGAAACGTGGCGGCTGATGACTCCCCTGCGCCACCGCCAGCAGGCATCCCATTTTCTCGCGGCGGATCGCGGCCTCATCGAGTACGCGCACGCGCAGGCTCGCGTGGCGCTTCGCGAGCGCACGCGCCTGCTCGGCGAGGTAGATGGGAGTGCAGATGTTGCCCGGGAGATTGGCGAGATCGCGCTGCACGATCTGCGCGGCGGCCACCGCTTCCCCGTGCGCGAGACCGCGCTCGGCGGCTGCGGCCCGGCGCACGGGCCCTACGAGCACTTTCTTCAGTGCCGGCGGTGGTGGCTTGCGCGCAGTCTTGAGATCGTTGATGCGATAGAGCGCGCCGCCCGCGAGTTCCGCCACGGCACGCCCGAGATAGTAATCGTCGAGCTGCTTGACCTCCGGGCGGTCGAGCGCGACGGCACAGCTCGCGATGCCGGTACGGGTGAGCGCACTCGCAGCGGCCGACCACGCCTTGCGCCAGCTCCGGCGCTGCAGTTGCTTGGCGGGGCCCATGCCGGTGAGCAGCACATGCGAGGCGGTGATGCCGGGGAGGTCGGCCACCAACAGTGTGTCGCCGGCGCGACCGGAGAAATCGCCGCGCACGAGGAGCTTGCGCAGCCGCCCGCCGCTTGCGGCATCCACACTGCCGCCCTGTGCGCCGAGCTGCGCGTCCTCGAACACGCCAAGGACCAGGCAATCAACCGACAGCGTGGCCAAGCCCTTCGTCCAGACCCCGAATTCCATGCGATGTCCTCTAAAGTTCTGCCGTTGAGGCCCGCGGCCGTCTGCTTTACCTTATTTGCCGCGATTACAGCGCCTCGCGCTCGTTTCGTTTTATTAAGCGCGTACTGCGCCGTTACGGGTGCAAGTGGTGGCAAGTGTAACTCAAGAGCCCGCGGCGGGTTTCAGCGCGCGGAAGGGGTGAGGTTGGGAATCCTCGGCCGCTATGTCCTGCGCGAGGTGGTCATCGCCTGGCTGACCGTGACCGGCGTGCTGCTCATCATCCTGCTTGCCAACGAAGTGGTGGGGGTGATGGAGCGCGCGGCCGCGAATCAGTACCCGCAGAGCATGGTGCTGGAGCTGATCGGGCTCTCCTCGCTCCAGTATCTCTCGATCGTGGTGCCGGTGGGGCTGCTTCTCGGGGTGGTGCTCGCCTATGGACGTCTGTACGCCGACAGCGAGATGACGGCGGCGCTCGCGTGCGGCGCCCGACGGCTGCAGCTCTACGCGCCTGTGGCGCTGCTTGCGCTCGCGGTGGCGGCGTGGCTGGCGTGGCTGTCGCTGGTCATGGCGCCGGAGGCGACGGCGCAGGCCCTCAGCCTGCGTAACGCCGCGCTGCGGGCGGGTCAGCTGGCCCCCATCGCCTCGGGCAAGTTCCGCAGCTTCGGTGCCGGCACGAGAGCCGTGCTGTACGCCCAGACCGTGGCGCGGGACGGCACGCTCGGCGAGGTGTTCCTCGAGCGCAACGACGGACCCCAGGTGGAGGTGGCACTCGCCGGGCGTGCCACGCATTCGGTCACCGCCGATGGCCTGACACACATTCTTACGCTTTATGACGGTGAGCGTTTCGAGGGGGTACCGGGAAGCCCCGAGTTCCGTATCGTGCGCTTCGCCGAGCACGTCGTGACGCTGCAGGTGCCGGACCTGACGGATGTCGTGCGGGATCTCGAGGCGCGCCCGACCTCGAGCCTGCGCCACTCGCGCGACCCGGCCGAGCGGGGCGAGCTCCACTGGCGCGTCAGCATGCCGATCATGTGCCTGGTGCTGGCGCTGCTCGCGGTGCCGCTCGCCAAGCTCAGGCCGCGGCAGGGGCGTTATGCGCGGGTGTGGTTGGCGGTGCTCATCTTCTTCGTCTACTACAACCTCGCGACTACCGGCAGGACCTGGATAGCGCACGGCAAGGTTCCGGAAGCGGTGGGACTCTGGTGGACCCACGTGGTGGTGGCGCTACTCGCGCTCACCGTGATCCTGGGGCCGGGACTGATCAACCGCGTGCGTTACCGGATGCGCAATCCGTGAGCGTGCTCGATCGATACATCGTCCGCGCCATACTCGGCACGGTGCTGATGGTGATGGCGGTCTTACTCGTTCTGGGCGCGCTCTTCGTGTTCATCGATCAGCAGAAGGATATCGGCGTCGGCCACTACACCGCCCTCGGCGCCTTGTGGTACTCGCTGCTGAATCTCCCGCAGCAGGCGTACGAGCTGCTGCCGATCACCGCGCTCATCGGCTCGCTCCTGGGCTTAGGCTCGCTCGCGCGCGGCAGCGAGCTCACCGTCATTCGCGCGAGCGGCGTTTCGGTCGCACGGCTCGCGAGCATTGCGCTCCTCGCCGGTCTCCTGCTCATGCTCTTCGAGGTGGTGCTGGGCGAGTTCCTCGCCCCGCCTCTGCAGGCGACCGCGCGTGCGCAGAAGGCGTTCAGCAAGCTGAACAATGTCAGCTTCGGCGGCGGCGGGGGCGCCTGGGTCCGCGATGGCGATCTCATACTCAACGTCGCGGGGCAGTCGAGCCAGCGTCAGTTCGGCAGCATGCAGATCTTCGAGCTCTCGCCGCAGCACCGCCTGATCGCGCTCGGGCACGCCGCGCACGCCGCTGCGGGGACGCGCGGCACATGGCTGCTGAGTGACTACCGCGAGTCGCGCTTCGAGGCCGACAACGTCACGACACAGGCGCCCGGGCAGCGCGTGCTGGAATCGAACATCTCGGCGGGCTTCCTCGGTCTTGCGGTCGAGGACCCGAAGCAGCTCACCGGGCGTGCGCTCTGGCGTCTGATCCAGTATTTCCGGAGCAATTCCCTCGATGCGCGCGAGTACGTGTTCGCCTTCTGGTCGCGCATCGCGCGCACGGTCGGGGTGATGTTTGCCGTGCTGCTCGCGATACCGTTCGTGCTCGGGTCGCTGCGCTCGGCCGGCGCGGGCACGCGCATGATGCTCGGGCTCATGATCGGTATCGGCCTATTCCTGCTGCAGCGGCTGATTGAGAGCGGCACCGTCGTGTTCAATCTCAATCCCGTGCTGCTCGCCTGGTTGCCGACGACGGTGCTGGCGCTCGTGACGCTGATGTTGCTCATGCGGGTGCGCTGAGGCGCTGCCGCAGGCGGCGATCGATGTGGCAATTTACGTACGCGGGTGCCCGTGAGCAATCTCGCGGCCGCTTCGCTAGACTAGACTGGGGTAGTGTCGTGGGCGGAAGCGCCCCGATCAAAAACCAAGCGAATCGAGCCGAAAGCCCGGATTCAGCCGGCTGAAGATTAAGGAGCGATGTGCTCCGGCACCGCGCTACGCCCGAGGAACTCAAGATGCCGCAACGCCATGCAGCCGAGCGCCGGCAAGCTGCGGGAGGCGGCTCGGGCATCGGCGCGGCGCTCCGACGAGTGCACTACGCCGCTACCCGCCGGTTAGACGTGGTGCTCGCACGGCTCCGGGGTCGAACGCACTACCAAGCGAACGTGCAGGCCGCCGAGATCTCCAGCGTCCTGGTCCTCCGCATCAACGGTCGCTTGGGCAACACGCTGCTGCTCACTCCGATGCTGCGTCGTCTGCACGAGCTGCTGCCGCAGGCGACGATCGATGTGGCAATTGCCTACGCGGACGCCCGGGAACTGCTCGAGGACATGCCGGGGGTGAGGCGGGTCGTGCTGTTTCCGCACCGGGGGCCCCGCCGCATCCGGCGCTATCTGCGGGCGGTGCGCAGCCTGCGGACCTGCCACTACGATCTCGCCATCGATCCGACGCCCGCGTCGACGAGCAGCCGCATCGGCATGACGCTATGCCGGGCGCGTCGGCGGGCCGGGTTCGCGGGCGACTCCCAGTGGGCGCCCCTTACACACGCCGTCGCCCTCCCGCAGGAGATCGTGCACCAGGCCGTGCACCCGGTCTTCATGGTGTCGCGCCTGCTCGATGCGTCTCACGATCCGTGCAGCGTGCGCTTGTGGCTGCCATTGTCCGCTCAACAGAGGCGAGCTGGCCTCTCGGCCATCGCAGAGGCTGTCGGAGCCACGGCCGGCGGCGAGATCAACGCTTGCGGGTTCTTTGCGCATGCTTCGGGGCGGAAGGAGCTCGAGCCGTTGTGGTGGCGCGTGTTCTGGCGGGCCTTCCTCGGCCTCGAGCCGGATGCGCTGCCGGTCGAATTCCTGCCGCCGCTGGGCTGCGTCCCCATCGATCCGAGCTTCCCGCATGTGCACTTCTCATCCCTGCGGGCGATGGCGGGAGCGATCGCGGCCACGCGCATATTCATATCCGCCGATGCCGGGCCGATGCACCTCGCCAGTTGCACGCCTGTTCCCACCGTGGGGTTGTTCCGCGCCTCGAGGCTGGACTTTTACCGCCCGTTGAAGGCGTGCGACCTCGCGATCGACGTCGCGCAGCTCTCGCCGCAGGAGGTGGCGCAGCGCGTATCCAGGTTGTGGCAGAACACCCGGGCGCTGACCCGGCAGAGCGCGTCCTTCACCAGCTCGTAGCGTCGGGAGCGCGGCGGCCGAGGGGGCGCGTCAGGGATCGGCAGCGGAGCCGCTGCCGGCCGCAAACTGTGGCAGGGCGTCGCTGATCGTGACCCACGGCAGCTTGTCGGCGACCCACACATGCATCCGCGGGGCGAGCTGCGCCGCCTCATCGAGCGTGGCGAGCGTCACATCGATCTCCGCGGAACGCGCTTCGTGGGAAT
>Ga0210408_10001893_pt1 | contig 21124 bp, 8 predicted proteins | sample IncBWH4MmetaG_FD_155471 | JGI IMG/M metagenome (GOLD analysis project Ga0210408, IMG submission 155471) | Forest soil microbial communities from Barre Woods Harvard Forest LTER site, Petersham, Massachusetts, United States - Inc-BW-H-4-M | ecosystem: Environmental > Terrestrial > Soil >...
CGCCAGCGCGCCAGATCCCCCGTTCGATACAGTCGCTCATCTTCCCCATACGGCGACGGCACAAACCGTTCAGCCGTTAGACCAGGACGGCCCAGATAACCCCGCGCCAGTCCGGCCCCGCCAATGTAAAGCTCCCCCGCAACCCCAATCGGTACAGGACCAAGGTCATCATCCAGCACGTAAATCTGCGTGTTCCAAATCGGCCGCCCAATCGGGATCAAGCTACCGCTAAACTCGCGCTTACATTCCCAATAGCTGACGTCGATGGCGGCCTCGGTCGGGCCGTAGAGATTGTGGAGTCGGCTGCCAAGCTCCGCGAAAAACCGGTCTTGGGTGTCGACCGACAGCGCCTCCCCACTGCAAACGGTATTCCGGACACTACCGCATTGTCTGAGGTCCGCCGTTTGCAGAAATGCCTGCAGCATCGACGGGACAAAGTGAAGGGTCGTTATCCCTTGTCGTTCAATCAACTCCGCAAGGTAAGCCGGATCCCGGTGACCTTCAGGCCGGGCCACCACCAACCGGGCGCCGATCAACAACGGCCAGAAAAACTCCCAGACCGAAACGTCAAAGGTGAAGGGGGTTTTTTGCAGGACACGATCGCTCTCATCGAGCTGGTATGCAGTCTGCATCCAAAGCAGGCGGTTCACCAGGCCGCCATGCGTGTTGGCCGCAGCTTTCGGCTTGCCGGTGGAGCCAGAGGTGTAGATCACGTAGGCAAGATTGTCGGGCAGCGTCATGTTGGGCGGTGCCGTGGCGGGGCAGCGTTCGATCTCGCCCCAATCCGCATCCAGCCGCACCACCGGGGCCGCATGCACCGGCAGCTGATCGAGCAGGTGCGCTTGCGTCACCAAGACCGGCGCACGCGCATCCGACACCATGTAGCCCAGCCGCTCTTGCGGGTAGCTCGGGTCGAGCGGCAGATACGCTCCCCCCGCCTTCAAAATTCCGAGCAGCCCAACCACCATCTCCAGCGAGCGCTCCACGCACAGCCCCACCACCACCTCAGGACCGACGCCAAGCTTCTGCAGATGATGCGCCAGCTGGTTGGCGCGGCGATCCAGCTCTCCGTACGTCAGCGCGCTGTCGTCGTAGACCAGCGCCAGCGCGTCCGACGTGCGGGCCGCCTGCTCCGCAAACAGCTCATACAGGCACTTGTCCCGCGAATAATCCGCCGCCGTCGCATTCCACTCTTCGAGCAGCTGCCGACGTTCCGCCTCCGGCAGCAGCGAAAGCTGAGACAGCCGCGCTTCCGGACTGGTGGCAATCCCCTCCAGTAACGTCTTCAGGTGACCCGCAAGACGCTCGATCGTCGAACCATCAAACAGGTCCGTCGCATACTCAAATTGTCCCCGCAGACCTCCGTCCACCTCACTCACAATCAGCGACAAGTCGAACTTTGACGTCGGCCTGCCGCCACCCGTGCGGCGCAGTTCCAGGTGAGGCAGTTCCAGCGTCTCTGGCGGAACATTCTGTAACGCAAACAGAACCTGGAAAATCGGCTGACGCGACAGGTCCCGCACCGGCTGCAGTTCCTGCACCAGCTTCTCGAACGGCAAGTCCTGGTGCGCATACGCCCCCAGCGCCACGTCCTTTACTTGATGCAAGAGCGCGCGGAACGGCGGGTCCCCCGACAGGTCCGTGCGGAGCGCCAACGTGTTGACGAAAAACCCGATAAGACCCTCAAGCTCCCGATGCGTCCGCCCCGCAATCGGCGAACCCACCACCACGTCGCTCTGCCCGCTCCAGCGCGACAGCACCACCTTGAACGCCGCCAACAGCACCATGAACAGCGTCGCACCTTCCGACTGCGCCAGCTCGTTCAGCGAGGCCGCGAGCTCTCCAGGCAGTGCAAAGCCATGATGGGCGCCACGATAGCTCTGCACCGCAGGCCGCGTCCGGTCGGTCGGCAACTCCAGTCCCGCAGGCGCTCCGCTCAATTTTTCGCGCCAGTATTCAACCTGCTTCTCCAGCACCTCCCCCGTAAGCCAGCCACGCTGCCACACCGCATAGTCCGCATACTGGATCGGCAACTCCGGCAACGGTGACGGACGACCTTGCGAGAACGCCGCATAGAGCGCCCCAACCTCCCGGATCAAAACCCCCATCGACCAGCCGTCCGACACAGTGTGGTGCATCACCACAACCGCCACATGCTCCTCGGATGACAGCCGCAGCAGATGCGCCCGAGACAGCGGACCACGCTCAAGGTCGAACGGTTGCTGCGTTAAGACTTGCGCCCGGGCCCGCGCCGCAGTAACCCGCTCGCCGTCCGGCAGTTCGCTCAAATCCTCAATCGCAAGCTCAAACAAGCCAGCGGGATCAATCACCTGGACCGGCGTCCCGTCCACGACCGAAAATCGCGTCCGCAATGCCTCGTGTCGCTCCACGACCGCCGCAAAGGCTCGCTCCAGCGCAGCAACGTCCAGCGCCCCGCTCAGCCGCACCACACCAGCAATGTTGTAGGCAGACCCAGCACCCTCGATCTGCTCCAGCAGCCACAGTCGCTCTTGTGCAAACGATAGCGGCGGCACAGCGAGACGCAATTGCCTTGTCAGCAACGGCGCCTTGAAGGAACGCTCTTCCTTTTTCTCCATCAACACACGAAGAAGGGTCGCCTTCCTGGGCGAGATTCTCCCGAGCTGTTCCGCGAGGGTCATGGCGCATCTCTGATAAAATTATTTAGCATTCTCTCTACCTCTTCTTCAGACATCTTTGTTACATCATCGATGATCTCCTCAACTGTTCCCTCCGTTATCAAAGCAACCCGGCGCTCGGCATCCACACGCGTCGCCAGCTCGCCCACGCTCGGCGCCTCAAACAACGCACGCAACGGCAGCTCCACTTTCAACACGTCGCGGATCCGGGCAACCACCCGCGTCGCCAGCAGCGAGTGCCCGCCAAGGATAAAGAAATTGTCGTGCACGCCGATCGGCTCGACGCCGAGCATCTCCGACCAGATCCCCGCAATCACCTCCTCAACCGGCGTCCGCGGTGCCTCGTACGCGCGCGCGGCTGCAGCCGCCGCTTGCCCTTGCCGCTCCGCCCGATCGACAAGTTCCAGCACGCCGTCGGCGCGCCACCGCGCCAAGTCACCGGTCCGGTACAGCCGGCCGCCACTGCCAAACGGATCGGGTAGAAAGTGCGCCGCCGTCAGACCGGGCTGCCCGACAGAACCCCGCAGCCCAGCCCCGCCGATGTAGAGTTCGCCAAACACGCCCACAGGCGCCAGACCCAACCAACGATCGAGCACATAGGCCCGCATACTCGATAACAGCTCGCTCGGCGCGGGGCGCTCCGCCACGGTGGCTTCGGCTAGCAATTCGCCAATGTGCCTGGCCGATAAGTAGTCCGCCGCGCTCGTGCTCCAGTCCAGGAGCTGACACCGCTCCGCAGGCCCCAACAGCTCGAGCTCCGACACAGGCGCTTCGGGCCGGCCGACAATCTCCTCCAGCAGCTTGCGGAACTGACCCGCCAACCGCTCGATCGTCGTGCCGTCAAACAGGTCGGTGGCATACTCAAAGCGGCAGATCACACCCTGGGTCGTCTCCCGCAATCGCAGCATGAGCTCGAACCGCGCGCTGACCTCTTCGGCCGCAAGAGCGCTGATGTTGAGCCCCGGCAAGACGAGCGAGGGCGGCGTCTCCTCCAGAAACGAGTTGATCATCACCTGAAAGATCGGCTGCCGCGACAGGTCGCGCACCGGTTGAAGCTCCGCCACCAGCTTCTCGAACGGCAGGTCCTGGTGCGCATACGCCCCCAGCGCCGTCTCGCGAACCTGACCCAGCAGCTCACGGAACGACGGGTCCCCCGACAGGTCCGTCCGCAGCACCAGCATGTTGACGAAAAACCCGATCAGCCCCTCAAGCTCGCGGTGCGTCCGCCCCGCAATCGGCGAGCCTACAACTATGTCGCCCTGCCCGCTCCAGCGCGACAGCACAACCTGGAACGCCCCCAAAAGCACCATGAACAGCGTCGCGCCCTCACGACGCGCAAGCCCATTCAGCGATGCGGTCAAATCCGGAGGCAGCGCAAAACCATGATACGAACCCCGGTAGCTCTGCACCGCAGGCCGCACCCGGTCGGTCGGTAGCTTGAGCGCCGCGGGCGCTCCGGACAATCGATCCTTCCAGTACGCGATCTGCTTCCTCAGCACCTCGCCCTGCAGCCAACCACGCTGCCACACCGCGTAGTCGGCATACTGAACCGGCAGCGACGGCAGCGGCGACGGCCGGCCATCCACAAACGCCGCATAAAGCGTTCCCACCTCGCGGATCAAAACCGTAATCGACCAGCCGTCCGATACAATGTGGTGCATCACCACAACGGCTACGTACTCCTCGCCGGACAGCTTCAGAAGCGCTGCCCGGAACAGCGGACCGCGCCCCAGATCAAACGCCTCGCCTGCGATCTCACCGGCTCGCCGCCGTGCCGGCGCTTGCCGCTCCTCGTCGGGCCGGTCGGAAAAATCTTCCACCGCAAGCCGGAACGTTCCCGCCCCAGCAATCACCTGCACCGGCGCCCCGTCGACCACCGCAAACCATGTCCGCAGCGCCTCGTGCCGCTCCACAACCGCCGCAAACGCTCGTTCCAGCACATCAACGTCGAGCGCCCCACTCAACCGCACCACAGCCGGGATGTGGTAGGCCGGCCCCAAGCCTCCGATCTGCTCCAACACCCACAGCCGCTCCTGCGCAAACGACAGCGGCAGATCCTCCGGACGAACCTGTGCGGTAAGCGGAGGAACCTCGATAGTCGTCGGACCGGCTATTTGCCGCAGGCGCCGAGCCAGTACCCTTACCTGATGGGGAGAAAGTCGCGCGATCCGATCCGAAGCACCCACCGACGACGCCCCGTATCCCTGAATGCGGCTTTTAGCATTGCGCGCGTTGTAGCAGTCCGATTTGCGCCGCCGGCGCAACCCTCACCTTCGACTTAGCAGCGGCATCACTCGCTATATTCAAAGAACTCAACAGGAGTAGCACCTATCACATGGGCAGTGCGCGCATCCAAGGTCGTGCAATCGGGTAGGCAAGGTAGCCGTCACGTCACAGATCAGACAATGGAGTTCATTGATCCTTGCAGCTACTGCTTCGTACTCCACAGGCTTCATTCTATCTTCCGAGTCGACAGGCTTGTGTGGCGCACCAACTGCCAAAATTACATGGTCCGAGATAGCTCCTACCGCATGCGGCACGTTACCATCAATCATATAGATTTGGCCCGCTTCAGTCGGATAAATTTTGCCGTCATATGTAATAGTGCCCCGACCTCCTATAACGATTAGCAAGTGGTCGCCCGGATGAGTGTGCGGGACGAAACCTTCACCCGCCTGGACGCGGATGATATCTGCTCCCAAATAGCCATTGCTAACAGTTCCCTGGCCGGTCGCGGTGCTGTGCGCCATCCTAACTGGGCGGGGCTTCAGACTGACTCTAAGCAGCTGTTCGTGTTCGTGGTTTGTTGAAGCGCGATCCACCGCCTCCGCCCATTTAACGATCTTCAACTCCCCAGACAGATCCAACGCACTCAAGTTCACGGCGTATTTGGCGTCCATCGGCTTTCTCCTGCAGATCTTGCGCGGCACCACGTACGTTCTGTAACGCTCATACGCCTCTCATTCGACGCGATCCAGCTCAAGTAGATTTTCAACAATGGGGTCGTTTCCAAAACTCCGCTTCTCGTATTGTTTGAACTTCTGGGCCAGGACCGCGCGCTTTATCTTTCCTGTTAACGTCGCTGGCACGGGTTCATGTCCAAAAAGGATCACACGGGGCCGATAACGTGCAGCGCACGCTCTTACGGCGCCCAGCGCTTCCTTCTGATTTTTCCCATCGCCAGTCGCCATTATGTAGATCCCGATTTCCTCCCCAGCCGCTTCATTGGAGAACCCTACAACGGCAAAGGGCCCTACTCGCCGAACGTCCTCAAGCTCGGCTTCAATGGAAAATGGCGATACGTTCTCTCCATATCTGATAATTATCTCCTTCCTTCGCCCAGTCACAAAAAAATACGCTTCACCGTCAATTAGCGAGAAGAATCCCAAATCACCAGTCTTCAAATAGCCCGCGCCAAGTGTCTCGCGCGTCGCATTTTCAGCACTCCAATAACCCAGCATTACCGTATGACCAGATACGACTATTTCGCCCTCTTCCTCTTCCCTCGCCGGCGTCCCATCGTATCGCCGGATTTCCACCTTGCATCCGAACAACGCCGAACCAATACTCGTCGAGGTCCAGTTTTCCATCAGACGTCTTAAGATGTCGCCTGATACATTCCACGGAATGGTAGCAGCGAAATTCACGCATTCACTGAGGCCGTACCCCTGATGAATGTCGATGTCCGTCTTCGTGCAGAATTCCCGAGCAACTCGCTTTGACAGAGGGGCGGCGGCCGAGACAACGTACTTGAGATCAGGAAGTGTCCGTCGCGGGACTGGTATTTGTGAGAGGACTCCGATGATCTCTGGAACAGCCGAAAGGATATCGACCCGCTCGTCCCGAAGAATCGACCAGATCGAATTTCCCGGAAATCCGTCGCATAAGACTACATGGCAATCCGAATAAATAGAGCCAATCATCGAATACCCGAACGCATTTGCGTGGAACAGCGGCAAAATACACATATGATTTCGATGAACCGCGAGGTTATGAACTCTCGCCAGCCCTTCGGCGTTAGTCATGAGATTGTAATGACTGAGGCAAACACCCTTTGGCACGGAGGTTGTCCCAGACGTAAATAAGATAGCCGCAACGTCATCAGGATGGACCTCTTCACAAGGCCAGCGCAATGAAGTGACGTGATCCGACGTGTCCATGATTGGCAACACCGGCAATTGAAAGATCTTGCAACCCTTCAATGCTTGTGAGTCTTGTTGAGCGCGTCGACCTGTGAGTACGGCACAGGGCGACACTTGTTTTACGACAAACCTGATTACGCGTTCTGACTCGAGATTATTTAGTGGAACAGTAATTGCACCGAGTGACATGATTGCAAGATGCGCCGCGAAGGCTTCTGGACAATTGCTTGAAATAACAACGATCTTGTCGCCGCGTCGTACACCACATTTGGTGAAGAGCCAACAGGCCATGAAACTAATCTGGCGTAGCAATTCTTTGTAATCGAAATGCAAGGAGCGCAAATCTGCATCATACCAGGTCAGGGCCGGATAATTCTCATTTGCAGCCGCCAAACGCCTAAGCACTTCTGCCAGAGTAGTGCGGTCGATCAAGCGAGATGCCAAGTCGCTCTTCTGATAGCGCCAAGCATCTGCATATTCAGGATTAGGCTTCATCGACGCTCCAGGGGCAGCTACTCGCCAAAGAGGTCCTCAGCCGATTTTGTCGCCCGAGCCTCTGGTGATTACAGGCAATCGCGGGGTGTCAGGCATTCGGGATCTTGTTGCATTGCAACTAAGGTCGTCCCGAACGGATCACTTCACGTCGTTGTCACCATTGCGCCTCGATTAAGCCATGCCGCGTGACACCTCGTTTGCGCTTGTCGTACAGTCAATTTAACACATTCAGTTGCGCCTTTCAGCCGTAAAGTGACTGTGACAATGCTATTTCAAGACATTCTCTCTTCTGCAAATGATGGCGCACGTGATGGGCTTCGCGCGTCCCGCAATGGCGATTTTCATCGCGTGGGCGAGGACCAAAAGGGATGAGGATTATGTGCTATCCAGCGATCCAATCTCACTGGGTCGTGCGTCCCAAGCACCAGAGATCGGCTATTTTGAAGGGAATCTGCACGAAACGGTATTCCGAATAATACCAGCGGCCTCAGACTCTGACTCGTCATGCCCCGCGAAGGCGGGGCATCCAGTAACCACAGGCCCGCGAATTTAGCTGGAACGCCACGGATTACTGGGGTCGCCCGCCTGCGCGGGCGATGACGACCGGTGGGGCATTATCTGAATCCGTGGGTATTACTTATTCTTGGAGCATGATCTTTTTCGGAAAACCGCTTTCCACTTTTCCGGATCATGCTCTAGCAAGCCACCTCGATGATGATGTCGAGATTGCACTCGGCCCTCGGATGCCGTTGAACCCGGCCAGATGCTGTTCTGGATACTCGAAGCCCCGTCGGGTTGTCGGCATGAATGCGCTCGACCACAAACACAGGGGGGCATGAGCGCCGTCGCAGCGCCGATCGGCGAGCGCCTGAGACGTCGAACTCAATGCACTCGCGGGCATAGACCGCGTTTTTTCGATTGAAAGCGCGCTCTACTTTGCCAACACGATACGCGCCAATACACCCACACAAGAAGACGTGCCTCGGAGTGTACACCTTCATCGACCAACCGTGAAGGCCCAACTGCCCACTTTTGTGGGTTCCCTGGTGGGCCGCACATTATGTTTGGAAGGAGGTTTGCGATGCTACCTCTTCCGGGTGCGGTCGCTCGATCACCCGGTTTTCGGACAGAAAATTATCCTCCAAATTCAAAGGATTAATTCAGGAGTCCCGGATGTGCGGAACAGGCTGCCGGTCGCTCTCGCTCTTAGGCCGTCAATCAGGATGTAAATTACCGGAGTCGTATAGAGTGTGAACAGCTGGGCAGCTGCCAGCCCGCCAACTATTGCGATACCAAGCGGCTGACGCAGCTCGTGGCCCGGGCCGACGCCGATAGCAAGCGGGACGGCGGCTAGAATGGCGACGAGTGACGTCATCAGGATCGGCCGCACGCGCAGGCAGGCGGCCAGCCGTATAGCGTCCGCGGCGGTGCGCATGTCATGTCGCTGCGCGACCAGGGCGAAGTCCACCATCATGATCGCGTTCTTCATCACGATGCCGACCACAAGGATGCAAGCAATCGCCGCCATCAGCGTGAATTCCGTTCGGCTGAGCGTCAGTGCCAGCAGCGCGCCGAACAACGCGGACGGAAGCGTGGTCAGGATCGTGAACGGGTGCGCGAAGCTCTCGTAGAGCATGCCGAGCACGACGTACACGGCGAACACCGCCCCGAGCGCCAACAATATCTGCTTCAGCCGCGATTTCGTTACTTCTCCGGCCTCGCCGCGGAATTCCGCCCTGATGTCGTCGGGCAGGCGGATGTCCGCCTCGGCCGTGCGGATGGCCGCAATGGCATCGCCGATCGAGACTCCGGGCGGCGTATCGAATGAAATCGTGATCGATGGAAACTGTTCGCTGTGGCGCAGCCACATGGACGCATGCGCGCGTTTCGGCCGCATCAGAGCAGCGAGCGGTACCTGCGCATTTTGGCTGCCTCGCACGTAGATGCTGTTGAAGACCGCCGGACTCGTCTGCAAGGCCGGATCGACCTCGAGGATGACACGCGAATAGTTGAACGGCAGGTAGATCGTCCTGATCTGCCGCTGACCGAAAGCATCGTAGAGCGTATTGTCGATTGCCAGCGGCGTCACGCCATACGCCGCCGCGCGCTGGCGGTCGACCGCCAGGCCCGCCTCGAGACCGGCGGCCTCGGCGTTCGTGATCACGTCGGTGAGCTGCGGCATGGTCAGCATGCGCCCGCGCATGGTCTCGCTCCAGCGCCACAGCGCATCGGGATCGGTGCCGATCAGCGTGTATTGATAGCGCGACGCCGAATTCTGCACGCCGAGCAGCAAGTCCTGCCACGGAATGAAGAAATTCCGGGTGCCGGAGATCTTGCCAAGCTCCCGGCGCAGCCGCGCGATGACCTGCTGTATAGACTCCTTGCGCTGGTCGAGGGGCTTGAGACTGACATACATCCAGCCATTGCTGAGTGGCGACCCGTTGTCGGTTCCCACCCAGGAACTGAGATTGGCGACCGCGGGATCGTTCAGGACCGCGGCGGCCACCGTGCGCTGCAGCCGCACCATGGCGTCGAACGAAACGCTCGATGTCGTCACCGTACGCAGGGTGAGGATGCCGATGTCCTGCGTCGGCATGAATCCTTTGGGCAGCGCCGCATAAAGACCGGCCGAGCTGACGAGCGTCACGAGCAGCACAGCGACCACCGAAGCCGGACGGGCAAGCGCCCAGTCCAGGCTGCACAGGTAGGCCCGGAGCGCCAGCGAGCGTCTTGCCGGCCGCACCGATGCCGGCACCGGGCCACGGCCGCGCCCAAACAGGCGGCTGCACAGCATGGGCGTGAGGGTCAGCGAGACCACCGCCGAAGCTACGATCGCCGCGGCCAACGTCAAGCCGAACTCGCGGAAATAACGGCCGACCACGTCGGGCATGAAGATGATCGGCAGCAAGGCGCCCAGCAACGCGCCGGTAATGGAAATCACCGTGAAACCCACTTGGCGCGTACCCTCGAGCGCGGCGGCAGTCGCGCCCCTGCCCTCGTCCGATAGACGGGTGATGTTGTCGACGATGATGACCGCGTCATCGACGATGAAGCCGATCGAGATGGTGATCGCCATGAGCGACAGGTTGTCGAGGCTGAAGCCGGAGAGATGCATGGCCACCGCCACCGCGCCGAGCACTACCGGGATGGTGAAGGCGGGAATGACGGTCGCCCACAGCCGACGGAGAAACAGCGCAACGACGATCACGACGAGAACGATCGCGACCTCGATCGTCAGCTCGACGTCGGCGATGGATGCACGGATCAGCGTGGTGCGATCGTAGAGCACGTGCAGCTTGATCGACGGCGGCAGCCACCGTTCGAGCTGCGGCAGCAGCGCCTTGACCGAATCCACGACCGCTACGACGTTGGCGTCCGGCTGCTTGAGCACGAAGATGAGCACGGCGCGCTGATCGCGGAACCAACCGGCCAGGCGCGTATTGATGACGCTATCCTCGATCTTGGCCAGGTCTTCAAGCCGCACCGGCGCGCCATTGCGGTACGTGACCACGACATCGCGATAGTCGGCCGCCTTCTTGAGCTGATCGTTCGCGCCGATGACGTATGACTGGTCGCCGATGCTGATCGATCCCTTCGGCAGATTGAGGGTCGTCGCCCGCAGCGCCATTCGCAACTGCTCGAGCGACAGGTTCATGTTGGCAAGCTGGCGGGGCAGCACCTGGATGCGCACGGCGCTGCGCTCGGCGCCCGAGATGCGTACATCGGCGACGCCGGGCAGTTCGGAGATTTTCTGTTTCACCACGCTGTCGGCGTAATCATAGACGTCACCGGGCGACACTAGGTCGGAGGTCAGCGCCAGCGCGATCGGCGCGTAGCCGCCCGGGTTCACCTTGCGATACCAAGGCGGCGCCGGCATGTCCTGGGGCAGATTGGATGTCGCGGCATTGATCGCCGCCTGCACCTCGCCGGCGGCGGCATCGATGCTCTTCTCCAGCTCGAATTGAATGGTGATCTGCACCCCGCCGCTGGCGCTGAACGAGGCCATCTCGACGACGCCGGGTATGATGCCGAGTTCGCGCTCGAGCGGCTGGGCCACCGACGACGCAATCGTATCGGCATCGGCGCCGGGCAGCCCGGCTGTCACCGCGATCGTGGGCCGCTCGACCGCTGGCAGCGATGCGATCGGCAGCTTGGAGAACGCAACCATGCCCAGCAACAGGACGCCGATCGCGAGAAGCAGCGTCGCGACCGGCCGCTTGACGAAAGGCTCCGACAGGCTCATGCGGCCCCGCTGCGTTCCACGGCCGTCAGCGTCCGCAACCCGGCCTGCGGACCGCGCGTTCGCCCGACCCGCCGCTTGAGCCAGTCGAGCGCGAGATAAATGACCGGCGTCGTATAGAGAGTGAGGAACTGGGACAGGATGAGCCCGCCGACGATGGCGATGCCCAACGGGCGGCGCAACTCCGAGCCGATGCCGGTGCCGAGCGCCAGCGGCAACGCACCGAGCAGGGCCGCCATTGTCGTCATCATGATCGGCCGGAAGCGCAGGATGCTTGCCTCGCGGATCGCCGCTACCGGCTCCGCACCGCGCTCGCGCTCCGCCTCGAGCGCGAAGTCCACCATCATGATCGCGTTTTTCTTGACGATGCCGATCAGCAAGATGATGCCGATCAGAGAGATCAGGTCGAGCGTCTCGCCGGTCAGCATCAGGGCCAGCAGCGCCCCGACCCCGGCAGACGGCAGTGTCGAGAGAATCGTGATCGGATGCACGAAGCTCTCATAAAGCACCCCGAGCACGATATAGACGGTGATGATGGCGGCAAGGATCAGCAATGTCTCGTTTTCCAACGCTGCGACGAACTCGGCGGCGCTTCCCGCCAGGCTGACCGTCACGGTGTCGGGCAAGCCAATGCGCCGCTCGGTTTCGCGCAAGGCCTCGATCGCCTGCCCGAGGGCCGCTCCTTGCGCCAAGTTGAACGAGACGGTGACGGCTGGAAACAGGCCTTGATGGGTGATGGTGAGCGGCGCGATGTGGCGATCCAAGCGCGCGAAAGCCGATAACGGAACCGGCGCGACGGCTTGGCGGAAGCCGGCGCCGACGCCGTTCAAGTCACTGCGATTGGAGGCATCGGCGCCGCCCACGTAAATCTTGTCGAGGATCGACGGATCGTTGCGAAACGCCGGGTCGACCTCCAGCACGACGTGATATTGCGTGAGCGGCGAGAACACCGTTGCGATCTGCCGCTGGCCGAAGGCGTCGTAGAGCGTCTGATCGATGGCATCCATGGTAAGGCCGAAACGTGCCGCGGCGGCCCGGTCGACCACGATGCTCATCTGCAGACCGAGGTCCTGCTGGTCGGTTGCGACGTCAGCGAAACTCGGCTGGCCACGCAGTTCGTCCATCAGGCGCACGCTCCATTGCCGCACTTCTTCGTCGCTGAGCGCCTGGAGGATGTGCTGATACTGGGTTCGCGACGGCTTCGCCTCGATGGAAATATCCTGCGCCGAGCGCAGATGCAGCGCGATGCCGGGAATCTCCGCCGCGCGCCGGTGCAGCCGCTCCATGATCGCGCTCGCCGGAGAACGGCGATCGGGCGGTCCGATGTCGATATAGAGCCGTCCGGAATTGAGCGTGGGATTGACGATGCCGGCGCCGACGAAACTGCCGACCGAAATCACTTCCGCATCCTTGCCGATGGCCTCGGCGAGCAGGCGCTGCCGCTCTGCCATCGCCGCGAAGGAAATATCCTGCGGCGCGTCGGTGGTGCCGACCAGGAGCCCGGTGTCCTGTTCGGGCAGGAATCCGGTGGGCACGGTGACGTAAAGCCAGGCGGTCAGTGCCATCATCGCAAGGGTGAACGCCAATGTCAGCCCGCGGCTGCGCAGCACCCAGTCGAGCCCGACCACGTAGCCATCGCGCATGAGGTCGAAGCCGCGTTCGCTCCAGCGAAAGAGAAAGTTCGGCGGCGGCTCCGCTGCCTGCGACTTGAGCAGGTGGGCGCACATCATCGGCGTGAGGGTCAGCGAGACGGCGCATGAAACAATGACCGCAAGCGACAACGTGATGGCAAATTCGCGGAACAGCCGTCCGACCACTCCCTCCATCAGCAGCAGAGGGATGAACACTGCGACAAGGGAAGCCGTGAGCGAGACGACGGTAAAGCCGATTTGCCGCGCACCCCTCAGCGCCGCCTGCAGCGGCGTCTCCCCCGCCTCGATGTAGCGGGTGATGTTCTCGATCATGACGATGGCGTCGTCGACGACGAACCCGGCCGCGATGGTGAGCGCCATCAGCGACAGGTTGTCGAGGCTGAAACCCATGAGCGCCATCAGCGCAAACGTGGCGACGAGCGATACCGGCAGGGCGACACTGGAGATGATGGTCGCCCGCAGCTTGCGCAGGAAGACGAAGATGACCAGCACCACGAGTCCGACTGTGAGCACCAGCGTGAATTGCACGTCGGCGATCGAGGCACGGATCATCGTGGTGCGGTCCGAGACGATGGCGATCTTGAGCGCTGGGGGCAGGCTCGAGCGCAGCTTCGGGAGCAAGGCGCGCACCGCGTCGACGACCTCGATGGCGTTGGCGCCGGGCTGCCGCTGGACGTCGAGCAGGACCGTGGGCACGCCGTTGTACCAGGCGGCGAGCTCGGAGTTCTCGGCGCCGTCGACGACGCGGCCGACGTCGCGCAGCAACACCGGCGCTCCGTTGCGGTAGGCGATGACGGCGTCGAGATAATCGTTGGCGACGAACAGCTGGTCGTTGGCGCCGATCTGGAAGGCCTGCCGCGGTCCGTCGAGGCTGCCCTTCGGATTGTCGACGCTCGTCGCCGCGATCGCGAGACGTATGTCCTCGAGCGAAAGCCCGATGCCGGCGATGTGGGTCGGATCGATCTGCACACGGATGGCGCGTTTCTGCCCGCCTTCGACGGTGACGGCGCCGACGCCGGAGACCTGCGACAGCTTCTGCACCAGCACCGTCTCGGCGTAGTCGTTCACGACATGGAGCGGCAGCGCCTCGGAGGTGAGAGCGAGAATCAGGACCGGCGTGTCGGCGGGATTGACCTGGCGATAGGTCGGCGGCCCCGGCAGGAGGCCGATCGGTATCCATCCGGACGCCGCATTGATGGCTGCCTGCACGTCCTGCGCCGCCGCATCGATCTTGCGTGACAGGTTAAACTGCAGGGTGATCTGGCTGGTCCCGGCCGAGCTCGTCGAGTTCATCGAAGTGAGCCCGGAGATTTCGCCGAAGTAATGTTCGAGCGGCGCCGTGATCGAGGTCTCGACAACCTCCGGGGAGGCGCCGGGGTACGAGGTGGTGACCTGGATGGTCGGAAAGTCGACGGTCGGCAGCGGTGCAACGGACAGCGCGCGATAGCCCACCGCTCCTAGCAACATCACGGCAACAAACAGCAACGTCGTCGCGATCGGCCGCAGGATGAAGGGGCCGGACATGTCGCGTCAGGGCTCGGCCGCGACCCGCGGCGCGCTCGACTGCAACGCCGGCTCGACCTTGACGACGTCGATCTTGCTTCCGGGCTCGAGCAGGAAGTGACCGTCGGTTACCACCTGATCGCGCGCCGCAAGCCCGCGCTCGATCAGGGTACGGCCGTTGGCGGCCTGTCCGGAAGTCACGCCGCGCACTTCGACTGTGCCATCCTCGCGCACGAGCCAGACATAATCGCCGCGCGGGCCATGCCGGATTGCGGCCGACGGCACCGTCACGCCGTTGCGCCGCGTGTCCACGATGAGCCGCCCATTGACGAAATCCCCGGGCCACAACCTCAGTTCTGCGTTGGGGAAGCTCGCCTTCATCTTGATGGTGCCCGTCGTCTGATCGACCTGGTTGTCGACCAGGTCGATCTTTCCGCGGTCGAGCCGTGTCGTCCCGTCGGCGGCGAACGCGATTACCGGAATATTGGTCTGACCGAGCGTCAAACGATTGCGCGCGACCAGCGGCGCCGCAACCGTGAAAATCACCGAGATCGGCCGCAGCTGCGTGATGACCACGATGTTGTTGTTGTCCACCGCACGCACAATGTTCCCCTGGTCGACAAGTCGAATGCCGGTTCGGCCCGGGATCGGCGAACGGATCGTCGTGTATTCGAGCTGGGTGCGTGCATAATCGACCTGCGCGGCATCGTTGAGAACCTGCGCGTTCAATTGCTCGACCAGAGCCCGTTGTTGATCGAACTGTTGCTGCGTCACTGCCGCAGTCTTTGCCAAATTCTGATAGCGGCGCAGGTCGATGACTGCCATGTCGAGCTGCGCCTTGTCCTTTTCCCGCGTCGCCTCCTGCTGGCGCAGCTGCGCTTCGTAGGGGCGCGGGTCGATGATCGCCAGCGGATCGCCGACGTCGACGTCCTGGCCTTCGGAAAACATGATTTTGACGATCGCGCCGTCGACGCGCGTCTTGACGCCGACCGTGTTGTAGGCCTGGACAGTTCCTATGGCGGCCAGTCCGATCTCGACGTGCTCGATCTCAACATGCGCCGCGGTCACCCGGACCGGAACCCCGGGCCCGCGGGAGGGGGCGGCAGCCGGCGCGGCTGGGGATACCCGGCTACGCAAAGCATTGAAATCGATCGGAGACACGCCGCTGGAGAGCGCGGCCGCACCCGCCGCCGCGCAGCACGTCACAAAGAACCATACGATGTGCCGCATGGCATCTACTGCACTTCGGGCCTCGGTGGACTTTCTTCACCAGGATATCAGATCCCGTCGCATTCGCCGCCGCTTATCTCTTACTTCATATATGACCAATCGCATTGCAGAGTTGAACGACGCCTTTTCGGGCGACGTTCGTGGTGGGTGACGTCTACCTCACGTGCTCGATGCGCGCCTGCGACCAGCAGACGATCATGGCGCGCGCGCCTTCAGCGGTTTCACGGTATCCACGTGCCGCTTCCGAAAAACGAGCTCGGGTCCGCCGATCTGGCCTCCAGGACGCGGATCACCGGTCGCTGAGCCCGAACGCGAGCAGCACGTTGCCGGCAACGCCGCTCCATCGGGCGTAACCCGAATTGACGTAGAGCATTCCGTCGACGATGACCGGGCCGGGGCCGTCCATGGCGCCGCCGTGTCCCGGGACGCCGTTCACCGTGGCGTAGTCGCGGGCCGTATCGAATTCCCAGATGAGGCGGCCGCTGTCAGTCGCGTAGGCGCGCAAAAACCCGCTCACGCCGCCGGAGAAAACGACACCGGGAATTGCCGTGACGGCCGCTGAAAGCGCCGGACTGCATTGAGGACGCTCCCCACAGGGGACGGGCTCCACCTGCATGGTTATTTTGCCGTCCGACAGGTTCAGGCCGAACAGGCCGCCGCCTGCGCTCGGATCGAGACGCCGCGTTTCGCCGTCGCGAAGAAGCCGCACATCCGAATTGGCGACGTAGATTCGCTCCTGGTCCGCCGCGGAGCCCCACTGGCTGCCGCCTAACGCTCCACCTTTTCCGATCCGCGTCTGCCACAGGACCTCGCCCTCGCGGTCGGGATCGAACGCATGCACGACCCCGGATTTTTGTCCGATGACCAGCGCGCGATGCCCGTCGCGCAATGTCACCAGGATCGGTGACTGTCCGAAGTCGATATCCAGGCCGTGGTTTTGCGGACAGTTGGTCGTGTCGGCGCTGTAGCAAGCCACGACGAAGCTGTCGTTGGGCGTGGCCTGGCGATGCCAGAGCATCCGGCCGGTCTTCAGGTCGAACGCGACAACGGCATCGCTCGTATCCGACGCCGGGTTCGAAAAAGCATTTCCGGTTGCGACGTAGAGAGCCTGGCGCCGACTATCGATTGTCGGTGATGACCAGACCGATGCGCCGGAGGGAGCGTGCAGCTGCGTCCCGATGGCGTTCTTGCTGGTGGGGTGCGCCGCTTCCGCGATGGTGTAGGTTTTCCAGACTTCGCGCCCGCTTGCAGCGTCGAGCGCCACAACGCTGCCGCGGAAAGTGCAGCACTCGTAGGTGGGACGCGATCCGGTACCTTCCTCGATCGAGGCGACGGGCACGTAGACGACCCCGGAAAAGAGAACGGGCGCTCCCGTCACCCGGGCGGCCGGATGATCGTCCACCTTCGTCTTCCAGATCGTCGCCCCGGTTGCCGCATTCACCGCGTAGGCATTGGCACGCACGTCGCCAAAGAACAGCGCAAACTGATCGCTGTCCGGCAGCGGCCCAAAAGTGATCGCCGTGCGCACCGGGGCCTCGGTGGCGACGGTCCAGATCGTGCATCCGCTCTTCGCGTCGAGGGCGTGCAGCTTGCTGTCCGCTCCCCCGACGAACAGCATTCCGCCGACGATCGTCGGTTGAGCGAAGGCAGTGGATACGCCTGGAAATCCAAACGCCCATTTCAGCTGCAATCTCGGTATCTGGTCCGGCGCCAGCCGCGCCATCTCGGCAGGTTGAAATCGGCTGTTGTTGAGATCGGCGCCCCAGCCGTTCCAGTGCGGTCGGTCAAGCGCTCCGGCGAACGTGAGCGGACGTTTGTCGCACGCCGCGGCGACCTCGTTTGTCGCCGCCTTTGCAATCCCGCCGGTCACGAAGGAAGCGATTGCTTTGCGTTCGTCATCGGACCGCCCCTTGGCCATCTCCGCCATGCTGCCCGACGTGATTGTTCTGAGAACTTGCTCGAACGACATCAGCGCGAGGACGCCGCGGCCAGGCACGCGACTTTGCTGGTCGGCGGCGTCATGGCACTGCGCGCAATTTTGCGCGTAAAGAGCGACGCCGCTTTCCTGTGCCAGCGCGGGAAAGCACGACAAGATCAGCAGGAAAGCCGCGTCCGCGGCCAAGCATAACATCCGACGGGCAAGATTCATGGCCAGTCTCCATAAGCCACGATCAGCACACGTGTTGCTGTCGAGAACCGTACAAAGTCAACCGGACGCGTACACCTCATCAAGTATTTCATCACTATTTGTCAATCGGAGGCTTTCGGTCAACAAGTTTGTAATTAGAAGTGCGAGACTTCGCACAGTAGTCGCTTGAAATAACATTCGCATCGGCAACTCAATCTCAAATACTTCGCGCAACCGGGCAATCACCCGCGTCACCAGCAGCGAGTGCCCGCCAAGCTCGAAGAAACTGTCGTCGATGCCGACCTTGTCGAGCTTGAGGACCTCGCACCAGATCGCGGCCACTGCCTCCTCGATCGGCGTGCGCGGCGCCACATATCCACCGATCTCCGGACGACCCTCCGGCGCCGGCAGCGCCCGGCGGTCCACCTTGCCGTTCGGCGTCAGCGGCAGCCTCGCAAGCCGCACAAAAGTCGACGGAACCATGTACTCGGGAAGGCTCTTCTTGAGCTGCGCGCGAACCCCGTTGCTATCCGCTGCCGTCTCGCCCTCGCCCACCACATAGGCCACCAGCCGCTTGTCGCCCGGCGTATCCTCGCGCGCCACCACAGCACAGTCCCTGATGCCAGGATCGCCTCGCAGCGCCGCCTCGATCTCCCCAAGCTCAATTCGGTAACCGCGGACCTTCACCTGATGATCAACGCGCCCGACATACTCAAGCTCACCATCCGCCCGCCAGCGCGCCAGGTCGCCCGTGCGATAAAGCCGCTGGCCACTGCCAAATGGATCGGCAATGAACCGCTCCGCCGTCAGACCGGGGAGATGTGCATATCCCCGTGCCAATCCCGCACCACCGACGTACAGCTCGCCGTGCGCTCCAATCGGAATAGGTTGCAATTGAGCATCGAGAACATACACCTGCACATTTGAAATTGGGCGACCGATCGGTACGCCATGCCCGTTCAATCCACGTCCGACGTCGTACCAGCTCGCGTCCCAAAACTCCGATGTGCCATAGATGTTCAACAACACTGCTTGCGGAAGCTGCGTTGCAAACCGTTCCGCCAGCTCCGCCGGGAGCGGCTCTCCACTGCATGCCCAATATCGCAGTAGCGGCGCTTGCTGGCGTAAATCTTCTTCGCTCTCGAGCAGCGCCTGCAGTAGCGAGGGGACGAGAACGATCCGACTCACCCCATCAGCGGCTAGCGTCTCCATCAACTGCTGCGGATCCTTCGATATCGCCTTCGACATTATTGCCACGCGCTGTCCCCGCGTCAGTGGCATAAAAAGCTCCCAAAGTGCATCGATGAAGCTCACGGTCGTGTTGTGCGCATAAACCTCGTCAGCCGCACTCGACCGTGCATCCCATTTCAGCCGGTTCACGATTGTGCGATGGACGCCTAGAACTCCTTTGGGTTTGCCAATAGAGCCCGACGTGTAAATCACGTAGGCGAGGTTGTCGGGGCCACTGCCACTGCTGACCGGTGCCAGCATGGGCGCGGCACAGATCTCCTCCCAATCCGCATCCAGCCGCACAACTTGAGCTCCATGCGCGGGCAGCACTTGCTCAAGCCCAGCCTGCGTCACAAGGATTGGCGAACGTGCGTCCGCCTGCATGTAGGCGAGCCGCTCTGCCGGGTAGCTCGGGTCGAGCGGCAGGTAGGCGCCACCTGCTTTGAGGATTCCCAGAAGCCCAATCACCATCTCGGGCGACCGCTCAACGCACAGCCCCACCACAACCTCGGGACCGACCCCCAGCCCGCGCAGATGGTGCGCCAGCTGATTGCTCCGCCGATCGAGTTCGCCATAGCTCAGCGCCTGGTCCGCAAACACCAGCGCCACCGCCTCCGGCGTGCGCGCCGCCTGCACGGCAAACAGCTCGTGCACGCATTTATCGCGCGGATAATCCGCCGCCGTCGCGTTCCATTCGCTTAGAAGCCGATGCCGCTCCGTCTCGCCCAGCAGCGGAAGCTCAGAGAGCCGCGCATCCGGTGCCGCGACGATCCCCTCCAGCAAGGTCTCGAAGTGTCCCGCCAACCGCTCAATCGTCGATGCGTCAAACAGGTCGGTGGCGTATTCAAATGATCCACGCAGCCCCTGCTCGCTCTCCTGCACGTAGAGCGACAGGTCGAGCTTCGCCGTCACATGCTCCCCGCCCATCCGGCTCAAGGTCAGCTCAGGCAGTTCCAACCGCTCCTGCGGCAAATTCTGCAACGCCAACAACGCCTGGAAGATCGGCTGCCGCGACAGGTCGCGTAGCGGGTTGAGTTCCGCGACCAGCTTCTCAAACGGCACGTCCTGGTGCGCATAGGCCCCCAGCGCAACATCCTTGACCCGTCGTAAAAGCTCACGGAACGACGGATTCCCCGACAGGTCCGTGCGCAGCGCCAGCATGTTCATGAAAAGGCCAATCAGTCCCTCGGTCGCGCGATGTGTCCGCCCCGCAATCGGCGTCCCCACCACCACGTCGTTCTGACCGCTCCAGCGCGACAGCACGACATTGAAGGCTGCCAATAACACCATGAACAGCGTCGCGCCCTCACTCCGGGCGACCGCCTGGAGCCCATCGATCAACTCCTTCGACAGCGCAACCGAGGTACTGGAGCCCTTGAAGCTCTGCACCGCTGGCCGGGGTCGGTCGGTCGGCAGATCAAGCGCCGCAGGCGCCCCCGACAGCCGTTCGCGCCAGTATCCAACCTGCCGCTCAAGGGTCTCGCCCTGCAACCAGCCGCGCTGCCACAGCGCATAATCCGAATACTGAACCGGCAGCGCCGCCAGCGGCGACGGACGGCCTTGCGAGAACGCCGCATAAAGCGTTCCCACCTCGCGGATCAAAACCCCAATCGACCAGCCGTCCGATACAATGTGGTGTATCACCACAACCACCACGCGCTCCTGCGATGACAGCTTCAGCAGGCGCGCCCGCAACAGCGGCCCATGCTCAAGGTCAAACGGCTCCCGCGCGATCTCACCGGCACGCCGCCGCGCCGCCGCTTGCCGCTCCTTCTCCGGCCAATCAGAGAGATCTTCAACCGCAAGCCCAAACAACCCTGGCGGTTCAATCACCTGCACCGGTGAGC
>Ga0210408_10001894_pt1 | contig 21093 bp, 15 predicted proteins | sample IncBWH4MmetaG_FD_155471 | JGI IMG/M metagenome (GOLD analysis project Ga0210408, IMG submission 155471) | Forest soil microbial communities from Barre Woods Harvard Forest LTER site, Petersham, Massachusetts, United States - Inc-BW-H-4-M | ecosystem: Environmental > Terrestrial > Soil >...
TCGCGCCCGCGGCGGGAGCGAGCTTCGCGGCGGGATTACGATCCGCGATGTACTGCAGCACCGTCACGTTCTCGGTGAGTGTCTCGCCGCTGTCGAGCGTGAGCGCCGGCACATAGTCCTTTGGATTCACCTCTTTGAAGTCGAGCCCGTCGGCCGCCTTCCTGGTCTTGCGGTCCACCTTGACCAACTCGAACTTGAGCCCCGCCTCGCGCAGCGCGATGTTCGACGCCAGCGAGCAGGCGTTGGGCAAGTAGTAAAGCTTCATGGCCGTCTCTCTCCTTGTGCTTGGCGGCGGCGCGCTCGGTCAGCGAGCGCGCTGCGGCCGCGGGATGGTCATGCTAACGGGGCGCGCAGCGATGGCAAGTGGAATCTAATGCGAGGTCGCATTTTGGTCACGGCCGGTCGCCCCCGGCGGCAATCCGCTACAATCGCCGCGGTTGGGCCTGTAGCACAGCGGTTAGTGCAGGGGACTCATCGACACGGTGCCTTCGCGCGGAAACGCGCGAAGTGGACGGGATGAATTCAGGGGAACCTTCGCGCCTGCAGAGCGCCGCGGCGCGCACGCGCATGGCAATCCTGAGCCGAGCCGCCGGTACACCGGCGGAAGGTGCAGAGACTACCTGAGGGCTCGAGTGCCCTTGATGACAGGCTTGGAGCATCCCGCACCCACACGCGCAAGCTTTGCGCACGGGTGAAGAGATAGTCCACTCCCGGCGGAAACTCCGGGGCAAAGTGAATCCCTTGGTCGTAGGTTCGAATCCTACCGGGCCCATACCAACTGCCTGCCCTGAGTCAGAATCGATACGTCACGTCCGCCCCGTAGGTGCGCGGCTCGCCGACGAGTGCGTAGTCAAAGCCGAGTAACCCGGTGTCCGCGTCCTTCTGATTGAGTGCGTAAGCGAGGTACTGCCGGTTCGTCAAGTTCTTGATCCACGCGCCGATCGCGTACCCTCGTTTGCCAGTGCTTTCGAAAGACACCCTGGCGTTGGCGACGCCGTAGGCGCCCTGGGCGTCACGCGCGGTGTTGAAAGCGTCAAAATACTGCTTGCCGTAGAAATTCGCATTGGCGAGCAGGTGCAGGTCGCCTCCGCTGAACTGAGCGACGCGCCAGTTAACGTCAATGCTCGCGTCGTAGTTCGGGGCCTGGATCAGTCGGTTCCCGACACAGCAGATGCGCGGGATGCCGGGTGTGCAGGGAGGCGTTGTCGCAGGCGACCCAACCACGCACAGGCCCTGATTCAACGTCAGGTCGACGTACTTGCTGTGCATCAGCCCAAGGGTCGAGCCGATCTCGAGGTCAGGGGTTACCTTGCCCCGGAGCTCGAACTCAAGGCCATCGATGCGTGCCCGCGGAGCGTTGACCGTGCGGAAGCCCGTCCCCAGACCGTTCGGCAACGTGAAGGCGTCGAGAAACTGCTGGTTCTTGTAGTCGTAGTGGAACAGCGCCGCATTGAAGATGCCGCGGCGATTGCCCAGCTCCGACTTCAGGCCCAGCTCGTATGAGGTCAGCTTCTCGGGGTCCGCGAACGTGACCTGGGACGGATCGAGGTAGGCCTGTCCATTGAAGGCCACGCCGCGGTAGCCCTGGCTGATGCTCACGTAGGTCAGCAATCCTTCGCTCGGCTTCCAGTCGGCCCCGATCTTGCCGCTCACGTTGTTCGTGTCCTTGCCGAACGCGGGAGCCACGCCGAGCCCCTGAGGCGCGAGTCCCTGCTGGAAATTGGTGAAGACCGGGGGCGGCGGCGAACCGCCGATGGTCTGGGTCCACCAGGTCGCCGCGTCGACATCCGGGCTGGCGCCGACCGGCGGACTCGCAAGTCCGCCCGCAAGCGCATAGAAGTTGTCGATGGTCACCTTGTCCTTGGTGTAGCGCAGCCCGCCGCGCAGCGTGACGGTTGGCACGACCGTGAAGGTCAGGTTCGCGAATACCGCTCGACTGTCCTTCAACTGGTCGAAGTTGTTGTACTCGTCGAAACCGAACAGCTGCGCCGGCGCCCCGGCATTCGTCGGAAGCCAGAACGGGCCGAAGGCGTCGAAAAAATGGAACTGCACGTTGGCGTGCAGGCTCTCGCGGCCGTAATAGACCCCTGCGAGCCAGCCGAAGGCGCCCGTATCGCGCGAGGCGAGGCGGATCTCCTGAGAGAACGTGTTGACGCTCGAGAAATACGTATTGGGATCGTCGATCCGGCCGAACCCGACATTGGGCCCCGTGACAGGCAGTCCGCCGTCATCGCTCTTCTCGTACCACCATCCGTAGTCGTAACCCGTCACCGACGTGAGCGTCGCGTGCCGGCTCAGCTCCCAGTCGAGCTTGAGGGAGACGCTGTCGTTGCGGATGTCCTTGTGGACCGCGTACTTCGCGCCGTTGTCGAACCAGCTTATGTTGCCGTTGAATCCTGTCGCGTTCGGGTCGTTGGCGATTGCATGGGCGCCGTAGGGTGTGCCACCCGAGCGGGTCGCTGACACCTTGAGTGTCGCGGTCAGAGCGTCCGTCGGCTTGGCGAGCAGCGTGAAGCGGCCGGCGAGGGCATCGACGCCGTTCAGGGGCTCCACGTGGTCACCCGGGATGTAGTCCGGCGCTACACTGTGCACCCAGCCGTCGCGCTTCTCATAGTACAGAGCGACGCGCCAGCCGAGTCGATCATCGATGATCGGGCCGCCGACCGCCGCGCGCGTGGAGTAGTCGTTGTAGTTGCCGCCGCCCACGGTCACGTAGCCGTCGTACTCGGCCAGGCTCGGGTTCCTCGAATAGAAGTTGACGGCACCCCCGGTCGCATTCTTGCCGTACAGAGTCCCCTGCGGTCCACGCAGGACCTCGACGCGCTCCAGGTCATAGGTCTGCAGCGCCTGCACCGCGCCGACCGGCTTGTAGACCTCGTCGACGTACATGGCGATGGGGCTGCTCTGGTTCTCACTGAAGTCCTGCGTCGTCACACCGCGCAGCGTGAAGGTCGGCTGCGCCTCGGGGCCGTAGGGGAGATTGAGCAGCATGTTCGGAACGAAAGACGTGATATCGCCGGCCTGGCGCACGCCCCGATCCAGCAGTTCGCTCGCCGAAATTGCCGTGACCGCGATAGGCACGTCCTCGAGCTTCTCGGACCTGCGCTCGGCAACGACCACTACTTCCTGCAACTGCTCCGTCGGCGCATTCGCGTCCGCCGCATGCAGCTCAGGACCTGCGGGAGCAAAGCCGACGAGGGCGGCGGTATACGCCGCCAGGCGACGTGTTCTATTGAGCATGCTGATCCCCCTGAATGAACCCAGCTGCATCGCATTGTGATTGTTGCGTATCGCTTAGCGAGTCTTACATACTGTCCCCCGGGATGGAAGGTCCCAGAATCCTGCGCGTGGAGAGGCTCTTGAACCGAACCGTCCGACCCTCGGCGCTGCCGCTTAACCAATCCGTCGAGAAGGCACTCGGGGTGCTCCATGCATTCGGCGGCGAGCGCCGGGCGCTGAACCTGGCGGAAATCGCCGCCGCCGCCGGCATTACCAAGAGCTCGGCCCAGCGCTTCACGAATACGCTGCAGAAGCTGGGCTACCTGCAGCGGGACGTGCACTCCAGGCGCTGGGTACTGAGTCCGCGGGTGCTTACGATCGGGCATGCCTACCTGGCCGGCCACACCCTGATCGAGGCCGCGACCAGTCATCTGCTGCAGCTCAACGTCGCGACTGGCGAGTCGGTGAGCCTTTCCGAGCCCGACGACACCGCCATGGTCTACATCGCGCGCTTTCCCGGTCATCAGCCCTTTTTCATCCACATGCCAATCGGGCGCTCATTGCCCATGTTCTGCACTGCGGCCGGTCGCGCCTATCTCTCGCGCTTAGCCGTGGACGAAGTGGCCGACATCCTGGACCGCTCGAAGCTGCGCTCATTGACTTCGACGACGGTGACTGACAGGGCGCGGATTTTGGATCTGGTGTGTGAAGCGCGCGAGCTGGGCTACGCCCGAGCGAACCAGGAGTGTTATCGGGGTGATCTCACCATCGGCGCCGCGGTGATGGGACAACATGGCCGCCCAGTGGCGGCAATCAACATGGCCGGGCCCACCAGCCGCTGGACGATGGAGGCCCTCACTCAGCGCTGGGCGCCGCTCCTGATGGAGACCGCGCGCGCCGCTTCGAGCGGCATCGCGGACCGGCTCGCCGCGCGTCAGAGTGCCTAGCTGGTGAAGCTGCCATTCCAGACTCTTAGGAGAGGTGACAACCAATGAACAGAGTAGTCATCGCTCTTGCTGTGAGCGTGCTGACTGCCGGGTCGGCCGTGGCCTCAGAGAAGGGCGACATCATGGCGGTCTTCAAACAGTGGATTTCCGACGAGGCAGGGACTGTAGCTGCTTGCGCCGATGATGCTGCCGTTATCGACGATGTTCCGCCGTTCGAGTGGCGCGGTCCGGGCGCTTGCTCCAGATGGCAGAAGGACTACGACGCTTATGTACAAAAGGAAGGGATAACCGACGCTGCTGGCACGATAGGGAACCCTCGGCAGCTCATTATTTCCGGAGACCGCGCCTATGCAGTGCTTCCGACCACGTTCGCCTTCACACAAAAGGGTAAGCGTGTGAAGGAGATTGCGACGAGCACGTTCGTATTGCACAAGACTGCAGCCGGGTGGCGGATAACCGCATGGACGTGGGCGACGCAAACGATTCGTTAGGACACGAAGCGGAGGTGGCGCGCTCCGCTCACGCTGACGTCCGCTGACGTATCGTTAGCAGTAGCATGCTCACAGGAGTTCCTCATGGCGCGTGATACCGCTCTGCTGCTCGCCGCCCTGCTCGCCTGCGCGGCCGCCGGCTGCTCGACTTCCTCTCACGTCCTGATCGGGACGGCACGCCCGCCGATCGCGCCCGAGAGCGTGCGCGTCTACCTGCAGCCGCCGCCGAAGTACGAGGAGGTCGCGACCATCAACGCCACCAGCCAGGGATCGCTCGCCCTCACCAGTCAGCAGAACATGGACAAGGCCATGCAGCGGCTGAAGGAGCAAGCGGCCAAGCTCGGCGCGAATGGGGTCCTGCTGCGGGGCGTGCAGGACACGCAGTCCGGCGCGATCGGCGCCGGCGGGGGCAACACCAGCTACGGCCCCAACAGCGCGACTGGTGTCGGCGTCGGCGGCTCCTTCGCCATCACCAGCAAGCTGGTGCAGGGCCTCGCGATCTACGTCCCGCCGCCGTGACGGCCACTCGGTCGATGTCGGGCACTCAGCCCGGCTGGTAGCCCTGCACGCCGGTGCGCCATAGCAGAAAAGCGTAGGCATCGGACGCCTCGCGGTCCTGCTGCGAGCGGGTCGAGCCGACGCCGTGGCCGGCGTCGAAGTCGACGCGCAACAGGATCGGCTTGCCGGAGCTCGACGCGACCTGCAGCCGCGCCGCCATCTTCGCGACGTGAAACGGCGCGACGCGCGGATCGGTGACGCCGGTGGTGAGCAGCACCGCGGGATAGGCCACGCCGTCCTTCACTGCCTGGTAGCTGTCGATGAGCTTGAGTGTGCGATAACCCGACTCCTCGCTGATCGCGCCCCACTCGGGCTCCTCGCCGTAACCGTTCTGCTCGGCCACGTAACGCAGCGGATTCGACCAGCCCACCCCGTCGATGACGGCGGCAAAGAGCTCGGGGCGCTCGGTCAGGGCACGTCCGACCGTGATGCCGCCGGCAGAGCGGCCGCCGATCGCGAGGCGCGACGGCGCGGTGTACTTCTGCGCACACAGGTCCTCGCACACGTCGATGAGGTCGCGCCAGGTGTTGGGCTTGTTCATGAGCTGCCCGGCCTTGTGCCACTCGCGGCCGTACTCGCCGCCGCCGCGGACGGCGGCATAGCCGACGATGAACCCGGCGTCGATGAGCGCGAGCGTCCGGCCCGCGAACGACGGTGTGTAGCCGGGGAGGCCGTAGGAGCCGTAGGCGGAGATCCAGGCGGGCGTTGCGCCGTCGCGCTTCAATCCTTTCCTGAAAATGAGCGAATAGGGAATGCGCGCGCCGTCGCGCGCGGTGGCGAAGCGCCGCTCCGTTTGGTAGCCGCTCACGTCGATCGGCGGGCGCGGCGTGAGGCCGGTGGCGGCCACCTTTCCCTGCGCGTCCACCGACCAGATGTCGGCCGGGTTCAGCCAGCCCGTGAACGAGAACAGCGCGCCATCCTCCCTCGAGTTGGTGGCGAGCGCCGTCAGCGTGCCGTCGAAGGGCAGCGCGATCTCGGCGACCCTGCCGTCGCGGCTGAGGCGCCTCAGGCCCGCGATACCGCCATCCATCATGCGCAGATACAGGCCGTCGCGGGCGCGCGCCATGCCTTCGATAACCACCCCGCCCTCGGCGACCACCTCCCGGGCACCCGCCACGGCGGGCGTGGCGACCGCCGCCTTGAGTATCCGCCCGCGCGGATGCCCCTTGTTGGCGAGCAGATAGAGCGTCTCGCCGTCGAGCTCCGCGTCCGTGACCTCGTCCTCGAAGCCCGCGACCGGCACCCAGCGGGCGCGGTTGGCCGCGGCATCGGCCACCGGGGCGATCAGCAGACGCGATTCGCTGCGCACGTCCGAGAGTGACAGCAGCGCGTAGCGCGAGCCGTAGTAGGTGGCGATGGCCGGCGCCTGGATCTTCTCGTACTGCACGTTGGGATCGAGCCCGCGCTTCATGAGGATGGGGTCGGACTCGGGGTCGGTGCCCAGGCGGTGGAAGCGCGCCTGGCTGTCGAGATAGCGCTCGGGCGTATCGATCTTGCCGGTGAGCTGGTTGTAGAAGAAACCGCCGCCGTCATCGAGCCACGCCGGGTTGGCGCCTTCGGTGTTGGCGATGCGCTCGGGGAGGTCGGTCCCATCGGCGGTTTTGAGGATGTGCAGCACCGAATCCTCGCTGCCGTCCTTCGACAGCCCGTACACGACGTGCGAGCCGTCGGGCGAGGGATGCCACCAGTCGAGCGAGAAGTGGCCGGTGGCGCTGCTCAAGGCCGTGGGATCGATGAGCAGCCGCCGCACCGCCCGCTCCTCGACGAACAGGCGATAGTTGTCGGCACCCGCCGGCCGTTGCTCGATGAAGAGCCTGCCGCCCGCGCGCTCAACGCGCCGCGTGAGCGTGGTGTCTCCGGAGAGCTGCTGGATGCGTGCGAGGAGCTTGTCCCTGCCGGGAATCCGCTCGAGCACGGCGCGCGTGTGCGCGTTCTGTCCCTTGAGAAAAGGCAGCCAGTCCGGGTCCTGGTCGTTTTCCATCCAGCGGTAAGGATCGCGCAGCGTCTCGCCGAAGTAGTTGTCGGTGACGGCCGCGACGCGCGCCACCGGTGCCGGCGGAATGCCGCCCGCGGCCGCAGCCGCGGTCCCGGCGGCCGCCGCGGCGGCGGCATCGCGCGGGCGCGTGAGGAGCGCGGCGACCGTGCCCGCGGCGCCGGCGAGTAGTTCACGACGATTGATCCCGGTCATGGGTGGTCCTTTTGTATGGTTGCGGGCTCCGGCAGCCAGTGCACTTCCTCGCGCAGCTCGCTGGCGACGTCATCGACCTGGCCCCGGCCGCGCGCCAGCACCGCGATGCTGCCGTCACCGGCGGGCACGATGACACCGGTCATGCCGCCTTCGCGGAAGTTGTCGCGCGCCTTGACCTGCTCGTGGCGCAGGATCAGCACCGTAGCGGGCCCGTGCGTGGTCTCGACCACGAGGTGCGGCACGTAGTGTCCGCGGAACCAGCAGCTCTGCGCGTAGACGATCTTGTCGGAGGCGAGGTCGAGACCGACGCCGGAGCTCTTCAGCGCATGATCGATCGAGCCGGGGCTCACGTTGTGGGAGCTCAGCCAGCTCTCCGGCTCGGCCTTGACGTGCGCCACCACCTCGTGCGCCAGCGTATCGGTCGGGCGCAGCAGCCACACCACGATCGCCGCCGCCGTGGCGAGCACCACCCCGGCGGCCAGCGCGTACTCGCGCCAGGCGGGTGCCGCCCGGCGGGGGCGGGCGACGCGGATGTCCGGCGGCGCATCCAGCGCGCGGCGGAGGTCGGCGTTCAGGCGGCGCATCTCCTCGCGGAAGGCGCGGCAGCCTTCGCAGCCGCGCAGATGCTCCTCGAGCTCCGGCCCGGCTGAGTCGGGATCGGCGCCGATCAGCAGCCGCAGGTCCTCGCAGGTCATGCCGGCGCCTCGCGCGCCGCGGCGCCGGGCGCGGGGCTCACGCCGCACAGGTCGCGCAGCTTGAGGCGCGCGCGGAACAGGCGCGTCAGCACCGCGGTGTTGGTGAGCTCGAGCTCGCGGGCGATCTCCTCGGTGGAGAACCCGCCGAGCACCTGCATCACGAGCGGCTCGCGGTAATCGAGCGGCAGCTTCATGATGGCGTAGCGCAGCGTGAGCAGCTCCGCGTCGGCTGCCGCTGAGGTGGCGCTGTCGGGTACGTCAACCGCATCATCGAGGCAGACGAGCTCCAGGCGCTTGCGTTCGTAGAGCCGCGCGTGCTCGCGCCTGACGATGGTCAGCAGCCAGGCGCGGGCGGCGGCCGGATCCTTCAGAGCGTCGCGCGACCGCCAGGCGCGCAGCAGCGCCTCCTGCACGATGTCCTCGGCGATTGACCGGTCGCGCGCCAGCCATTGCGCGAAGCGCAGCAGATCCGGGCGCATCGACTCGAACAGCATCGTGAGGGGCGCGCGCGCGTCCGCTCCGCGAAGTCGCTCACCAATGGAGGAGACCGGGGATGGCAACGGGGAATTGCGCCTGACCGCAGCTGACTTGAACCGCGGCGATTATATGTGCGGGGCTCGGCGGCAGTGGCAATATCGCGCCAGCCTGCCCGGTCTGTTCGCCCAGACACCGCTGTAACTCGAGGAGCCGCCGTGAAACATCTCGTCCAATGGCTGATCGACTGGCCCGAGAGCGTCGCCAGGTACCTCAGCTGGCTCGCGCCGCTGTTTGCCCGCATCACCGTCGGATGGGTTTTCCTGTGGAGCGGCTGGGGCAAGCTCCACAACCTGCCGATGGTGACGGAGAACTTCATCGGCTGGGGGATCCCCTTTCCGCAGCTGCTCTCCCCGTTCGTCTCGGGTGTTGAGTTCTTCGGCGGCTTGTTCCTGCTCGCCGGGCTCTTGAGCCGCATCTCCGCGGGCGCCCTCGGGATCACCATGATCGTCGCGATCCGCTCGGCAAAATGGGCCGACGTCGACTCGCTCGAGACGCTGCTCGGGTTCGACGAGTTCGAGTACCTGGCGCTCTTCCTGTGGATCGCGATCGCGGGGCCGGGGTCCTGGTCGGTGGATCATTGGCTGCAGCGGCGCTTCAGCCCGGGGGGAACTCGTCCGGGCGCCGGAGTGGGTGCATAAAACGGCCGGGCGTAACAAAATACGCCTCCCCCCGGTCTGCTCCGGTGACCGGGGGACTTAAGCCCGGTAAGTAAATATTCACTTCACCTGAGGTCAAAATCCAAATGCGTAAACACAGCACCGGCGTGGCGCTCGCGACAGCAGCCGCCATGCTCTTCGGCAGCGCTTTGATCAGCACCGCGTCGGCGGCCGATGCTCCCAAGGCCGATGCAGGCAAGATCCATTGCACGGGGGTCAACTCGTGCAAGGGTCAATCGGCCTGTAAGAGCGCAAACAATGCCTGCAAGGGACAAAACTCCTGCAAGGGCAAGGGGTTCCTCGAGATGACCAAGGCCGACTGCGACGCCGCCAAGGCGAAGGCGAAGTAACAGGCCCGAAACCGCCCGGCCGGACGCGTTTCGGCCGCGTGGATCAAGCCCCGGTGTGGCGGCCGCTTTGCGGCAGTGCCGCACCGGGGTTTCTTACTCCCGGGGTGTCATTTTCAGCGCGCCGCACGGCCTCACGCCGCCGGCACGCCGTCGAAGAAGTCCACCACCCCGCTCTCGAGCGAGTACTCGGCGCCGACCACGAGCAGGCCGTCCTTGTCGATCGCCTGCTCGAGCGCCTCCGAGCCGTGGCGCAGGTGATCGGCAGACATGCGGATGTTGGCGCGCACCGCCTGGTGCACCAGCGTTGGCGCGTCGCCGCCCGCGGCGCGCTCGATGAGTCCCTCGACGGCGGGACGGATGCGGTTGACGATCGAGCGCAGGTTCGGCGACTGATCCTTCGTCGGGCGGGCGAGCTGCTCGAGCGTTGCGTGAATCGCGCCGCAGTTGGAATGGCCGAGCACCACGACCAGGCGTGTGCCGAAGGCCGCGGCGGCGAATTCCACGCTGCCGATCTGGGATGGGGCCACGATGTTGCCCGCGACGCGGATGACGAACAGGTCGCCGAGCCCCTGATCGAACACGATCTCGGCGGGCACGCGCGCATCGGAGCAGCCTAGAATGATGGCGAGCGGCTCCTGCCCCGCCGGCAGCTCGCGGCGGCGCGTGCGCACGGGATGAGCCTCGCTGAGCTCCGCGACGAAACGGCGGTTGCCCTCGCGGAGCGCGGCGAGCGCTGTCAGTGCGGGTGTCATGGCGCCACCGTACCGGGAGCGGCGGCGCTTGCCAACCGCGGCCGTGCCGGTGGTCAGCGCCGCCGGCGGACGCCGCGGGTGGGCTGCGCCGCGAGCGGATTCTCGGGCCAGTAATGCTTGGGATAGCGGCCGCGCAGGTCCTTGCGCACCTCGAGGTAGGCGCTGCGCCAGAAGCTCGCCAGGTCGCGCGTCACCTGTACCGGGCGCTGTGCCGGCGAGAGCAGCCGCATGGTGACGGGGACCCGGCCACGGTCGACGCGCGGCGTCGCGGCGAGGCCGAACACCTCCTGCAGCCGCACGGCGAGTGCCGGCGCGTCCTCGCCCTGGTAGTCGACCCGGATACGCGAGCCGCTCGGCATCGTGAGAGAGACAGGGGCGCGTTCATCGAGCGCGCGCTGCTGCTCGAAGGAGAGGAGCGCGCGCAGCGCCTTCTCGAGCGGCACGCGCTCGAGGTGCTCGCGGCGCGTCACGCCCTCGAGCCACGGCGCGAGCCAGACTTCGAGCGAGTCCGCGAGCGCGGCGTCGGTGACCATCGGCCAGCGCGTCTCGCCGGCACCGCCGCGATCGGGCGCGGCACGCAGGAACTCGATGCGCGCCTGCAGGCCGCGCGCCTCGCGCTCCCACGGGAGCGATGCGAGTCCGAGCTCGCGCACCCCCGCGAGCATCGCCTCGCGCACGGCCGCCGCGGGCGCATCCGCGAGCGGCTTCTCCTCCAGCACGAGCGCATCGAGCTCGAGCGTGCGCCGCGCGACGACCGCCTGCTCGCGCGTGTTCCAGGCCACCGAGTCGACGCGCCGGATGCGCGCGGCGAACTCCTCGAGCAGCTCGGCGCGCTCGAGCGGCGCGGCGAGCAGGATGCGCGCGTCACGCTCGCGGTCGTCGAGGTCGACCGCGACGATGAGCTCGCGCCGCGCGAGCGGCTGCGCCTCGGCGAAGGCTGCGCCGCGGCCGTTGGTGAGCGTGAAGCCGGCGCCGGCAGCGCCTCGGCGCCGCCCGATCCGGTCGGGATAGGCGTGCGCCAGCAGCAGGCCGGCGTTCCGGTCGGCGTCGCCGCTGCCGCCCCTGTGCGCGGATTCTGCGGCACTGCCGGGTCGGGCACGCGCGGCGAGCTGCCGCTCGAGATCCCGCGCCGCGCGTCGCACGCGCGCCGCGCCCGGCGCCTCGCCCTGCACCAGCTCGAGGCGGGTGCGGATGTCGGCATCGCGGCCGCCCGCGACTCCGCGCAGCAGATCGCGCTCGGACAGCAGCGCCGCGAGCAGCGCGCCGAGCGGCAGGCTCCCGAGCTCGCGGGCGCGCAGCAGCAGGTGCGCAAGGCGCGGATGCACGGGCAAGCGCGCCATGTCGCGTCCGTGCACCGTGATGCGCCGCTCTCCACCGAGTGCGCCGAGGCGCTCGAGAAGCTCGGAGGCTGCCGCGAGCATCGCCGCCGGCGGGGCATCGAGCCAGGCGAGCGAGCTCGCATCACGCGCGCCCCAGCTCGCGAGCTCGAGCGCGAGCGGCGCGAGATCCGCCTCGACGATCTCGGGCGGCGTGAACGCTGCGAGACTCTGGTGTGCGCCCTCGCTCCAGGCGCGGTAGCAGACACCTGGACCCAGGCGCCCGGCGCGGCCCTGGCGCTGGTCCGCGGAAGCGCGCGAGATGCGCCGCGTCTCGAGCCGGCTCATACCGGTCGTGGGATCGAAGAGCGCGCGGCGCGCGAGGCCTGAGTCGACCACCACGCGCACGCCCGGGAGGGTGAGACTCGTCTCGGCAATGTTGGTGGCGAGCACCACCTTGCGGGAGCCGGCAGCGGCGGGTGCGAGCGCCGCATCCTGCTGCTCGGCGGTGAGATCGCCGTAAAGCGGAAGGACACGCACGCCGGGCTCGGGCCCGCCCTCCTCGAGGAGCTCCCTGACGCGGCGGATCTCGCGCGCCCCGGGCAGGAACACCAGCACGTCGCCCGCCTGCTCGCGCAGCGCCCGGTGCGTGAGGCGCGCGATGATTTTCTCGGGCGAATCGCCGCCGACGCCGGGCGCACCGGGCAGCAGCGGCGCACCCCGGCCCGCATAGCACGTCTCGACGGGATGGACACGGCCCGGCGCGGCGACGACCGGCGCATCCCCGAGCAGGCGCGCCACCGCGGCGCCGTCCAGCGTCGCCGACATCACGAGGAGCCTCAAGTCCGGCGCCAGCTGCGCGCGCGCGTCGAGGCTCAGGGCGAGCCCCAGGTCCGCCTGCAGGCTGCGCTCGTGAAACTCATCGAAGAAGAGCGCCGCGACGCCATCGAGCGCCGGGTCGTCCTGCAGCATGCGGGTGAGGACGCCCTCGGTGACGACTTCGAGGCGCGTGGCGCGCGAGACGCGCGTGTCGAGCCGCATGCGGTAGCCGACGGTCTCGCCGACGCGCTCCCCGAGAGTCTGCGCCAGGCGCTGCGCGATCGCGCGGGCGGCGAGCCGGCGCGGCTCGAGCATGATGAGCCGCTTACCCGCCATCCAGGGCTCCTCGAGCAGCGCCAGCGGCACCACCGTGCTCTTGCCGGCGCCGGGCGGCGCCTGCAGCACGGCGCAACCGCGCGTCGCGAGCGCCTCCCGCAGCGCGGGCAGCGCCGCGTCGACCGGCAAGCCGGAGGCGCGCAACCTGGACTTCACCAGATGTGGACGCGCTCCTCGGGGGGCAGATACAGCTTGTCGCCGGGCTTCACGTCGAAGGCCTGGTACCACGCATCGACGTTGCGCACCACGCCGTTGACACGGAACTGCGGCGGACTGTGCGGGTTGCTCGTCACCTGCGTGCGCAGCTGCTCATCGCGCGAGAGCTCGTGCCACACCTGCGCCCAGGAGAGGAAATAACGCTGGTCCCCGCTGAGGCCGTCGAGCACCGCAGCGGCCTTGCCGTGGAGCGAGCGGTGGTAAGCCTCGTTGGCCACCGCGAGGCCGCCCAGGTCCCCGATGTTCTCCCCGAGCGTCAGGCGCCCGTTGATATTGAGACCGGGAAGCACCGTGTAGCCATCGTACTGCGCGGCGAGCCGGTCGACGCGCGCCTTGAACGCCTGCGTGTCCTCGGCCTGCCACCAGGTATGGAGCACTCCGCGCGCATCCGACTTCGCGCCCTGGTCGTCGAAGCCGTGGCCCATCTCGTGGCCGATGACCCCGCCGATGCCGCCGTAGTTCACCGCATCATCCGCGTTCGGATCGAAGAACGGCGGCTGCAGGATCGCGGCCGGGAATACCACCTCGTTGAAGGTGGCGTTGTAGTAGGCGTTGATAGTCTGCGGCGTCATGTCCCACTCGCCCCGGTCGGTCGGGTTGCCCATGCGCTTCAGCTGCCGCTGCCACTCGAACACGTGAGCGCGTGCGACATTGCCGAAGGCGTCGCCCTTGACGACCTCGAGCGCCGAGTAGTCGCGCCACCTGTCCGGGTAGCCGATCTTCGGGTGAAAGGCGGCGAGCTTCTCCAGCGCCACCTTCCTGGTGGCGGGCGTCATCCAGGCGAGGTTGGCGATGCGTTCGGCGTAAGTGGCGCGCAGGTTCTCGACCAGCTCGAGCATCCTCTGCTTCGAGGCAGGCGGGAAATAGCGCTGCACGTAGAGCTCGCCGACCGCCTCGCCGAGCCCGCGGTCCAGCGCGTTCACGGCGCGCTTCCATCGATCCTGCTGTTGCTGCTGGCCGTTGAGCGTGCGCCCATAGAAGTCGAAGGTCTCGTCATCGAACGCCTTGGGCAGTACATCCGAGGTGAGCGCCAGATAGTGGTACCTGAGATAGGAGCGCCAGCGCTCCACCGGCACCGTGAGCATGAGCTGCTCGAGGGCCTGCACCGCGTCGAGCTCGCGCACCACGAACTGCTGCTGGCCGTCGAGCCCGCCGGCGCCGAGCCAGGCTCCCCAGGCGAAGCCCGGCGTGAGTTGCTCGAGCTCGGCGCGGCTGCGCAGGTTGTAGGTGAGGTCGCGGTCGCGGCGCTTGGCGACCGGCCAGTGGAGCTGCGCGATGCTGGTCTCGAGCTCGAGGATCGCCCGGGCTGCCGCGGCCGCATTCGCGTCGCCGGCGAGCGCGAGCAGGCGCGTCACGTGCGCCCGGTATTTCTCGCGCAGACCCGCGTACACGGCATCGTCCTTGAGGTAGTAGTCGCGGTCCGGCATGCCGAGACCGCCCTGCGTGACCACGACGATGTAGCGGTCGGGGTTCTTCTGATCGAGCGTCATCGCGACGCGCAGCGGCGAGCGCAGCCCGAGATCGGGCCGGCCCATGAGGCGCGCCACATCCTCGCCGGTGCGAGCGGAGGCGATCGCCTCCAGTCCCGGCTGTGCCGGCGCCAACTTCAGGCGCTCGAGGGCCTCGGCGTCGAGAAAGGCGCGATAGTAATCGCCGACCTTCTGCGCGACGCTCCCCGCGGGGGCGGCGGCCGGCAGCGCCTCGATGATGTCGCGCACCTGGTGCCGAGCGCGCTCCTCCAGGATCTCGAAGGAACCCCAGGCCTTCTGGTCCGGCGGGAGCTGATGGGTCGCGAGCCAGTGGCCGTCGGCGTAATGATAGAAATCATCGCCGGGCTTGACGCTCGGGTCGCGCGCCGTGAGGTCGAGCCCCCAGGGCTGGATCTGCGCGTGCGGAGCTTCCCTGGCAGGTACCGCCGGCACGCCCGACGCATGCCAGGAAGCCAGCACGGCCACCGAAGCGATTACACCCAGACCAACACGAGCGAGCATTGTGGTGACTTCCTTATTTCAGTAACGGGGACGCCGGCGCCTCGGGAGCGCGGCTCGGCGGCGCGCTCACACGCGCCAGCCGGAGCGTTGCGACCGGGCTCTACTGGCCGCGCGGGCCGAAGAACGGCTTGATCAGGTCGAGCGGCAGCGGGAATACGATGAGCTGCGTGCGCTCATGGGCGATGTCGGCGAGTGTCTGCAGGTAGCGAAGCTGCAGCGCGCTCGGCTGGAGCGCCAGCGCCCGCGCGGCCTCGACCAGCTGCTGGGCCGCCTGGGCCTCGCCCTCGGCGTGAATGATCTTGGCGCGGCGGGTGCGCTCGGCCTCGGCCTGCTTGGCCATGGCGCGGATCATGGTCTCATCGAGATCCACGTCCTTGATCTCGACGGTCGAGACCTTGATGCCCCAGTTCTCGGTGCTCTGATCGAGGATGCGCTGCAGGTCGACGTTGAGCTTGTCGCGCTGCGCGAGCAGGTCGTCCATCTCGTGCTGGCCCACGACCGAGCGCAGCGTGGTCTGCGCGACCTGGCTGGTGGCATCGAAGGCGTTCGCCACCTGGATGATGGCCTTGCCGGGATCGACGATGCGGAAGTACACGACCGCGTTCACCTTGACCGAGACGTTGTCGCGTGTGATCACGTCCTGCTTCGGGACGCTCAGCACGATCACCCGCAGGTCCACCTTGCGCATGCGCTGCACGGCCGGCCAGACGATGATGATGCCGGGACCCTTGATCCCGGTGAACCGGCCGAGCGTGAACATCACGCCGCGCTCGTACTCGTTCAGCACCTTGACGGAGCTGAACACCACCACGATGAAGAGAATGAGGATTGCGACGCCAAACGGCATGAGAGTCTCCAGTCAGGTGCGAGCGGCGCTCACTGCGGCTCGATCCACAATGTTAGACCTTCCACCCGCACGATGCGCGCCATGTCGCCGGCACGCAGCGCCGCGCTGCTGCGCGCGTTCCACAGCTCGCCGCCGTAGCGCACGCGGCCCTTGCCGCTGAAGTCCGCGACCACCTCGGCGAGGTCGCCGACCATACCCTGTGCGCCGGTCGCCACGGGGCGGCGCTGCGAGCGGGTTGCCAGATAGACGATGCCGGCTATGACCAGCGCGCCGAAGGTGGCGATCCCGGCGATCAGCGAGCGGGCGATGTGCATGCCGGGCACGTCCGTATCGAACAGGATGAGCGAGCCGACGATGAACGCAACCACACCTCCCGCGCCGAGCGAGCCGTAGGTCGGGAAGAAGAACTCCGCGATGATCATGGCGGTGCCGAGCACCAGCAGCGCCAGGCCCGCGTAGTTCACCGACAGGATCTGGAACGCGAACAGCGCGATCAGCAGACAGATCGAGCCGACCACGCCCGGCAGCACCGCGCCGGGATTGTACCCCTCGAGCAGCAGTCCCCAGATCCCGATCAGCATGAGCCCGTAGGCGACCGTCGGGTTGGTGATGACGGCGAGGAGCTCGGTGCGCCAGTCGGGCTTCTCGCGCACTACCGTGAGGTCGCGCGTGGCAAGCTTCACGGTGCGATCCGCGACCCGGACTTCCCGCCCGTCGATGCGCGCCAGCAGATCCGGCAGATCGCGCGCCACGAGGTCGATCACCTTCTGCTGGAGCGCCGCGCTGGCGGTGAGGCTCGCCGCGCCGCGCACGGCCTGCTCGGCCCAGTCGGCATTGCGGCCGCGCAATTCGGCGAGCCCGCGGATGTAAGCCACGGCGTCGTTCACCACCTTGTGCTCCATGGCCGTTCCCGCCGGGGTTTGCGGCGCGCCGCCCTCGCCGCCGCTCGTCCCACCGCCCTTATCCGCAGGTCTCACCGGCGGCGTCGGCAGAGGCGGCGCAGCCGGCTCCCCTTCGCCGCCGATCGAGACCGGAGTGGCGGCCCCGAGATTAGTGGCGGGGGCCATGGCTGCGACGTGGCTCGCATAGAGAATGTAGGTTCCGGCGCTCGCCGCCCGCGCCCCCGAAGGCGCAACGTAGCTCGCGACCGGCACCGGGGAAGCGAGGATCGCGCGAATGATGTCGCGCATCGCGCTGTCGAGGCCCCCGGGGGTATCCATCTGCAGCACGACGAGACGGCTGCCGTGCTCGCGCGCCGAGTCGAGTCCGCGCACGATGTAGTGCGAAGTCGCAGGTCCTATGGCGCCGTTGATCTCGAGCACCGTGGCCGTGCCTGGAGGCTCACCGCCGGTCGCGGCCGCGGACGACTCGGCCGCCGCGGGCGCAGCGGTCGCCGGCGTGGCGGCGGTTGCCGCTGCGGCGCTCTGCGCCCAGGCGGCGGGCCCCGCCACGGCAAAGCCGAGGATCAACACAGCCAGTGAACGATGCGGTCGGAGGGTCATAATCCGCACCCTACTCTCGCGCCGGCTTCATCCGCAATCGCGAACCCGCGACCGGCTCTTTCGCTCACGACTCGCTCACGACTTCAGGTCATGAGCGCGGGCGCCGTGAGATCGACCCCCTCGAACGCGGCGATCGCACGCCTGTGCCGCCCTTCGACGAACGCGCCCGGCACGCGCACCTGACGCAAGCTGCCGGCGAAGCGGCGGCCCTAGGGCCGCCGGCGCGGCGTCCGGGGGAGACCCGTGTGCTGGGTGCGGAAAGGCCGTGCGCCGGCGCTGCGCCGGGTGCGCGGGGAGCCGTCGGTGGCCGCCGGCTGGTAAGCGGGGATCAGCTGGCGGCGGCCGCTGCCGATCAGGTCGGCGCGCCCCATGCGCCGCAACGCCTCGCGCAGCAGCGGCCAGTTGTCCGGATCGTGGTAGCGCAGGAAGGCCTTGTGGAGGCGGCGCACCTTGAGGCCCTTCGGGATCGGCACCGCTTCGCTCGAGCGCGTGATGCGCTTCAAGGGGTTCTTGCCCGAGTGATACATGGCGGTCGCGGTCGCCATCGGGCCGGGGAGGAACGCCTGCACCTGATCGGCGCGCAAGCCGTTCTTCTTCAGCCACAGCGCCAGCTCCAGCATGTCCTGATCGGAAGTGCCGGGGTGCGCGGCGATGAAGTACGGGATCAGGTATTGCTCCTTGCCCGCCTCTTTTGAATAGCGGTCGAAGAGCTCCTTGAAGCGGTCGTAGGCTGCGACCCCCGGCTTCATCATCTTCGAGAGCGGCCCCTCCGCGAGCGCCTCCGGTGCGATCTTGAGGTAGCCGCCGGTGTGGTGCTGGGCGAGCTCCTTCACGTATTCGGGGGACTCGATCGCCAGGTCATAGCGCACTCCCGAGGCGATCAGCACCTTGCGGATGCGGGGAAGCTCACGTGCGCGGCGGTAGAGGCGGATGAGCGGCGCGTGGTCGGTGTTGAGGTTCGGACAAATCCCCGGGTACACGCAGGACGGGCGCCGGCAGGCGCTCTCGATCTCACGGCTCTTGCAGGCGAGGCGGTACATGTTGGCGGTCGGGCCACCCAGATCGGAAATGACGCCGGTGAAACCCGGCACGGTGTCGCGCACCGTCTCGATCTCGCGCAGCACCGAGTCCTCAGAGCGGCTCTGAATGATGCGGCCCTCGTGCTCGGTGATCGAGCAGAAAGTGCAGCCGCCGAAACAGCCGCGCTGGATCGCGACCGAGAAGCGGATCATCTTGTAGGCGGGAATGCTCGCCTTGCCGTAGAAGGGATGCGGCGCGCGCGCGTACGGCCGCTCGTACACCCAGTCCATCTCGGCGGTGGTGAGCGGCAGCGGCGGCGGAGTCAGCCACACGTCGATATCGCCGTGGCGCTGAGTGAGCGCGCGGGCGTTACCCGGGTTCGACTCGAGGTGCAGGATGCGCGAGGCGTGCGCGTAGAGCACCGGATCCGCCGCCACCGCCTCGTACGCCGGCATGCGGATCACACTGCGCTCCCGGTCGGCATTCTTCACGCGGCGCACGAAGCGCACGACGTGCTCGCCAGCCGGCGCCGCCGCCGTGCTCGCGCAAGGCGGCGCTCCATCGGCAGCCATGGACGCGGCGGACCCTGTGGACGCGCTGCCGCCCGCCACCGCGGTGCCTGGCGCGGACGCCGCGCCGCTCGCCCCGCGGTCCGCCATCGCGTACGGGTCGACGGGAGGATTCAAGGGCCCCGGCGCATCGAGGTGCGTCGAGTCGATCTCGATCCAGCTCGCCGGCGTGCCGCGCCGGATGAATACAGTGCCGCGCACGTCGGTGATCTCGCCGATCGCCTCGCCGGCGGCGAGGCGGTGCGCGATCTCGCAGATCTGCCGCTCGCCATTGCCGAAGACCAGCAGGTCCGCCTTGGCATCGAGCAATACCGAGCGGCGCACCTTCTCCGACCAGTAGTCGAAGTGCGCGATGCGCCGCAGCGACGCCTCGATGCCGCCGATCACGATCGGCACGTCGCGGAACGCTTCACGCGCGCGCTGCGCGTACACGATCACCGAGCGGTCGGGACGCTGGCCGCCCGCGCCCCCGGGCGTGTAGGCGTCATCGCTGCGCACACGGCGGTCGGCGGTATAGCGGTTGACCATGGAATCCATGTTGCCGCCGGTAATGCCGAAGAAGAGGTTCGGCCGCCCGAGCGCAGCGAAGGCATCGGCGCTGCGCCAATCGGGCTGCGCCACGATGCCGACGCGAAAGCCCTGTGCCTCGAGCACCCTGCCCACGATCGCCATGCCGAAGCTCGGGTGATCGACGTAGGCATCCCCGGTCACGATGATGACGTCGCAGCTGTCCCAGCCGAGGAGCTCCATCTCCGCACGCGACATGGGCAGGAACGGGGCCGCGCCGAAGCGCTCGGCCCAGAACTTGCGGTAGGCGGTGAGGTCGCGGGCAGGCTGCATGGAGCCGCGAATTAGAGCAGAACTGGCGCGTCGCGGTCATACCCGCCACTGCTCAGCCCTACCTCAGGCTGTGCTACATGCCGAGAGCGGCGGCTACCGGCTCACCGGGCGCGTGTGAAGGAGATACCTGCGGCGTGCCGCCAGGAGCGTTGCCAACGGCGCGAGCTCAAGCCAGCCCAGGCCGCCTCCGCCGCCATGGCCGCCGCCGCCGCCACCACCACCGCCAGCCGGGGCCGACACCGTGACACCGGCCTGGGCCGTTGCCATCACGTTTCCAAGGGGGCAGGTAATCGTGTAGTTAAAGCCGCCGAGCGTTGTGGCCGTCTGTGTCGTCGACCCAGAGGTTGCGAGTTGCCCTGACCACGGAGTGCCGTCTGCACCCCCGCCACTCGCCGTGCAAGCCGTCGCGCCCGTCGACGACCAAGTCAACGTGAAGGATTGACCGGTCGTAACGGAGGTGGGACTCGCGGTGAGCGCCGCGGTGAGATTGACGACATTCAAGGTAACCGACGTAGATGTTGAGGCGGTATTGGGATCGATGCTCTGGCAGTTGAGGCCGAGCGTGTATTGACCGGCCGACGCCGCTACCAGGTTTACATTTCCGGATGGCGGCTGGCCCACCCCCTGGGCCCCGCCCCACAGGTCCTCGCCGGGAATGCTCCCGGTTTCATTGCAGCTCTTCGCATTGGTCGACGACCAGGAGAGGGTGAAGGGCTCCTGGACCGCGACAGTGCTGCCCGGGGTAAAGGAGAGCGCCTCCGTCGGCGCCGGCGGCGGCAGCACCGTGAGCATCATGAGTGGAGTGGTGGCCGTATCGCTCACACCGGCGATGTATGCCGTGCAATTGAGTGACAGCTGGTAACTGCCGGATTGGGTCGGGGCGAGCGCGAGCACACCCTGCGGGTCCGGCGGGGACAACAGAGTACCGTTGTTGGTAAGTGGCAGGTTCGGCGCGGTATTCAGGGTGCACTCGGACAGATTCGAGTTGTACGTCAACGTCACGTAGTCGGCGGGCGAATCACTGAAAGTCACCGAAGACGTGCTGAGCGAAGCGGTCACGTACGGCGCATTCTGCTCGAAGGTCACCGTGACGCTCTTCTGTAGCGACACCGGGCCGGCGGTGCAGGTGAGGGTATAGGTGTACGTGCCGGCGGCTACAACCTGCGGAAAAGCATTGGCCGGGCCATTGAAGGTCGTCCCCGACCAGCCGTCGTTGGGGGCGCCGCCGGAAGGCACGCACTGGG
>Ga0210408_10001899_pt1 | contig 21073 bp, 20 predicted proteins | sample IncBWH4MmetaG_FD_155471 | JGI IMG/M metagenome (GOLD analysis project Ga0210408, IMG submission 155471) | Forest soil microbial communities from Barre Woods Harvard Forest LTER site, Petersham, Massachusetts, United States - Inc-BW-H-4-M | ecosystem: Environmental > Terrestrial > Soil >...
TGTTGTCGCATGGCTCACGACAGTCCTCGCCGTCCTGGGGCCGGTCGCGGTCGCGCAGGCGAAGTTCCCCGACCGTCCGGTCAAGCTCATCCTTCCGTTTGGCGCCGGCGGCGTGGCTGATGTCACGACCCGTATCGTGGCCGAGAGGCTGAGCGACCTCCTCGGCCAGCCTTTTGTGGTCGAGAACATGCCGGGCGCCGGCGGCATCCAGGCCGCTCGCGCGGTGCTCTCGGCGGCGCCGGACGGCTATACGCTGGGGCTCATTACCAACGGCACCGCAATCAGCTCGGCCACCTTCAAGGCTTTGCCATTTGATCCGGTCAAGGATTTTGAGGTGGTATCGACGCTCGGCACCTTCGACCTGGTCTTTGCCGTCAATGACAACTCACCGTTCAGGACCGTCGCAGAGTTCATCGATGCCGCGAAACAAAAGCCTGGACGCCTCGATATCGGCACTGTCTCGGCCGGCAGCACCCAGAACCTCGGGGCCGAGCTGTTCAAGTCGATGGCCAATATCGACGTTCAGATCGTACCGTACAAGAACTCTCCTGACATCGTCGCCGCCCTTCTGCGCAACGACGTTGCGATGCTCGTCGACTTTCCGCCGGCCATTCGGGGACAGGTCGAGGCTAAGAAACTCCGCATCCTTGCGGCCTCCTCGCCAAGCCGCTCCGCGCTGATGCCGGACGTGCCGACAGTCGCGGAAAGCGGATTGGAAGGTTACGACGTCACGGCCTGGAACGGCGTGTTCGCTGCGAAGGGCACGCCCGCGGAGGTGATCGAAATCATGAACCGGGCGTTGCGCGAGGTCTTGACCATGCCCGACGTGAGATCGAGGTTCGAACAGGTCGGCGTTCGTGCCCTGCCGGGTTCGCCAGCCGAGCTGATGGCACGGCTCGTGGCGGACATCAAGAAATGGAAGGACGTCGCGGAGAAAGCCGGAATCGAACGAAAATAGCTACGACGCGTTTTCGGCGAGATCGTCCTGGAGGAAAAACCGGCATGGTAGAGAAGATGCTTTCCGTCGCCGTGATCGGGGCCGGCATTGGCGGACTTGCTGCCGCTGCGGCGCTTGCTCAGGCCGGCCACGACATCACGGTCTATGAGCAGGCAGGGCGCTTTGCGCGCATCGGGGCCGGCATCCAGATGATGCCAAACTCGATGAAGGTACTGCGTCGGCTCGGCGTCGAGGAGCCGTTGCGGCGGCTGGCGTTCGGCCCCTATTCCCATCTCAACCGCGTCTGGGACACCGGCGAGGTCACGCGCGAACTGCCGATGCCCGAAAGCCTCTATGGCGCGCCGTATCTGTGCATGCATCGCGCCGACCTGCACGATGCCTTGCGATCGCTGGTGCCTCTCGACCGCATCCAGCTCGACAGGAAGCTGGTCGGCCTCGACCAGCGCGGCGGGCAGGTTCGGCTGGCCTTCGCCGACGGCAGCCGGGCAAGCGCGGACCTGGTGGTCGGGGCCGACGGCGTCCATTCGACGGTGCGCGAGATCGTGATCGGAGAGGATGCGCCGATCCACAAAGGGCGCATCGCCTATCGCGCGGTCTTCCCCGCAAGCCTGATGGGCGGTGTCGATCTCGGACCGTCCCGGACCAAGTGGTGGGGCGTCGACCGGCACATCGTGATCTACTACACGACCAGCTTAAGGAGCGAAGTCTACTTCGTCACCAGCGTGCCTGAGGCGGCAGACTGGATCACGCCGGAGTCCTGGTCGGCCAAAGGCGACATTGTCGAATTGCGCGCAGCCTATGACGGCTTCCACCGCGACGTGCGTAGCGTGCTCGAGGCATGCCCGGATTGCCACAAATGGGCGATCCTGGAACGTGAACCGCTGCCGCGGTGGAGCGACGGCAAGGTTGTGCTGCTCGGCGACGCCGCGCATCCGATGACGCCCTATATGGCGCAAGGGGCGGCGACCGCCATCGAAGATGCGGCTGTGCTGGCGCGCTGTCTCGACGAGGTCAGTGGCGAGGACGTCGAGGCTTGCCTGCGGCGATACGAGGCGCACCGCAAGCCGCGGACATCGGTCGTCCAGGCCATCTCGAGCGCCAACACCTGGATGCGGGAAGGGACTTCCGACACCACATGGCTCTACGGATACGACGCCTGGAATGCGCCACTCGACGCTCCGGCGGCGCATGCGTGAGGCGGATGCCGTGCTTGCGGGCCGGTCAGATAAAAGCGGCGGTCAACGCGCCCAGCCATCAGTCCTCCATATTCAGATCACTGACCCGGTTAGTGAAATCCGGCTTGGGGGGCGTCTTTCTTGCGGCCCGCTTGACCGCGGCCTTCGCTTTCTTCACCCCCTTCTTTGCTTTCTTGGCCTTCTTCGTCATGGCAGCTCCTCCTCGTTCTACGGTTTGACGACGACAGTTTTACTCAAGGCTTGCCGCGTGAGTTCCTGATCAACCGCATTTGCGGCGGCTTGTCGGGTTCCGCCGCCCTTGGACGTCAGCAAACGTCCGAACAATTGCTTGCCCTCTGCCGCTTGGGCGGGGGGCGCGGCGATCACGGACAATCCCATGGTGAGCGTGTGAATGTCCTTGCGGTTGACCTGCGCGGTCAGTGACGCATCTGCAAGCTGGAATCCGCGTCCGACCGGCGAAAAGATTACCTTTGGCACGGCGGAGCCCGACAGCAAGGTCTGGAATTGCAGCGTATCCACCATGGTCGGAGCGCCATTGTCGTCCTTGCCGGCGCCGAGATTCGTGAACAATGCGAGCCGTACGAATTCGTGGACGAATGGCTCGATTCCGACCCTTCCGGCGATCGGATAAATCTGATTCTGCTCGGCGGCGAGGTGCTCATCGCAATAGCTCTGCGGCCTCAGGGTCAAGAGGCCCTTGAAATCGTCGGTCAGCGTGAAGGTGCGCGTGTTCTCGCGTTGCCGGTCGACCCCGCCGCCCAATCCGAGCGAGGGGGTCGATGATGTCAGCGTCTGGATGAAATCGATCTGTGCATCGAGGTTGTTGACCTCGGTCATATCCAGCGAAAAGTTGTAGGCAATGCCGGTGTTCCAGAAATAGTCGACAAAGGCTCGTGCATCACCGGTGAACAGTGCTGGCTTGAATTGATTCATCAATTCGGGATGATCTCGAAAACCCTCCGCGATCCTCTGTGTCGACTCGCCGAAAACTTTGGGGTTGTCGGCGAGGGTCTTGACGAATGTATTGAAGACCGCTTCGCGCGTCTCGCAGCGGATCTGCTTCACAATGTTGAAGGTCGTGATGCCCGTGACCTGTTCCGGAAGCGGCCGGATCGCGCAACTCGCGACGAGCAGCGCGCACGAAACGCGGAACGCTATTTTCACAACACGCCCCTCGTGGTTGTGCTCTCGTGAGAATACGGATTTCAGGGGAGGGGTCAAAGTCCAATCCGCCGGGCGATGCTGACGGCTGGGGATGGCTGCAGGATCCGGCGATCGCGCGTGCCTGGGTCCCGCGCGCGAGCGGTGACGGATGGCGCGACCGCCGGTATCCTGCTGGTGTCCTTTGCTTCCGGAGGTCCCATGACACTTGTTCGCTATGAGAGCGCAGGCCACGTCGCCACCATCACCATGGACCGCGCATCCGCGCATAACGCCCTCAACAACGCGCTTTGCGACGAGCTGCGCGCGGCCTGGCTGCGCTTTCGCGACAGCGACGATCGCGTCGCGGTGCTCGCCTCCGCGGAGGAGGCGTATTTCTCGGTCGGAGCCGACGTGCGCGACCTGCCCGCCAACATGTGGCACGCCGTGCCCGGCCTCGGCGTCGAGCTTGACAAGCCGGTGATCGCGGCGACGTCGGGCTGGGTGGTCGGCGGCGGTTTCGTGCTGGTGCAGATGGCCGACATGTGCGTGGCGTCGGAGACCACGCGCTTTCTCTATCCCGAAGCCAAGATCGGCACGACAGGCGGCGGCATCTCCTCGGTGGTGACGCGCATGCCGCACAAGGTCGCGATGGAGTTTGTGCTGGTCGGCGAGGAACTGCCGGTCGAGCGCGCCTACCAGATCGGCTTCGTCAACGCCATCACGCCCAAGGGCCGGCATATCATGGAGGCGCAGGTGATGGCGGCAAAGATCGCCGGCAACGCGCCGCTGGTGGTGCAGGCCTTGAAGAAGCTCGCCCGCGACGCCATGCCGAGGGGACCACTGGACACGGTCGCCGACGCGCGGCGCGTGCTCGACGCCATCCGCGACAGCGACGACCTCAAGGAGGGCGTGGCGGCATTTCGCGAGAAGCGCAAGCCGGAATTCAAGGGGACATGATCGCGCTGTCGTGTTGGCGCGGTGCGGCGCGCCCGGCTTTCAAGCCGCCACTTCCGCTGCTAGGCTCTCGCGCCATCAACAACAAACAATCGTGCGGGAAAACGCCATGAACGAGATCGAAACGGTCCTGCCGCGACGCAGCGTGATCAAGGGCGCTGGCCTCGGCCTGGTCGCGGGAACGGTGAGCCAGGCCTTGCCAGCGCAAAGCGCTGCCGCCGAAAGCGAGATCTGGAGCCAGGAATACTGGGCCAAAAAGGGCGACGTACCCTTGTGGATGTATCGCAAGCGGCTCGGCGCGCCGAAGGCTGGCGAGCCGGCGCGCCCGATCGTTTTCTTCGTTCACGGCTCATCCGTCACCTCGCGGGTGTTCGATCTCTCGGTTCCGGGCAAGGGCGAATACTCCGTCATGAACGAGTTCGCCCGCTACGGCTTCGATTGCTGGACCATGGACCATGAGAACTACGGCAAGTCGGGACGCACGTCAGGCAATTCGGACATCGCCAGCGGCGTCGAAGACCTGAAAGCGGCGGCCGAGGTTGTGACCCGCGAGACCGGACAGACCAAATTCCACTTCGTCGGCGAATCCTCCGGCGCGCTGCGCGCCGGCGCCTATGCGATGGCCGCCCCGGAGCGGGTCAACCGGCTGGTGTTCGCCGCCTTCACCTACAAGGGCGAGGGCTCGCCGACGCTGAAGAAGCGTGCCGAGCAGGTCGACTATTATCGCTCGCATAACTTGCGCAAGCGCGACCGCGACATGATCCGCTCGATCGCCACCCGCGACAAGGCCGGCACCTCCGATCCCGCCGTGATCGAGGCGCTGGCGGATGTCGAATTGCAGTTCGGCGATCAGATCCCGACCGGCACCTATCTCGACATGACCGCCAACCTGCCCGTGGTGCATCCGCAGAAGGTGCAGGCGCCGGTGCTGCTGCTGCGCGGCGAATATGACGGGATCGCCGATGTCGCCGACCTCTGGGAGTTTTTTAACGGCCTGCCGAACGGCGACCGCCAGTTCATCATCCTGCCTGGAACCGCGCATTCCGTCGTGCTCGCCACCAACCGGCAGCTATTCTGGCACGTGACACGGTCGTTCCTGTCGATGCCGGCGCCGATCGCGACGTGAGGGTTTTCGTCACTGCGAGGCGCGTGAACGCCGAAGCAATCCAGAGTTTCGCGCGTGGCTCTGGATTGCCTCGCTTCCGCCTTCGCCCTTCGAGCTACGGCGGACAGGTCGCTCGCGATGACGGCTGAAACGGGATAGATTTGGTCGCTCAAAAAATCAGCCGGACATGTCGGGCGCGCTCCCTCTGATTCGTCCTTGAGATGGAACCCGAAAACAGGAGCCCCCATGGCCAAAATGATCTTCGTCAACCTGCCGGTCAGCGACCTCTCCCGCGCCACCGCGTTTTACGAGGCGGTCGGCGCGGTCAAAAACCCGCAATTCTCCGACCACACCGCATCCTGCATGGTGTTTTCCGACACCATCTACGCGATGCTGTTGACCCACGACAAATTCCGGCAATTCACGCCGAAGGCCATCGCCGACGCCAGGACGACCAGCGAGGTGCTGATCTGCCTCTCCGCCGATAGCCGCGACGCCGTCGACGACATGGTCGGCAAGGCGAAAGGCGCCGGCGGTGCCGCCGATCCGTCGCCACAACAGGATTACGGCGTCATGTATGGCCGCAGTTTTGAGGATCCCGATGGCCACATCTGGGAAGTGATGTGGATGGACGTCGAGGCGGCGGCGAACGCGCAGCCCGCCACGGCCGCCGCCTGATCCACCCTCGCAAGGAGATTGCCCATGTCGAAAGTCACCCCCTGTTTGTGGTTCGCGAGCGAAGCCGAAGAGGCCGCGAATTTCTATGTCTCGCTGCTGCCCGAATCCCGCATCGACACGGTGCAGCGAAACAGCACCGACAGCCCCGGTGGCAAGGCTGGCACCGTGCTGGTGGTCGAGTTCACGCTCGGCGGCCAGCGCTTCATGGCGCTGAACGGCGGCATGCGCATGGACTATACCCACGCCGTTTCGTTCAAGATCGACTGTGCCGATCAGGCCGAGGTCGATCGCCTGTGGGACGCGCTGCTCTCGGGCGGCGGCGAGCCAAACCGATGCGGCTGGCTCAAGGACCGTTACGGTCTGTCCTGGCAGATCGTGCCGACGGCGCTGCCGAAATATCTCGGCGGTGACGATCGCGCCGGCGCAGCGCGCGCGATGCAGGCGATGTTGAAAATGGTCAAGCTCGACATCGAGGGCCTGCGACGGGCCTATGAGGGCCAATCGGCGGCATGAGGCGCGCATATCCCTCCCTCCCGCGAGGGGTGGGGAGGGGTCGGCACAAAGCCACGACGTCGCTAATAATTCACGCGCAAGCCCACGCCGCCATGGATCGTGTTGCCGACCGGCTGCGGGCCGAGCGTGCCGTTGACGAAGAGGTCGGCCACCCAGCCTTTGCTCAGGCGGAAGCCGAGCCGGCTGCCATATTCGAACCAACCCTGATTGCCCATGGTCGGCACCACAAGGCCATTGCCGGTGACCGTGGCGACGATGCCGGAATGCGTCGCAAAGGACTGCGTCCAGCCGCCATTGATGTCGCCCTCGATCGTGGGTGTCAGCATATGCGTCCACTGGCCGCCGAGCTTGACGAGGCTGGTGCGGTCGGTACCGCCGGCGATGGTGGCGTTGAACGGATTGAATGCAGCCCCGGGATCGGTGTAGCCGCCGACATGCTGCCAGAGTTGCCAGAACTCGATGAAGCCCGCGACCTCGTCGCGCGGCGACACCCGGCTGATCCACCCGCCGCGGCCGAACACCGCGTAGTTCGAGGCGTCGGTCGAACTCATAAGCGCCACCGGTCCGAGATTCGTCAGGTAGCTGCGGCTGTAACGCACCTTCTCCCAAGGCGTGAGAATGGTGCCGACGTCGAAGAACGGACGCGACGTGCCCCAGTCGGTGAAATCGTAGCGCAGCGCAAAGGCGCCGATCGGCGCGCTGGTGACGTGATAGCCGTTCTCGCTGTATTGCGTGTAGGCGATGCCGGCGAGGAACGACAGGTTTTGGGTCAGCTCCTTGCGGCCGTGCACGCCGGCCGAGAACGAGCCCGCCGAGCCAAACGCGCTGATGCAGTCGGTGCAATTGATCTGCTCGTTGACGCCGAGCAGCACCGAGCCAAGCACCTGGTTGGTGATCATCTGGTTGAAGCGCTGGTCGGCGAGGGAATTGATCGACCCGCTGCTGGAGTCCGCGCCGGTCGGCGTCGGCGTCGGCGTTGGTGTCGCGGTCGCTGTTGGTGAGGGGGTTGGTGTTGGGGTCGACGTCGACGTCGGCGACGGTGATGGCGACGGGCTTGGAGAACAGTCCGTGGCCTCGATCAACTCGCAGCCCGCGGCCGCCGGGCGCGTCTGCACTGGCAGCAGTAGCACCGAAATCACCAGGGTGAGCGCGGCCGAAATGATGCAACGGTGCGCGCGTCCGGTCATGGTCAGCGCCCGCACAGGATGCCGGTGTAGTCGACGCCCGGCGAGTTGTCGGCGAAATCATTGACCGTGCAGAGGCCCGCCGCGGACGCGCAGGTCGCGGCAAACGTCCAGGGCGGCGTGTTGGTCTTCCTGATCGTCGCCTTGCCGCCGCCGGTCGCGGTGATGATCGCGGTGTCCCCGGGTTGGGTGAGTTGCACGCATTGGAAGCTCAGCGTGCAGACCTGCGAGGCGCCTTCCTGCAGCACGACCATGGTCTGGCCGCGCTGGTTCAGAATATCCAAAATGGTGCCGCGCACGCCGATGGTCGCAAGCTGTGTCGTGATCTTGTAGGCGTTCTTTTCCGAATGTCCCGTCACGAAGCGAAACGCGCCGGTGGCAAGCCGGATCGCGATGTCGCGGTAGGAATGCTCGTCGTTGAAGACGGTGCGGTCCAGCGTCAGCGACGCATTCGGCCCCAGGGACAAATTGGTGCTGTCGATCATGACGAGCCGCGCCGCGCTGTCCGTGCCGGTGCGCACGGTCTCGTTGCGCAGCACGCCGTCGCCGACATTGATCTGGCTCGTCGCAGGTGCCGCGACGCGCAGCACTTCATTCTGGATGACGACGGCTTCGCCGATGCGGCTTGTTTGCGCTGCCGCCGGCGGCACAGCCAGCGCCGCCGCGAGGCAGGGTGCGATCAAACATTCGATGAGTATACGGTGACGCCAATACATCCGAATGCCGCTCTATCGTATACGTTCATCGTAACGGCTGGCTCCGGCTCGCGATGTAGCAGATTTGCCACAAGCTCCGTTCCAGTCGCCCGGACGTTGGTGACGGTGAGATCGTGGAGCGTTCAATGCGGTGGACACAAAAATCGTCCTCGGCCACATTCTCACGAACAGTATGATCCCACCGCCTGGTGCTGTGGTTCGGAGGTTCGCTTGCCTGAACTTCAAGCGAACTTCCAACCAAACAGGATGAGCATCACGGATTTCTGGTGTCCTTCGAATCCGAAGTTCGCTCAAGAGGTTATGGCAAGATGGAGCGAATTCGGATTCGGGACGCGAAGACAAAGCTGGCTGAATCACTGCCCATGTCGAGCACCTCCAGCGGCCGCAATCTCGCGATCGTAGCGATCATCTTTGTCATTGCGCATGCTGTGTTGCTGATTGGCCTCACCTCGCCCGAAAAATTCGTCTTCGACGAAGTGCATTATGTGCCGGCTGCGCGGCAGATGCTCGAGTCGGGCAAGCCTGCGCAGCTGCTCAATCCGATGCATCCGCCGCTGGCAAAGGAGCTGATCGCGCTGTCGATCGCCTCCCTCGGCGACAACGCGCTCGGCTGGCGCTATCCGGCGGCGCTGTTCGGCGCGCTCGCCATCGTCGCGGTCTATCTCTGCGCCCTCGCGCTGTTCGATGCGCAGGCCGGCGCGATCGCCGCCGCGCTGATCGCCGTCTTCAACCAGATGGTTTATGTGCAGTCACGCATCGCGATGCTCGACATTTTCGTGCTCGCCTTCAGCCTGCTTGCGATCGCAGCCTTCATGCGCGGCTTTCGTGAAACCCGGCCGCAGCGCTGGTTCGCGCTTGCCGGGGTCGCCTTCGGCCTCGCCGCGGCCTGCAAATGGAGCGGACTGTTTCCGCTGTTCGTGTCGCTCGCAATCGTCGGGCTCACACGCCTGCTGCAGGGCTGGAAGACGGAGTTCGCGGACGCCAAAGCCGACGACTGGTATCGCCCCGACCGCTGGCCGGACTTCAGATGGCGTCATGTCGCCGCGTGCTTCGTGCTGCTACCCGCGCTCGTCTATCTTGCGACCTTCGTGCCGCTCTATGGCGTCTCGCTTGCCGATCTCATCGAGGCGCAGCGGCGCATCTTCGCCGACAACACCACCAACGCGATTCCCAGCCACACCTATATGAGCTCCTGGCCGTCCTGGCCGTTCCTGGTGCGGCCGGTGTGGTATCTGTTCGACAAGGTCGGCGATGACCGCATCGCCGCGATCGTGTTCCTCGGCAACCCGCTGGTGCTGTGGCCGTCGCTGCTCGCGCTTGCCGTCTGCGTGTGGGATTTCGTCAAGCACCGCAGCACGACCGCCTTCCTGATCCTGTCGTTCTATTTCGGCAGCTATCTCGCGCTGGCGCTGATGCCGCGGGCGCTGGCCTTTCTGTACTATTATCTGCCGGCCGCGACGATCCTGAGCCTTGCGCCGGTCCACGCGCTGACGCGCAGGGCCTTGCCGCGATGGCCGCTATGGGCTTTCGTTGCGGTCGCCTGCGCGGGCTTTATCGTGATGCTGCCGATCTCGGCCGCATTCGTCGGCACGTCGATGCAGACGTTCAACCGCTTGATGCTGTTTCAGAGCTGGATTTGATGCTCCGCGTCATTGCAAGGAGCGTGAGCTCCGAAGCAATGCAGACCTGGTCGCAGGAAAAATGGATTGCCTCGCGGAGCCCGTCAGCTCAAGGCGAGCGCTCATCGCGCTCGCCGGGGCCCGCGCGTTCGCGCGGACCCGGTGGCTCGCAATGACGATGGCATACACTCACTTCGACGCGGTCTTGGTGTCCATGTTGACGACCTGGACGCGGCGGTTCACGGCATCGGTCGGATTGTCCGGATTCTTCAGCTTGGTCTTGCCGTAGCCGACGGTGACGAGATCGCTGCCGGCGAGGCCGTATTTGTCGACCAGATAGTGCTTGATGGTGTCGGCGCGCCGCTCGGACAGATCCTGGTTGAAGGGCTCGCTGCCAACCGCGTCGGTATGGCCGGCGACGACGAAGGTCGACCCCTTCAGGCTGGGATTGGAGAGCGCCTTGCCGAGTTCCTGCACCGCCGCCATCGAGGCCTTGCTGATGTCGGCCGAATTGTAGTCGAACTGGATTTCGAGATCGATCTTCGGCTTGGCGTCCGCGATCTCCGCGATCTGCTCGCGCTCGCCGAGCGACAGCGAACGGGTTTTTCGGTTGCGCACCGTCGCGAGGAAGCTCGCCTCCCTGGCCTTGACCGAGGGGTCGACCTGCGGTGTGCCGACCGACAGCCCGCGGGTCACGGGGGCCGGCTTCAGGGCGCTGAGGATCTGATCTGCGGTCACGGTATCGTCGCCGGCCAGCGCCAGGCCCGCCGAGAGCGACAGCGCGGCGCTGAGTGTGATCGCCTTGAATCCTGGGAAGCGGGTCATTGTCGTCATCCTCGATGGGTTACGCCTGATGGCGTTTGGATGTTGCGAGGCTAGGAGAGGTTCAAAGCCGGCACTGTGATGCACGTCACAAGAGGGAATGAGGGAGCGCAGCCTGTATCTGCCGACCACCGTCTCACGAGCTTTCGTCGGCAAACGTTTGCGTCGCTTGCTGCGTGCATAACAATCTCGACGCGCCTTGGCATTGCCGATCTGTGAACAACAAAATGGCAAGATGCGACCATAAACGGATCGTTCGCAAAAAAAATCCAACGAACAAGCGAAGCAGGGCTGTGTTTCATCCGGTTAGACGACAAAACGATTATCAGGGCTATCGCGGCACACATGACCAGACGGGTCCAGCGAGCGGGGCGTCGATCCTGATCGGGGCTGCGATGATCGCCGCGGCGCTCTTGCTGTCGACGCTGATCACGACATTGGGCGGCCGCTATGTCGGGATCGAGGGCCCGACCGATGACAGCGCCTGGCTGATCGATCGTCTCACCGGCAATGTCTACAAATGTCAGGCCACAAACCGCGGCAAGGCGGCCTGCGATCCGGAGACCGCCACCGGCAGCATTCCTGCGCGGCCGAAATAGCCCCCGCGCCGCCACATCGGCTATTTCGAACCCGGACGGGTTGAAGTTCCCTACCCGTCCGCGGCAGCACGCCGGTTTCCGACCCTCATGGCTCCGGCCTGTTCGCCTGCTTCCGCGGATATGATGGCCCAGCCTTGCGAATCCGCTAGATTTGAAGGGCAATGTCCGCCCACGAAAAGCCCCACTCCCTGACCAAGGCCGAAGCAAGGCGCATCTGGCTCAATGCGCAGCGGCTCGACATTCGCGAGCCGTTCGGGGACGGCGCGCAAGCCACGGCCGCCGCGGTGGCCCATCTCGGCTACGTCCAGATCGACACCATCAATGTCATCGAACGCTGCCATCATCATATCCTGTGGACGCGCATCCCGGGCTACCAGCGCGCCGATCTGCGCCAGGCTCAAAGCGTCGACAAGACCGTGTTCGAGTACTGGACCCACGCGCTGTCCTATGTGCCGGCAGCGGATCTGAGATTCTTCATTCCGGCGATGCGGCTGCACCGGCGCGAGGGACATCAATGGTTCAAGACCGTCAGGCCTGAGGATACCCGCAAGGTGATGCGGTTGCTGCGAGAGGGCGCGCTGACCATCCGCGACATCGACGATGATGTGCTGACCGAGAAGGCGCATCTGTGGGCGAGCCGAAAGCCGTCGAAACGGGCGCTGCAGCTGGCGTTCTATGCGGGGCTCGTGACCATCAGCGAACGCAACGGCATGCTCAAGACCTACGAATTGATGGCCCGTCATTTCGGCTGGGACAAGCCGCCCAAGGCTGCGTCATCGACGGAGATGGCCGCCTATCTGCTCGATCGCGCACTTCGCGCGCAGGGTCTCGTCAGCCTCGACTCGATCTGTCATCTGGACGCGCCGAGCAAGCCGGGAGTTCGCCGCCTGATCGAGCTGCGGGCGCGCCGCCGCGAACTGGTGCCGATCGCGGTCGAGGGTGCGGGCAAGCAGGAACATTGGGCGGCGCCCGCGACCCTGGAGCAGCAGGGCGAGAGGGACGGACTGGTCCACATCCTCTCGCCGTTCGATCCCCTGATCATCCAGCGCAAGCGGACGGCGCTCATCTTCGACTATGAGCACCGTTTCGAGGCCTACGTCCCGAGAGAGAAACGCTTGTTCGGCTATTTCGCGCTGCCGGTCCTGGTCGGCGAGGAGATCGTTGCCGCGCTCGACCTGAAGACCGACCGCGTCAACCGCAAGCTCCTGCTGCAGAAATGGAATTGGGTCGGCGCCGGCACGCGGCGCGGCGCGCGCGGTGACCTCAGGCGCGCCATCGAGGACGAATTGCACCGCTTCGAGCGGTTTCAATTGTCGGAATGACGGAACAGCGCGCTGTCGCCCGGTCCCTCCTTCAGTCCCCTGATCAGCATCACGCAGGTATCCGTCATCCAGGCGATCGCGTTTTCGGGCGCGAGATAGAAGCGGCGGCGCAGGATCTGGGTGACGATGCCCTGCAGCGACGTCATGTAGACCGAGGCGCGCCAGATCACGAAGTCCGGCGCCATGCCGGTGCCGGCAAAGCCGACGGCGAAGATCTGCAGCGCCTCCATCGCGGCCGCCTCGACCCGCGGGTACTCGTCGCCGAAGGTGGAGCGCGCGCGGCCCCCGAAATGGAAAATATTGGGGTGGTCGCGCCCGTAGACATAGAGGGCAACGCCGGCCGCGATCAGCATCGGCTCGCCCGGCGGCTTGTTGGCGACGGCGCGCTTCAGGTGGCGCATGAAGTCCTTCCAGCAGCGCTCCGCAACGTGGGCGAGCAGCGAGGCCTTGTCCGGGAAATGCCGGTAGATCGCGCGGTGGTTGACCCCGGTATCGCGGGCAAGCTCCCGGACCGTGATCGAGGTCACGCCGTCGCTCTCCAGCCGTCTGAGCGCCGCCTCCATCAGTGCGTCGGGCAGGTTGCCGTGTCGGAATGTCGCCCGTTTCGGGATCGAAAGCTGAGCCATCGTTAAGATAACCCTAATACTTAAACCCTGTTGCCACTGGACCAGCCTTCCCCTTAGATGTCTCCGCAGGAGACAACGGTTAAAAAATACCACCCAAAGGGGCCAGCAACTAAAGATTTTGCAAGAAAAATGTCTCCGACGGTGACAGATCGGGAATTCCGCAACCTTTGCGTGAATTTACGGCAAATGCAAGGGCGTTCAGAGTTGAGGTTGGAGTATATGACGCGCGTTGAGTCCTTTCCGGACGATGAAGAAGGAGTGATGTTTCCCCGTCTTGTACCGCTGGCAGTCATGGTGCTGACATTGGCAGGCCTGCTGCAATGGATTGTCCCGGTCCAGGTCGTCTCCGACGTCGCCTTCATCGAGGATATCGACCCCGATCGGCTGATGGCGTTCGGCGCGCTGATGACGCTTGGTGGATTTGCGCTGAGTCTCGCGGGTTACCAGGCATTGCGCCGGCGGGGCGCCGACGTTGATCCCGCCCAGCCGGTCAGGGTGCTGGTCACCGATGGCGTGTTCCAATGGACCCGCAATCCGATCTACCTCGGCATGTGGATCGCGCTCGGCGGGGTTGCACTCGCTTTCGCGATCGACTGGCTGCTGATCCTGATCGTTCCGGCCTCGGTGATCGTGAATTTCGCCGCGGTCCGCCCGGAGGAGGCCTATCTCGCGCAGAAGTTCGGACGGCTCTATCGCGACTACAGCCGGCGCGTTCCGCGCTATTTCTTCATGCATTGACGCGAGCTGCTGGGCTCGGTCCGCAAGCGGTAGAGCGATCGCATTTTCTTTTGCTGCAGGAATATTCCTCCCTCCGCGAAGCGTGGGGAGGGCCGGCTCGCATGGAGCGGAGCGCAAGGCGAGTCTGGGCTGGGTGGCTCTTGCTTGCGAGCAGTGTCTGTCTTTGGGTCCCACCTCGACGCTCGCCTGATTCGCGTCGACCCTGCGCACCACTCGCGGGCGGATCTTCATCGCTGCTGCGGCCACAGGTGATCGCCATCGCCCAAGCCGAGAATGCCGCGGCGCAGGGCGCAGCCTATTTCAGCCCCTTGATCAGCATGGTGCAGGTCGACGTGATCCAGGTGGTGGCATTCTCGGGGCGGATCCGGAGCCGCCGGTGCAGGTATTGCGCGACGATACCATGCAGGGCGGCGATGTAGATCGCGGCATGTCCGACCACGAGTTCGGGAGCGAGCCCGGTACCGGCGAAGCCGGTCGCGAAGATCTGCAGCGCATCCCGGATCGCCGTCTCGAGGCGCGGAAAGCGGATCCCCATGCTTGGATAGGCGCCGGTGGCGAAATGAAAATGGTTCGGGTTGTCGCGTCCATATTCAAACATCGCGACGCCTGCCGCCACCAGCGTCGGTTCGCCCTGCGGCTTGTCGGCGGTTGCGAGGCGCATGCGCCGGATGAACTCGCGCCAGCAGCGCTCCGCCGCGTCCGCGAGCAGCGTCTCCTTGTTGGGGAAGTGCCGGTAGATCGCGCGATGATTCACGCCGGTGTCGTAGGCGAGGTCGCGCAGCTTGATCGCGTTCGCACCGCTGGTCTCGATGCGGCTCAGCGTCGCTTCCAAGAGCGCTTCCGGCAAGTTGCCGTGGCGGAATGTTTCGCGTTTCGGTCGCGCAGGACGCGGCATGCCTCGAATTACCTCGCATTTTAGTCAATTTTGACGGGTCTTGACGCGGAGGTTTCCATATGTCTCCGTAGGAGACAAGACTAAATCGCTCCCGGCTGCATTCAGGCCGAAGCGACAGTTTTTTTAGCAGGAAGTCTCCATCGGAGACAAGTTACTGGATTCGCTGCGAATCCGGGCCGCGTTTGGTATGAGGGAGTTGAGGATGACCCGCTCTGAGCCGCTTGAGGATAGCGACGGGAGCGTGATGTTCCCGCCGCCTGCCCTGCTTGCGGCGCTGGTGATTTTGGCGGCAAACCTGCTGCAATGGCTGTTCCCGATCGCGTTCATCGCCGATATTGCCTTCATCGACGACCTCGATCCCGATTGGCTGTCCGCGGCCGGCGTCATCATCGCGGTCGCGGGTGGCGCGCTCAGCCTTGCCGGGCAGTTGGCCTTGAAGCGACGCGGGGCCGACGTCAATCCGACGCAGCCGGTCCTGGTGCTTGTCACCGACGGCGTGTTCGGATGGACCCGCAATCCGGTCTATCTGGGTCTGTGGATCGCGGTCGCCGGGATTTCGATGATCTTCGTGTTCGACTGGCTGATGATCCTCACGCCGCTCGCCTGGCTGCTCGTGAATCGCGCGGTGGTCAGGTCCGAGGAGCGTTATCTCGACCAGCGATTCGGCAAGGCCTATCGGGATTACAAGAAGCGCGTGCCGCGCTATCTCTTCATTCGCTGAGGTTCGGTCGCAGCCGGCGCTCTGCGCTGATGACGCATGTTCGATATATCGTCAGAGATATATCGTAAGATGTGTCCTACAACGAAATCACACATGAGAGTTTCGCGCGAGAGTTTCGCGCGCCTTGAGTCACGCAATCGGCCGCCATGGCCATCGGCACCGTTTTGGCCGCGGGGGCCGCGGCTTCATGGTTGGGCGAGGCGGCGATTTTCCCGCCGCCCGCCGTTCCGGCTCATTCGATCTGCAGCTCGTGATCCCGTCGCTGCCCGCCGAGTGCCCCGTGCATGGCTACGAGCTGATCATGATCCTCGAGTAACCTGCTCACGTTAACACTCACGAAATCCTGATTGATGACGATTATTGACATTTATCAATGAATAATCGACACTCCGCAAAGATCAGCCGAGGGGAGTGTCCGATGTTGGCGAAGTCGATTTTGTCGAGCTATTCTAGGCTCTTAGCTGGGGTTGCGCTGGCCGTCATGGCGGTAGCCCTGGCCGGTTGCGACAGCACGGTGGCCCAGAAGGCCGAGCCGGTCCGACCGGTTCTGGTCGCGACCGCCCATTACGAGGCCGAGACCCCGGCGCGCAGCTTTGTCGGCACCGTCAAGCCGCGGATCGAGGCCGACATGGGCTTTCGGGTCGCCGGCAAGGTCGCAAAACGCCTGGTCGAAGTCGGCCAGCATGTCGAGATCGGCCAGCCCTTGGCGACCCTCGATGAAGTCGACCTGAAGCTGCAGGCCGCTCAGGCCGAGGCCGAACAGAGCGCCGCGACCGGCGTCCAGGCGCAGGCCGCCGCGGCCGAGCAGCGCGCCAAGGACCTCAAGGCCAAGGGTTGGACCACGGACGCGCAGATGGACAGCGCAAAGGCCACGGCCGATGAAGCCCGCGCGCGGCTCAACCGCGCCGAGCGCTCGGTCGAGCTGACCAAGAACTCTTTATCCTATGCGACGCTGGAGGCGGATGCCCGCGGTGTCGTCACGGCGACCATGATCGAGCCAGGCCAGGTCGTCGCCTCGGGCCAGACTGCGATCCGCGTCGCCCGGCTCGCCGAGAAGGAAGCCGTGGTCGCGATCCCAGAGACGCTGCTCGGCCGCGCCAAGTCCGGCACCGCCACCGTCACGCTGTGGTCCGACCCGAACAAGAAATACGTCGCAAAACTGCGCGAGATCGCGCCCAACGCCGATGCCGCCACCCGCACCTATCTTGCAAAGTTCTCGCTGCCAGATGCCGACGACAACGTCTCGCTCGGCATGACCGCGACCCTGACGCTCGCCGATGCCGCAACCGACCGCGTTGCGCGGCTGCCGCTGTCGGCGCTGTTCAACGAAGGCGACAAGCCTTCGCTCTACGTGGTCGACGACAAGGGCGACGTGGTGCTCAAGCCCGTCACGGTGAAGGCCTATGAGAGCAGCGAGGTGCTGATCACCGGTGGCGTCGTGGAAGGCGCGAAGATCGTCACGCTCGGGGTGCAGAAGCTCGACCCCAGCCAGAAGGTCCGGGTCGTCTCGTCGCTGTCGTTCTAACACGCGCCCCGTCATTGCGACGGGCGCAAGCCCCGAAGCAATCCAGGCTGTTTCCCGGGGTGAAATCTGGATTGCTTCGCTTCCGCCTTCGCGCTCAGGCGCTTCGGCGGACTCCTACCCGGCGAAGCTCGCGCAGCGAGCGTAGACGGGTCGCTCGCAGTGACGGCGGAAACAGAAGCTGGTTCTTGCATTTGGAGGCCCAAGATGAAGCGTTTCAATCTGTCCGCCTGGGCGGTGAGCCATCCGACTCTCATCCTGTTCCTGATGATCATGCTCGGCATCGCCGGCTTCTTCTCCTATCGCGGGCTCGGTCGTGCCGAGGACCCGTACTTCACGGTGAAGGTGGTGAACGTCTCGGTGATGTGGCCGGGCGCGACCGCCAACGAAATTCAGACCCAGGTCGCCGACCCGATCGAGAAGAAGCTGCAGGAACTGCCCTATTTCGAGAAGGTGCAGACCTATTCGAAACCCGCTTTCACCGCGATGCAGGTCACCTTCAGGGACAACACGCCTGCGAAGGACGTGCCCTATCTCTTCTATCTGCTGCGCAAGAAGCTGGTGGACGTGCAGGGTGAGTTGCCCCAGGGCATCCTCGGGCCCGTCGTCAATGACGAATTTTCCGACGTCGATTCCATCCTGTACATGATGACCGGCGACGGCGCCGATTATGCGCAGCTGAAGAAGGTCGCCGAGGCCATGCGCCAGCGGCTTCTGAAGGTGCCTGGTGTCACCAAGGTCGACGTCTATGGCACCCAGGACGAGCGGATCTACGTCGAGTTCTCCCATGCCAAGCTCGCCACCCTCGGCATCACGCCGCAGGCGCTGTTCGATTCGCTTGCGAAGCAAAACAACGTGGTGCCGGCCGGTACGGTCGAAACCTCGGCGCAGCGCGTGCCGCTGCGCGTCACCGGCGCGCTCGACGGCGCGCAGGCCGTGGCCGAGACGCCGGTCGAGAGCAACGGGCGGGTGTTCCGCCTCGGCGATATCGCAACCGTCACCCATGGCTTCGTCGATCCGCCGAGCTTCGTGGTGCGCCAGGAAGGCAAGCCCGCGATCGGGATCGGCATCGTCACGGCGAAGGGCGCCAACATCCTCGAGCTCGGCAAGGACGTCGACGCAGCCACGGCCGAATTCATGAAGGCCGTGCCGCAGGGCGTCGCCGTCGAGAAGATCGCCGACCAGCCCAAGGTGGTCGAGCGCGCCGTGGGCGAGTTCGTGGATTCCTTCATCGAAGCCCTCGCCATCGTGCTGTTCGTCTCCTTCCTCGCGCTCGGCTGGCGCACCGGCTTCGTGGTCGCGGCCTCGGTGCCGCTGGTGCTCGCCATCGTCTTCATTGCCATGAAGGGGATGTCGCTCGACCTGCACCGCATCACCTTGGGCGCGCTGATCATCGCGCTCGGGCTCCTGGTTGACGACGCGATCATCGCGGTCGAGATGATGGTGGTGAAGATGGAGCAGGGCTGGGACCGCATGCGCGCCGCGTCCTTTGCCTGGGAATCCACCGCGTTTCCGATGCTGACGGGAACGCTGGTCACCGCGACCGGCTTCCTGCCGATCGGCTTTGCCAATTCCGCGGTCGGCGAATATGCCGGCGGCATCTTCTGGGTCGTGGCGATTGCGCTGGTCGCCTCCTGGTTCGTCGCCGTGATCTTCACGCCCTATATCGGCGTGAAGCTGCTGCCGAACGTCAAGGTGCATCACGACCACGATCCGCACGCAGTCTATGAAACCCGCATCTACCGGGGCCTGCGCGCCGTGATCCAATGGTGTGTCGACCATCGTATCAAGACGGTGGTGGCGACCGTCGGCGTGTTCGTGGCCTCCATCGTCGCGTTCGGCCATGTCCAGCAGCAGTTCTTTCCGCTTTCTGAGCGCCCCGAACTGTTCCTGCAGCTCCGCCTGCCGGAGGGCACGGCGTTCAACGTCACCGAGAAGTCCGTCGAGAAGGCCGAGACGCTGCTCAAGGGCGATAACGACATCGCGACCTACACCGCCTATGTCGGGCAGGGCTCGCCACGCTTCTGGCTGGGCCTCAACCCACAGTTGCCGAACGAGGCGTTTGCCGAAATCGTGATCGTGGCCAAAGACGTCGAGGCCCGCGAAAGAATAAAGACGAAGATCGAGAACGCAGTCGCCGATGGCGCGTTGACAGAAGCACGGGTGCGCGTCGACCGCTTCAATTTCGGCCCGCCGGTCGGCTTCCCCGTTCAGTTCCGCGTGATCGGTCCGGACACCAACAAGGTGCGCGAGATCGCCTACCAGGTTCGCGAGATCATGAGGCAGAATCCGAACGTGAAGGAGCCGCAGCTCGACTGGAACGAGCAGTCGCCCTATCTCAAGCTCGTGGTCGATCAGGATCGCGCCCGTGCGCTCGGCCTGACCCCGCAGGACGTCTCGCAGGCGCTCAGCATGCTGATCTCGGGCGCACAGGTGACGACGATCCGCGACGGCATCGAGAAGGTCGGCGTGGTCGCCCGCGCGGTGCCCTCCGAGCGGCTCGACCTCGCCCATGTCGGCGACCTCACCATCACCTCGAAGGGCGGCATCGCCGTGCCGCTGCAGCAGATTGCGAAAATCGAATATTCCCACGAAGAGCCGATCCTGTGGCGGCGCAACCGCGACATGGCGATTACGGTGCGGGCCGACGTCAATGACGGCGTGCAGGCGCCCGACGTCACCAACCAGATCTCCCCCAAACTGCAGCAGATCCGCGATCACCTCGAACCGGCCTACCGGATCGAAGCAGGCGGCGCATTCGAGGAATCGGCCAAGGGCAATGCCTCGATCTTCGTGCTGTTCCCGGTGATGGTCATCGTCATGCTGACGCTGCTGATGATCCAGCTGCAGAACTTCTCGCGCCTCGCCCTGGTGTTCCTGACCGCGCCGCTCGGCATCGTCGGCGCCTCGCTCGGCCTCAACGTCGCGGCCCAGCCGTTCGGCTTCGTGGCGCTGCTCGGCCTGATCGCGCTCGCCGGCATGATCATGCGCAACACCGTGATCCTGGTCGACCAGATCGAGACCGATGTCAGCCACGGCCTGACGCGCAAGGAGGCGATCGTGGAGGCGACCGTCCGGCGCGCCCGTCCGGTGGTGCTGACGGCGCTCGCCGCGATCCTGGCCATGATCCCGCTGTCGCGCTCGGCGTTCTGGGGCCCGATGGCGATCACAATCATGGGTGGATTGTTTGTTGCAACCTTCTTGACCTTGCTGTACCTGCCGGGGCTCTATGCGCTCTGGTTCAGAAAGAGCCTGGGAGAAAGTGGCAAGGCCCAGGAAGAGGCCGAAGCGGCCGATCTTGCGCCGCAGCATCACGGCCATGCGCAGCCTGCATTTCCGCTTGCTGAAGCCGCTGAATAAATGAACATTGTCTGAGCATCGAGTCCTGACATGACGCTGGTTTCCGAACATATCGAGCCCGACACGCGAGAGCGGATTCTCGTGGTCGCGGAGCGCCTGTTCCGCCAGCTCGGCTATCAGAAGACCACGGTCGCCGACATCGCCAAGGAGCTGCGGATGTCGCCGGCCAATGTCTATCGCTTCTTCGATTCGAAGAAGGCGATCGTCGAGGGCGTCGCCCGCGTCCTCATGGGTGAGGTCGAGGACGCGGGCCAGGCCATCCTGAATAAGCCAGGCCCGGCCACGTTGCGCCTCCGGGAACTGCTTTCGACCGTGCATCGCATGAACTGCGAGCGCTTTGTCGGCGATTCCAAGCTGCATGAGATGGTCGAAATCGCGATGGAGGAGAGCTGGGAAGTCTGC
>Ga0210408_10001900_pt1 | contig 21072 bp, 15 predicted proteins | sample IncBWH4MmetaG_FD_155471 | JGI IMG/M metagenome (GOLD analysis project Ga0210408, IMG submission 155471) | Forest soil microbial communities from Barre Woods Harvard Forest LTER site, Petersham, Massachusetts, United States - Inc-BW-H-4-M | ecosystem: Environmental > Terrestrial > Soil >...
CGCCGTATTCGAACTCACACGAGCTGACGGCGACGCCGCGCGGATCGACCGTGCCGCTCAGGCTCGCGGCTTCCTTGGTGACGTCCGTCGGTTCGCCGGCTGTCACGGCCGGAGTATCGCTGCCGAAGACGTAGACCTTGCCGTCGGCGGAGTTTGAGACGTAGATCTCCCCGCTCGCGCCGTCCACGGCGATCCCGCCCTCGCCCGCGAAGCTTGAGAGCTGCAGCGAGCCGAAGCGCGCGACGAGCGTGCCAGCGGAAAGGTTGTTGCTTGGCGTGCTGTTGCGATTCATCGCGCCCGTGTCCCACTCGGCCACGGAGGACTGATCGTCTGCGTAGAGGTGGCCGGTTGCGGGGTCGACGGTCACCGCGACGTCGCCCGCTTCGCCGCTATCCACGCGGCCAAGCCCGGAGAGGTGCTGCCCCCACTTGAGTGTGCACGAGCACGACGGTTCGTAGATCGGGTAGTCATCACCCGTGGCGGAGACGGCGAAGCCGTGGGCCGGGCCTTCATAGCCGGGCAAGCCAATCTCACCATTGAAGTCCTCCGAAGTCCATCTCTGGCGAGAGATATTCGTGCCCGCGCCGTCGAATTCGTCGATCAGCAGATCGCGCGTTAGGTGCGCTCCTCGTGCGCTCAGGTCGACGTGCACGGTACCGCTCCCGTCGACGCCCAGCCCCAGCAGTTCGCCTTCGGCGACGCCGGTGGATGGCGTGAAGCCGCCGATCTGGCTCAGGTACCTGCCTTCAGGGCTGAACTTGTCGATCACGCCGTGGCCTCCATCCATCACGTACAGGTCGCCGGCAGAAGGGTCCGACGGGCTGCTCGAGTTATCGACCGTGATCGCCGCAGGGCTGCCGTACAGCGAAGGGAACGAGAACGATTTGGCTTCCGTGGTGGTTCCCGTCAGCGCATGCGAGTGCAGCGCCGCGAATTCTTCCGGTTCGCCGTTGGCGTTGAACTTGTAGACGGAGTCCGTGCCGATGTCGGCGACGTAGACCTCACCAGTCGATTCGTCAATCGCGATCCCGTTCGGATTCGAAAAGGCTTCCGTCGCGCTGCGGCCGAATTCACGCAGGAACGGGTGCGCTTCGCCGGCAGCAAGCGCCGGGGACGCGCCCGCTCCCAGCGCCACGATCACGGCGACCGCGAGCGAGAGTGCTGTTGGGATTCTCCTGGAGCGCGTCATCACTTACCCCTCCTGTTGGCGTGGGCGGACTTCTTGGCCTTCTTCGCCGTCTTCTTCACACACTTACCTTTCTTCTCACCCATCCGGGACCCGTCACCTTTGCATTTCACGGGCTTCGCCTTGGGCTTCGCCTTCGGCTTGGCTTCGGGCGGGGCGAGGTTCCCGACGCCGGAGAATGTCTGGCTCGCCGGCGCGCCATAGATCGAGGGCTGTGGCGAGACCGGCGTGCGGCAGGCGTCGGCGGTCGTGCACGGCGCCGGGGAGGACGGTTCGGCGAAACCACCCGCGACGCGTGCATCGTAGATGACGATCTGTCCTTCCTGGTTGTCCTGCGGCACGAGCTGCTGGTTCGACCTGATGAACACGTCATCGCCGCTTTCGCTCACGTCCTCCAGGTTCGATGGGAAGGAGCTCGTGCCGCTCGAGATCAGGGACACGCGGCCGCCCTCGTACTCGTAGACATCGAACTGGCCGTTCGTATCGGCGGGCACAAGCGCGTCCTTCGTTTCGAAGAACACCTGGCCGGCGTCCGTGAGCAGGTGCCGGCTCCGGAAGACCCCGAAGGATTCTTGCCAGCTCCCCAGGAATTCCCTCACACCGCCTCTTGCGACCGGAGGTTCGCCAGTGGGGTTGCACGAGGCGCAGGCGAGCTGCCCTGTGGCGGCGCTGTACAGGAAGAGCTCATTGACAGCAATTCCGTTCGTCGGCTGGACGACGTCATAACCGGTCAGGCCCTTCTCCGATTCGAACGCGAGCCACTTGCCGTCGGGCGAGGTCTGCTCATTGCCAGACCGCCCCCTGTAGGAGACGCCGGTGGCGACGAACGTCGTCTTGCTGCCGTTCCACAGATACAGGTTTTCCTTCCCGGCTTCAGCGCCTTCGACGACAGTCTTGCCTTCGCTGTTCGTGAATTCTCTCGTGTTGGATGCCAGCACGCCCTCGGCGACGAAGTAGACATAGGAGCTGTCATGGCCGCCGAGCGGCGTGACGCGCAGCACGTCGGCGTGCTCGCCCGCCGCAGCGACCGTGGGGTCTCTTAATTCGCATTTGCTCGCGCCTTCAGGCAGCGCGCACTCGTACAGGTCAGGCTCGACCGCGGCCGCGGTCGAGTCGGCCGTGAGCTTGCTTTCGTCGAGGAAGAAGACCTTCGAGCCGTCGGGGGTGGCGGCCTGCAAGGAGCCGCCACCGCTGGGGCCTGACCCACCCTGTTTTTCGTCGATCTGGACGGTGCGCTGCCCGTCGATGCGGTCATAGAGGGCGCCGTCGTAGGTGAAGAGGACGTGCGAGCCGTCGCTTGATACCACACCTTCGTGTTCGTGCGTACCCGCTTTTGCGGCAAGCGATCCGGGGACCGCCGTGCCGTCCGGCAGCACGCTCACCAGCCGCACCGCGCCTTCGTCCCATTCGTACAGGTTTTCCACGCCGTACTGCGCGCCTGCGGCCAGGGGCGAGGTCTCCGTGAAGATCACGCGGCTGAGGTCCGCGGAGGCGGCCTGGAAGTGCGCGTCGGCCGGCGTCACGCCCGGCGGTGTGACATTGGCAAGCTGATAGGTGCCGGTCGCGTTGTCGCGCACCAGCAGGTTTTCGTAGCCCACCGGTTCACCGCTCACGACCTGACTGCCTTCGGGGTTGCACGATTGCGGGTCTTCCTGTGTGTTGGACGCGGAAGCGCGTGACCCCCCGCCAGCCAGCATCACCTCCTTGGTAAGCTGATCCGAGTAGGCGTACACATGTTGGTATGACGCGCAGACCAACCCGTCAGAGGATTCGATCGGCATGATGTCTTCCGCGATCCAGCCGCCCGCGCCACGCATCGCCACATATTCTTCGCCGCCGGTGGGCGCGCCCGGCCGCGGCTCCTGGGTGTTGAGCGTCACCGCTTCGCCATATGCGGCGACCGTGCTCAGGTCCACTTCTTCTCCTCCCTCAGTGTTAGCTTCCTGTCCTCCGTTAGTGTCGAACTGGGCCGAGCTCTTGACCGGCGGCGTCACGAGCTCGTAGGCGCGGCAGTCGGGCAACCTCGCGGAGAAGCCACCGCGCATCTGTTCGTTGGGACACGCCGCCTGTTCGGCCGTCAACGTGGTGAAGGTTTGGTCCGGGCCATAGGTCGTTCCCAGTTCGTTGCTCGCGACTACGCGATAGTGGTAGGTGGCCCCGGCCGCGAGGCTGCTCGCGGCCGCCCACACTGCGTGCGATTCCAGCCCTTCACCGACGCTTCCTTCCGGGAAGGGCGTCGAGCTGCCGTAGGCGCTGGTAGGGCCGTATTCGAAGCGGTAGCTCGTCTGGATGCCGCCGGGGTTCACGAGCGCGCCGAGCTTTGCTTCGGAGGCGCCGACTTCGGCGGTGAGCTCCCTGTCGACCACAGGCACGACGGGAGGCCCGAACACCCAGATCTTTTCTTTGAAGCCATCGGTCACGTATACACGCCCGCTCGCTTCATTCACCGCGACCATGCTGTAGAAGCGATCATTTTCGCCAAGACCTTGTTCGCCAAGCTGACCGAAACGGCCGGCCCCGACATCGGCGAGATGCCTGCCTTCCAAGCCGTACTCGACGAGATGGAGGCAGGGCGACTGTTTTTCGCCGCACGGGTCCGCGCTGTTGTTGACGAGCGCGAGCACGTCCCCACGTCCGTCGAGCGCCACGGAGTACACGCCTTCGCTCTTGATTTCAACGGGCTTGCCGTTCACTTCTACAGGCGCACCGCTGGAATCGAGCTCCACGAGCCTGTTGTTGCCGGAGTCGGCCACCCAGAGGTTGCCGGAGGAGTCGATCGCGACTCCAGCCGGTTCTTTGAGCGCACCGGCACCGGAGCCCGTGAACGTCTTCAGCAGCGTGCCGCTCGGGCTGTACTCGAGCACGTCGTTTTCCAAGGGATTCGGCACGTACACGTCACCAGCCGAGTCGGCTGCAATCTTGACGTCTGCGAGGACGCCGCCGAGATTGCGTAACACCGGCACTTCAAACGAGGACAGCAATGCGCCCGTGTTGGAGTCGTAGACGAAGATCATCGCGGGCGTGGCCGGCGTGAAGAGGCCTCCTTCTTCGCCGAGCACGTACACATCGCCGTTCGTCGGGTTCACCGCGACACCCGAGTAGTGCGCAGACCCAAACGGGGACGGCGAGAGTAAGTTGCCTGAAGGATCGAGCTTGACTACCGTCGAAGGGGCCAACCCTTCCCCGTAGAGTCCCGACACGAACAGGTCTCCAGAGCCTTCCACAGCGACGCCAACCGCGCGGAACTCATGCGCGCTGAACGACCCGTAGGCGATGAGCTTGGGGGGTTCGGCTTGGGCGACACCCGCGGAGAGTGCCAGCAAAACACAGAGGGCGACGAGCGGCGCAGCAACCAGACTGCGCGCAAGCGCACTACTCCCTTGGGCCAAAGGAAGAGCACGGAGCGTCGCGATGAGCCCGGCCTTCGACGTGGAAGCTGGCTTCGCGATATGCACTGTGGTTCTCACCTTGTCTCCTTGGTCGTACTGGTAATTGATGGGGCTTGGTGCCGGTCTTCCTTCTGAGACTCTTTGCCGACACTCAGCCGCTGCGCGACCCGGCAGCCCAGCGGTGTGAGCGCCCACGCGTTCGGCTCGCCTTTGGCGTGCCCCGCACCCGAGTTCACCGTCAACCCCAAGCGCTCCAGACGCGCGAGCAGCTTCGAAATCTGACCCGGGTCAGAGACCCCCGAGCGTTCAGCGACCACACGGTTACTCGCACCCGGGCACTCCGCGATGCACTCCAGCACCCGCGCCGTGCGATACGTCAAACGCATCTGCACACCGCCCAGGGGATCCCCGCGGCCATCGACGCCCTCACGCGGCGCACGCGCAGAGCCCGCGCGCAACCCCGGCGCGGGTCGAGCCTGCTCACGCCGCGCGGCACCCGGACCCATATAGGGCAGCACGATCATCCCCATCAACTCCCCAAACAACCCGGTCAGACGCCCCCGCTCCCCACGCAACAGCCGCCCATGCACAATCCCGAACGCAGCGCCGACCAGGCCCTCAGCTGTCAGCCGCGAGCACTCCCCGCCCCGTGCGCCCGCTGTGCGGCCCTCATCGAGAACCCCGGCGATGCGCCCCAGCACCCGCTCCCGGGCCTCCAGCACAACCGCGCCGCCGCGCAGCGCCTGCACCACACAGACCCGCGCGAGCACCGGCTCGCGATCCAAGAACGAAAGAACCACCCACAGGCCCCCACGCACCCGCTCGCGCCACCCAAGACCCTCGAGGCCCGCCGCCGCCAGCTCCCGCTCGACCTGCGCGACCGTGTCCTCGAGCAGCGCCGCGAGTAGCTCTTCGCGGTTGGTGAACAGCTCGTAGAATGTGCGCCGGGAGATCCTCGCCCGCGAAGTCACCAGCGCTACCGAGGCGTGCTTGTAACCGACCTCGTCGATCACCGCCGCCGCCGCGCTCAACAGCCGCAAACGCTGGATCTCCTCCACGTGGCGGCTCGGCATCCCGTGACGCGAGGGCAGCCGTCTCGCCCACACCCCCGGGCTACCCGGACGCGCCCGCGGCGGCGCGAGACTCACCGCCGCCGAGGCAGCATGGCGACGCGCGGACATCACGCCACCCCCCACACGCTGCCCACGCTCCAGGCCGCAAAATGCCCCTTCCCCGCGTGGGAGAAGAACAGCCGGCGCGAACGCGCCGAGCGAGGAGAGCTAGCGGCTGGCCCTAGAGGCCAAGAGAGAGAGAGAGAGAGAGAGATGCGTCAGGCTGCTGACGCATCTAGCAACGGGCCCGCCGCGAGCGGCGCGCATCCCCGATACGTATCTCTCTGCGGAAACCACGTAGAACAACTCCCTCATCGCTCCGATCCAGCCCTCTCCCGATACCAACATTCACCCTGCGAGCGCTTGAAGTCAACCACAAGCGGTATGACCGCAACCGGACCCTATGTTTACCGGTGTCCCCGTCAAGGGAGCACCAACCTGCCGAGCACGATAACCCAAGGCCGCGCAAATGTCAAGGGCCCAGGCGTCCTAGTCCGCGCGCAACCAAAGCCGGCGGGCTCGGCAGGATCTCACTATGGCAGCCCAGGGATGGCTTGCCTACAGGAGATTGACGCCGATGGCAAAACGGATCGAGCCTGCGCGAAAGATGCGCCCGGGGGCCCACGCACGGTCGGTTGCGAGGACTCGCGTACTACGGCGTCACCTATTATCAGTTAAGTGGACCACGACCGGTGCGCGGCTCCGTGCACCCCGGTGGACCCCGCGCGCGGAGGACTACACGCGCCCGGTGTCGTGCCTGTACGCGCGACGGGCGAGCACGGTGAACACTGCGGTCCACGCGGCGATCACGATCCACGCCTTGGCGGGCCAGGGGTGGCCGCCCAGGGCGACGTGGCTGGCCTGCACGAGCCAGTAGGAGGGCAACAGCTGCCCGACGACGTGCAGGAAGCCGTGGCTGGGAATCGGAAACCAGGTGCCTCCGAGGAAGGCGAGCAGCGCGACGCCGCCGCCCACGGCGGGACCGATCGAGTCGGGGGTGAGCATGTGGCCGACGGCGATCCCCAGGGCGGCAAAGGGGATCAGGCAGACCAGGATCAGCACGGTCATCTGCAGCCAGTCCGACGCCGACAGGCTCACCCCGAGCGCGGCGCCGGAGATGTACAGGGCGAGGATGGTGAGCAGCGCCATCATGTAGGCGGTGAGGACCTTCGCGCGCAGGTAGGCGCGGGTGGAGAGGGGGCTGATGCGCAGCTGGCGGTTCCAGCCGACGGCGCGCTCGGCGGCGATGCGGGCGCCGCTGGAGAGCATCCCGCTCATCGTCCCGAAGGAGACCATCCCGATCATGTAGTAGAGCGGCGCGTCGATGCCGGTGCCGGCGAGGTTGTGGTTGTTGCGCTGGGGGCCCGCGATCAGGAAGTAGAGGACCAGGGGGAACCCCAGCGAGAGGAGGAAGAAGCGGCGGTTGCGAAACGTGCGCAGCAGCTCGTAGCGGGTGTAGGAGAGCGCGCTCATCGGCCCCGCCTGCCCGCGGCGGACGGCCCACGGAGTGGGGCTCCGCGCGGCGGGCCACATCGAGCGAACACGATGCTCACAGGCCCACCCCCGGGAATGGGGCGGTCGGCGAGCCAGCCGGCCCGGCCTCGGGCCCCTCGGCGTCGTCGGCGGTCAGCTGCAGGAACGCCTCCTCCAAGCCGGCGGCGGCGATCTCGATGTCGCGCGCGTCAGGATGGGCCCCCAGCAGCGCGCGGATGGCGGCGTCGGAGTCCGTGCAGCTCAGCACGATCGCCTCGCCGCGGCGCTCGGCGCCGCTGACACCGGGCAGCCCCGCGAGCGCGTCGAGGTCGGCGCGGGGGAGGGTGGCGCGGATGGTGCGGGTGCCGACCATGGCCTTGATCTCGGTGGGGGGGCCGTCGGCGACGATCTGGCCGTGGGCCATCAGCACGGCGCGGTCGGCGTAGGCGTCGGCCTCCTCGAGGTAGTGGGTGGCGAACAGGATCGTCTTGCCGCGGGCGGCGAGCTCGCGCATGGTGGCCCAGAAGGAGCGGCGGCCCTCGACGTCCATGGCCACGGTGGGCTCGTCGAGCACGAGCAGCTTGGCGTCGCTGACGAGGGCGACCGCGAAGCGCACCCGCTGGGTCTGCCCGCCGGAGAGCTTCTGGGTGCGCTGGCCGGCGATCTCGCTCAGGCCGGTCAGCTCCAAGGCCTCGGCGACGTCCAGCGGGGCGGGGTAGAGCGAGGCGACCATCGCGACCAGCTCGCCCACGGAGAGGTCGCGGATCAGGGCGCCGGTCTGCAGCATCGCCCCGACCTGCCCGGCGTCGACCGCGGCGGAGGGGGTGCCGCCGAACACCGACACCGTGCCGCCGTCGGGCTGGGAGAGGCCGAGGATCATGTCGATCGTGGTGGACTTGCCCGCCCCGTTCGGCCCGAGCAGCGCGACGGTCTCGCCCGCGGAAATCGCCACGTCGATGCCGCGCACGGCGCGCACGTCCCCATAGCTCTTGCGCAGGGCGGAGACCTCGATTGCGCTGCCCGACGCGCTCACCCGCGCCTCCCCACGGGTGGGTGCATCGCGCTGCCCGACGCGCTCACCCGCGCCTCCCCACGGGTGGGTGCATCGCGCTGCCCGACGCGCTCACCTGGCCTCCCCACCGGCTCCCGCGGGTCGGCTCGCCCGCCGCGTCCGATCCGCTCCCGCGGGGAGGCTCACTTGCCGCGCCTGATGCGGGCCGCCTTCATACGCTCGGTCTTACCCAGCTCGACCTTGCGCATGCGCACGCTCTTGGGGGTGACCTCGACGCACTCGTCCTCGCGGACGAACTCCATGGCCTGGTCGAGGGTGAGCTGGCGGTGGGGGATCAGGCGCTCCAGCACGTCGGAGGTGGAGGAGCGCATATTGGTGAGGTGCTTTTCCTTGACGGGGTTGATGTCGATGTCTTCCGCGCGGGAGCTCTCGCCGACGATCATGCCCTCGTAGACCTCCTCGCCGGGGCCGACGAACATGGTGCCGCGTTCCTGGAGGTTCATCAGCGCGTACTGGGCGGTGGCGCCGCGGCGGTCCGCGACGAGCGCGCCGGTGGTGCGGGTCTTGAGCTCGCCGGCCCAGCGCTCCCAGCGGTCGAAGACGTGGTGCATCATTCCTGTCCCGCGGGTCTCGGTGACGAACTCGGTGCGGAAGCCGATCAGGCCGCGGGCGGGCACCAGGTAGTCCATCCGCACCCAGCCGGTGCCGTGGTTGGTCATGTGCTCCATGCGCCCCTTGCGCAGGGCGAGCATCTGGGTGACCACCCCGACGTAGTCCTCGGGGACGTCGATCGAGAGGCGCTCGACGGGCTCGTGGCGTTTGCCGTCGATCTCGCGCTCGAGCACGCGGGGCTGGCCGACGGTCAGCTCGAAGCCCTCGCGGCGCATGATCTCCACGAGCACCGCCAGCTGCAGCTCGCCGCGGCCCTGGACCTCCCAGGACTCGGAGCCAACCCCCCCGGTGTGGTTGACGCGCAGGGCGACGTTTCCGATCAGCTCCGCCTCGAGGCGATCGCGCAGCTGGCGGGCGGTGAGCTTGGAGCCCTCGCGGCCGGCCATGGGGGAGGTGTTGATCCCGAGGGTGATGGAGAGGGAGGGCTCGTCCACGGTGATCACGGGCAGCGGGCGGGGGTCCTCGGGATCGGCGAGGGTCTCCCCGATCGTCACCTCGGCGATGCCGGCCACGGCGATGATCTCCCCGGGCCCGGCCTCGGCGGCGTCGACGCGGTCGAGGGCCTCGGTGACGTACAGCTCGGAGACCTGCACCCGCTCGATCGAGCCGTCGGCGCGGCACCAGGCGATCTGCTGGCCGCGGCGGATGCGCCCGTGGCGCACGCGGCAGAGCGCGAGGCGCCCCACGTAGGGGGAGGCGTCGAGGTTGGTGACGAGCGCCTGTAGGGGATGCTCGGGGTCGTGGGTGGGGGCGGGGATGTGCTCCAGCAGCAGGTCGAGCAGCGGGGCGAGGTCGGAGCCGGCGACGGCGTCCTCGCCGCTCTTGGCAGGGTCGTACTCCAGGGAGGCGCGGCCGGCCTTGGCGTTGCAGTAGACGATGGGAAAGTCGATCTGGGACTCGTCGGCGTCGAGGTCGAGGAACAGCTCGTAGACCTCGTCGATCACTTCCGCGACGCGGGCATCTGGACGGTCGACCTTGTTGATCACGAGGATCACGGGCAGCCGCGCCTCGAGGGTCTTGCGCAGCACGAAGCGGGTCTGAGGCAGGGGCCCCTCGGAGGCGTCCACGAGCAGCAGCACCCCGTCGACCATCGTCAACCCCCGCTCGACCTCGCCCCCGAAGTCGGCGTGGCCGGGGGTGTCCACGATATTGAGCTTCACGCCGCCGTAGTGCAGGGCGGTGTTCTTGGCGAGGATCGTGATGCCCTTCTCGCGCTCCAGATCCATCGAGTCGAGCACCCGCTCAGCCACGTCCTGGCCAACGCGAAAGGCGCCGGACTGCCACAGCATGGCATCGACCAGGGTGGTCTTCCCATGGTCCACGTGGGCCACGATGGCGACGTTGCGGATGTCGTTGCGAGGTACGGGCACGGCCCGACAGGCTAGCGGGGCGTTGCCGAGAGCTGGGATTGGACCTGTTGTTCTTTTTTTGGTGATCGTCCACGCGGGTGGGGGCAGGCTCCCAGCGCAGCCCGCGCTGGCCGAAACGGGGATTCGAGCCGAAGGCGAGTGTCTCCCGGCTTCGGTCTCCATGCCTCGCGGCCACGGTTGCGGGGAGGCATCGCATACCGATGGCCGCTTTGTATTAAGCTCGGGTGGATGCGCGCACTGGTGCTTGACCCTCCCACGGCGGGGCTCGAGGAGCTGCTGGAGCGTCGGCGGCGCTCGGGGCTTGATCGGATGGATGAGGTGTGGGAGGGTGTCCTGCACATGGTTCCGGCTCCCCCAGGCAGGCACGCCGTGGTCGAGTGGCAGATTGCTCGGCTACTCGGCCCGCTCGCGGAGCAGGCCGGCCTGTATGCCTGTGGCCAGTTCAACCTCGGCGAGGGCGAACACAACTTCCGTGTGCCCGACGGCGGGCTGCACCGCACGATTCCCACCAGCACGTGGTATGCGACCGCCCCGCTCGTGGTGGAGATCGTCTCGCCGGGCGATGAGAGCTGGGAAAAGCTCCCGTTCTACGCCGCCCACGCCGTCGAGGAGGTGCTGATCCTCGACCCCATCAAGCGCTCGGTCGATTGGCTGGGCCTGCGCGGGCGGGAGTACCGGCCGATCGAGCGCAGCGGGCTGATCGAGCTCGGCGCGAGCGAGCTCGCCGAGCGGATCGACTGGCCGCCCGCGGAGTAGCGGCTCAGCGGATAGCGCGAGTCGCCTGCCGGGCCACCCGCACCCCGAAACGCGTGAGCGCCGAGGGCATCCGTTCGGCGCCGGCCACGACTGTCTCCAGCGCGGCTGCGAAGCGCCGGATCTCGGCCTCCTCGATCACGAGCGGGGGCAGGGCCTTGATCACGTTCATGCGGTGGCCGGCGACCTGGCAGAAGATGCGGTGCTCGTGGAAGAGGGGGACGGTGACGAGCTGGGAGAAGAGGCCTGGCTGGGCTCGCTCCAGCGCGTTCCACGCAGCGCGGGCGGACCGGCCTTCTGGGGGGCCCAGCTCGATCGCCCACATCAGCCCGAGGCCGCGCACGTCGCGCACGATCGCGTGGCGCTCCACGAGGGGGCGGGTGAGCTCCAGCAGGAGGTCTCCCATGCGCTGGGCGCGCTCTACCAACTCCTCCTCGTCGAGCACCCGCAGCGTGGCGAGGCCGGCGGCGGCGGCGAGGTCGTTGCCGCCGAAGGTGGAGCCGTGGCGCACCGCGCGCTCCATGCCGTCGAAGACGCGGTCGAAGGCGGCACGGGAGACGAGCACCGCGCCGATCGGCACGAGGCCCCCGGAGAGCGCCTTGGCGATACACACCATGTCGGGCTGTAGGCCCCAGTGCTCCAGGGCGAGGAAGCGCCCGGTGCGCCCGAGGCCGGTCTGGACCTCGTCGCACACGAACAGCGCGCCCGCCGCGCGGCAGAGCCGCTGCGCGCCGGGCAGGTAGTCGGCGGGGGGAAGGTTGACGCCCTTGCCCTGCACGGGCTCGACCACGAACGCCGCCACGTCCCCCCGCCCCAGGGCGCGCTCCAACGCGTCGAGATCCCCGAAGGGCACGGCCTCGCAGCCGGGGAGCAGCGGCCCGAACCCTGTGCGGAAGTGCTCATCGCCGTTCAGGGAGAGCGAGCCGAGGGTGAGCCCGTGAAAGGCGTGCTCGGCGTAGAGGACCCGGCCCCGGCCGGTGGCGGCGCGGGCGATCTTCACGGCGGCCTCCACCGCTTCGGTGCCGCTGTTGGCGGGCACCATCGCCCCCACGCTCGCCGGGGCACGGGCGAGCAGTTGCTCGGCGAGTACCCCGCTGAGCAGCGTCACTCCGAGCTGGGGGAGGTTGCCGGTGCGGGCCGCCATCACCTCCTGCACGGCGGCGATCGCGGCGGGGTGGTTGCGTCCGATCGCGAACACCCCGTAGCCGCCGAAGAGGTCGAGGTAGCGCTCGCCCGCGGAGTCGATCAGGTGCGCCCCCTCGCCCCCGACCCACACCTTGTCGAAGCCCAGGGTGCGCAGGATGCGCCCCATCTGGGGGTTCAGGTGACGGTCGTTGAGCGCCAGCTCCTCCCCGGCCCGCCGCGCAAGGATCTCGCGCACCGGGGGAATGGGAGGGGGAGTCATGGGGTTAAGGGTAAGCGGCGCCGCGAGGCATGGAAACCGAAGCCGGGAGACACGCGCCTTCGACCGAAGCCGGGAGACACGCGCCTGCGGCGCGAGTCCCCGTTTCGGCCAGCGCACACTGCGCGGGGCCCATGCGGCGGCCCACGCGGACGATCTCAAACCCAAACCCTAAGGACCTACGCCGCGGCGTAGCGCTTGCGCCCGCGGCGCTCCTCGTCCACGGTGACCACGTCCCACGCGAGCCCCACGCTGGCCAGGCCGCGGATCACCAGCGCGGAGACGTCGGGCTGGCGCCAGCTGAGGCCGTGGCTGGCGGAGGTGGGGAAGGCGTGGTGGTTGTTGTGCCACGCCTCGCCGAAGGTGGGCAGCGCGAGCCAGGCGAGGTTGCGGGAGTGGTCACCCGTGACATAGTCGCGGCGCCCGAAGAAGTGGCAGAGGGAGTTGATCGAGTAGGTCATGTGGTGCAGCACGAGCATCCGCACCGCGCCCCCCCACAGCAGGCCGGTGAGCCCGGCGCTGAGGGTGCCGCCGATCGCGTACCCCAGCGCGAAGGCGACGCCGAGCCCTCCGATCGCCCACACGAAGAAGGTGCGGTCGACGAACGCGACCACGGGATCGGCGAGCAGGTCCGGGGCGTAGCGTTCGCGGGAGCCGCGCTCGGTGTGGATGAACAGCCAGCCGAGGTGGGCGTGGGCGAGGCCGCGCAGGGCGCCGCGCAGGCCGACGCCGTGGTCGACGTGGGGGCTGTGGGGATCCCCATCCCGGTCGGAAAAGGCATGGTGCTTGCGGTGGTCGGACACCCACGAGATCACGGGGCCCTCGATCGCGGCGGAGCCGAGCACCGCGAGCACGCCGCGCAGCGCGGGGAAGGTCTTGAAGCTGCGGTGGGTGAAGAGGCGGTGGAAGCCGACCGTGATGCCGAGGCCCGTGAGGACGTACATGATCGCGAACACGATCAGGTCGGAGAGATGCAGCAGCCCATCCCACATCTGCCAGCCGACGAAGCCGAGCGCGAGGATCGGCCCGACGGTGATGAGTCCCGTGAGCACCCGATCGAGCGTCTCGTATTCGGCGGGCTGGACGTCGTCCGGCCCGGTGGCGTTGGGCTGAATGTCGTCTGGCCCGGGCCGCTGCTCGTCCAGAACGCCGGGAAGATAGGTGTTGGTCATGTTGGGTCCTACCCGGGCAAACTAGCAACCAGCGCTTTACTCTGTCGCAACGATGATGGCGCAGACACCCGACAGAAGATCCACCCCTTCCCCCGGTGCCGCCCGCTCGTCCTGAGCCCCCGCGACGCAAGTCGAGCCGGACACTGCCCGAGCGCCCGTTCACCTTGCCCATCTCAGCGGGTGGAGGGCAGACCCTCCCCCGGCCCCCTCTCGCCATGTTCGCGCGCACTGAGCCGCTGCGCCACGAGCTGGCCAGGGCGCTCCCGGAGCGCCCCTTCGCGCTGTGTTTCTGGGACGGCACCGAGCTCCCCCCAACGCTGCCGGGGGGCCCGGTCTTCACGGTACGCTCGCCAGCGGCGGTCGCCCACCTGCTGCGGGCGCCGGGGCAGCTTGGCCTCGGCCGGGCCTATGCGGCGGGGGAGCTGGAGGCGGATGACCTCGACCTGGTGATCGGCCTGCTGGACGGCTTCAGGGCGCCACCCATCGACCGGGGCACGCGCGTGCGCCTGAGCGTCGCGGCACTGCGGGCGTGCGGCCTGACCCGCCCGCCGCGGGTCCCCGCGAGCGAGCTGCACCCGCAGGGTCGCCGCCACAGCCGCGCCCGCGACGCGCGGGCGGTGCGCCACCACTACGACGTCTCCAACGACTTCTTCAAGCTGTTCCTGGACGCCTCGATGACCTACAGCTGCGCGGTGTTCTCCAAGGGCGCCACCACGCTCGAGGACGCACAGCTGGCCAAGCGGGAGCTGGTGTGCACGAAGCTCGCCCTCGAGGAGGGGGAGCGCCTGCTCGACGTGGGCTGCGGGTGGGGCAGCTTCGTGCTGCACGCCGCCGCCCGCCACGGGGTGTCCGCGGTGGGGATCACGCTCTCGCGGAACCAGGCGGAGCTCGCGCGCCGGCGGGTGGCGAAGGCGGGCCTCGAGGGCCGCGTGGAGATCCGCCTGTGCGACTACCGCGACCTACCTCAGGGCGAGCGCTTCGACGCGATCGCAAGCATCGGCATGGTGGAGCACGTGGGGGCCAACCAGATCGACGTGTACGCGGCCAAGCTCGCGGGCCTGCTGGAGCCCGGCGGCAGGCTGCTCAACCACGGCATCGCGCGCCTGCGCCACGGCGACCCCGAGGCGGGCCCGTTCTCCGAGCGCTACGTGTTCCCCGACGCGGCCCCCCTGCACGTCTCCCGCGTGCTCGGCGCGCTGGAGCGCGCGGGCATCGAGCCCGAGCACGTGGAGGGCCTGCGCCAAGACTACATTGACACGCTCAGCGAGTGGATCGTGCGCCTGGACGCCAACCGCGAGCAGGCCGAACGGCTGGCGGGCGGCGAGCGGGTGCGCGTGTGGCGCCTCTATCTGCGTGCGGCGCGCAACGGCTTCGCCACCGGCTTCACCTCGATCTTCCAAGTGCTCGGCCGCCGGGCGTAGCCCCCCTCCCGTCCGAGCGAACCATCCCAAGCGCCGCGTAGCCTCGGGCGGCAATGTCAATCGAGCGCTTCATATGGACGGAGCACGCCCTGGATCGATGCCGGCGGCGCTGGATCGACCGCGCCGACATGGAGCGCGCGGTCTACCGTGGGCACGACGAGCGCAAGCACAATGACGGAGAGGCAGACTGGTTGGTCCAAGGTCTTGCAGCCGATGGACGCCGTTTCGCCCTGGTCTATGACCATCCGGTTGGCCACGACCACTCCGCAGCGCTGATCGTCAGCGTCTGGATACTCAGACAAGAGTCATAGGAGTATGCTGAGAGACATGGCGCCACTGAAAATCAACTACGACCCAGAGGTCGATATCGCGTCGATCTGCATCGAGGAGGGGCCAGCCGTCAGCGATGAGTACCCCTGGGGCCTCATCGACCGAGATGAAGACACCGATAGGCTGATGGGCTTCGTGATCTGGAAAGCCTCGACAGTCCTGCCCGCTGAGATGATCGCCGCGCTCCCCCGGTCACGCAAGCCACACGACGTAGTCGCCTGAGATCGCACCTAACGGCGCCCGGCGCGGGCGCCGCTTCTGCTGGAACCGCCGCGGCCGCGATTGCGCGGCGAGGAGCGCTTCGCGCGCTGGGGAGCGGAGCCGCCATGCTGCCCCGTGGCGTCGCTCGGCAGTCCGCCCAGCTCGAGCTCCCGGTGCAGGCCGAGGTCGTGGATCATGCTCGCCAGCTCATGTGCCTGATCGCGTAGGACGAAGGTGACGCCCGTGCCGCCCGCTCCCGCGCGCGCGGTGCGCCCGATGCGGTGCACGTAGTCCTCGCGCGAGGAGGGAATGTCGAAGTTGATCACGTGCGTGATGCCCGCCACGTCGATGCCGCGCGCGGCCACGTCGGTGGCGACGAGCGTGTCAACGGCGCCCGACTCGAAGCTGGCGAGCGCCCGCTCGCGCTGCGCCTGGGACTTGTCGCCGTGCATCGCCACCGCCTGCACGTTGTCCGCGACCAGCCGTTTCACGAGCCGGTCGGCGCCGCGCTTGGTGCGCACGAACACGAGCGTCAGCCCGCGCTCGGGGTGGTTCAGCTCGGACACCAGCCGCGCGACCTTCCCCTCGTGGGAGACCGACACGAAGCGATGCTCGACCTGCACCTCGCGCTCGGCCGAATGGGAGTGCTCGTGACGGCGCGGGTTGGAGGTGTAGGCGTCGGCGATGCGGCCCACCTCGCCCTCGAGCGTGGCCGAGAACATCAGGGTCTGGCGGTCCTTTGCGGTCATCTTCACGATCCGGTCGACGACTGGGCGAAAGCCCATGTCGAGCATCCGGTCGGCCTCGTCGAGCACGAGCAGCTTGACGCGACTCAGCGACACCTCGCGACGGTCGATCAGGTCGAGTAGCCGTCCCGGCGTGGCCACCAGGATGTGGGCGCGCGCGGCGATCCGCGCCTGCTTGACGATGCCGGCGCCGCCGTACACCGCGGCGATCGACAGCGCGCGGGAGTGTGCGATCGCGCGCAGGTCCTCGACGATCTGGATCGCCAGCTCGCGCGTGGGCGCCAGCACCAATGCCGAGGGGCGCACATCGGCGCCCTTCAAGCGCTCGACCATCGGGATCCCGAACGCAAGCGTCTTGCCCGACCCGGTCGGCGACTGGGCCAACAGGTCGTGGCCCGCGAGCACGTCGGGGATGACCATGCGCTGCACGGCGAACGGCTGGGTGATCTCGCGCTTGGCGAGCTCACTCGCGACGACCTCGGACACGCCGAGATCGGCGAACGTTTGCTGCTCCATGTTGGTGTTGCTCCTTCTGGCGACCCTTTGGCCGCGTATACGGATGGAGATTCGACTGGCCCCATCCGCGCTGCGAGCGCCAACAAAGACAAGAACCTCGCGGGCGGCCTCGCCACCCGGTGGGAGGACCGTAGCAGACAAGGCGCCGAACGCCCGTGGGTCATAGTGCGACGCCGCGCGTAGCCGGACTCCCTCCCGCCCTGCCGAGCGAACCATCCCAAGCGCTGCGTAGCCTCGGGCGGCGTGACGATCGAACGCTTCGTCTGGAAAAACCGGTCTCGGTATCCTGGAGGCATCATGGGCTTGCACTTGCATTACGATCCCGAAGTCGACATTGCGTGGATCTCCTTCGAGAGCGGGCGCGCCATCGGCAAGAGGCACTCCTGGGGCCTGATCGAACGCGACCCCGACGACGGCCATCTGATGGGCTTCGAGATCTGGAAGGCTTCCACCATCCTTCCGCCTGAGCTGATCGCTGCGCTGCCCTCGGGCAAGCCCCACGGCGTCACCGCCTGACTCGGCCTACGCCAATGAAGCCATCACGTGCTTGACCACGGTGTAGTCCTCCAGCGAGTACACGCTGAGGTCCTTGCCGTAGCCGGACTCCTTGAAGCCGCCGTGGGGCATCTCGGAGACGAGGGGGATGTGGTCGTTGATCCACACGCAGCCGAAGCGCAGGGCCTTCGAGACCCGCAGGGCGCGACCTACGTCTCGCGTCCAGACGGAGGAGGCGAGGCCGTAGCGGGTGGCGTTGGCCCACGCGATTGCCTGGGCCTCGTCGGCGAAGCGCTGGACGGTGATCACCGGGCCGAAGATCTCGCGCTGGATGAGCTCGTCCTCCTGGTTGGCCCCCGCGATCACGGTGGGCTCCAGGTAGAAGCCTGGGCGCTCGGGGGCGTGGCCGCCGGTTACCACCTCGGCGCGCTCGGGGCGGCGCTCCAGGAAGCCCTGCACGCGCTCGCGCTGGCGCGCCGAGTTGACGGGGCCGAGCGTTGTGTCGGGGGCCAGCGTGTCGCCGATCACCAGGCCCTTGGCCTGCTCGGCGAGGCCGGCGACCACGTCGTCGTAGACCCCCTCGGCGGCGAGCACGCGCGTGGCGGCCGTGCAGTCCTGGCCGGCGTTGTAGTAGCCCGTGCCCGCGATCGTCTCCAGCGCCGCCTCCATGCCCACATCGTCGAACACGATCACCGGGGCCTTGCCGCCGAGCTCCAGGTGCACCCGCTTGAGCGTGTCGGCGGCGGTGCGCGCGATGTGCTTGCCCGTCTCCACCGAGCCCGTCAGCGAGACCATGTCCACCTCGGGGTGGGAGATCAGCGCCTGCCCGGTGGGCTCGCCGCGGCCGCTCACCACGTTCAGCACCCCCTTGGGCAGGATGTCGGCGGCGAGCTCGGCCATCCGCAGGGTCGTCAGGGGCGTGGTCTCCGCGGGCTTCAGCACGATCGTGCAGCCCGCCGCCAGCGCCGGGCCGATCTTCCAGATCGCCATCATCAGGGGGTAGTTCCAGGGGGTGATCTGCCCCACGACCCCCGCGGCTTCGCGGCGCACGAACGAGGTGTAGCCCGCCATGTACTCGCCCGCCGCGCGGCCCTCCAGACAGCGGGCCGCACCCGCGAAGAAGCGCAGGTTGTCGGCCATCACCGGCAGCTCGTCGCGCGCCACCGCGCTCAGCGGCTTGCCCGCGTTGAGCGCCTCCAGGCGGGCGATCTCATCGCCATGCTCCTCGATCGCGTCCGCGAGCCCCAGCAGCGCCCTCGCCCGTTCGGCGGGCGTGCTCTGCGACCAACCCGCGAACGCCCGCCGCGCCGCGCGCACCGCGCGGTCCACGTCCTGCGCGGTGGAGTTGTGGGCACGCGCCATCTCCTCGCCCGTGGCGGGGTTGAGGATCGCTTCGGTCTCACCCTCGGAGGGCACCCGCTCACCGTCGATGAAGTTGTTCACTGTCTCGATCTGGGTGGCCATCGCAGCACTCTCCTTGTCTCTCTCAGGTCATACGGCGCTGCCGAGCGCTTCGGCGACAGCTGGGTGGGTGATCTCCCCGTCCTTTACATTCAGCCCGAGGCGCAGGCCCGGGTCGCGCTCGAGGGCCTCCTCGACGCCGTGGTCCGCGAGCGCGATCACGTAGGGGAGCGTGGCGTTGGTGAGCGCGTACGTGGAGGTGATCGGGACCGCGCCCGGCATGTTGGCCACGCAGTAGTGCGTGATCCCGTCCACCTCGAACGTCGGCTGCGAATGGGTCGTGGGGTGTGAGGTCTCGAAGCAGCCCCCCTGGTCGATCGACACGTCCACCAGCACCGCGTGGCGGCGCATCAACCCCAGCTGCTCGCGCTTGATCACGTGTGGGGCGCGGCCCCCGTGGATCAGCACCGCGCCGATCACCAGGTCCGCGAGCGGCAGCATCTCCTCGATCGCCAGCGTCGAGGAGAACACCGTCGAGGCGCGGCCCCCGAAGGTCACTTCCAGCTCGCGCAGGCGGTCGATCGAGCGGTCGAACACGAACACATCCGCCTGCATCCCGATCGCGATGATCGCCGCGTTCGTTCCCACTACCCCCCCGCCGATCACCAGCACCGTGGCCGCCGCCACGCCGGGAACGCCCCCGAGCAGGATGCCCCGGCCGCCCATCGGCTTCTCCAACATGAACGCCCCCGCCTGCGTGGCCAGCTTGCCCGCCACCTCGCTCATCGGCGCCAGCAGCGGGAGGTTGCCACGCGCGTCCTCCACCGTCTCGTACGCGATGCACGTCGCCCCCGACGCCTGTAGTCCCCGCGTCAGCCGCGGCTCCGCGGCGAGGTGCAGGTAGGTGAACAGCGTGTGGTCCTCCCGCAGCAGCACCACCTCCCCCGGCTGGGGCTCCTTCACCTTCAGCACCAGCTCCGCCTCCGCGAACACCGCCCGCGCGTCCGGCACGATCCGCGCCCCCTGCGCCACGAACGCCGCGTCCGCGAACGCGCTCCCCAGCCCCGCCCCCGCCTGCACGATCACTTCGTGGCCGCGCGCGCTCAGCTCGCGCACGCCCGCGGGGGTGATCGCCACGCGGTACTCGTCCAGCTTGATCTCACTGGGGACTCCGATCCTCATTGCAACCTCCAGGTTCGCACATACCGAACCCATCCCAGACCCCCCTTGGGGGGGTCCTCATAAAAAATCATTCCCCCATCACCGTGCCAGCTCCCTCCCCCGCAGGGCGAGCCAGAACTCGATCCGGTCCCGCGCCGTGGAGAAGTCGCGGCCCGTCAGCTGCTCCACCCGGCGGATCCGGTAGCGCAGCGTGTGGCGGTGGCAGTACAGCGCGTTCGCCGCCTTCTCCCAGTGGCCGTTGTGCTCGATGAACACGTCCAGCGAGCGCAGCAGCTCGTCACCGTAATCGCCCTCCCCCGCCTCCACCGGGCCCAGCACCCCCCGGCAGTACGACAGCAGCGCGTCGTCGTCCTGCAACGAGAGCAGCAGCTGGAACGCCCCCAGGTCCGCGTACGAGGCCACCACCTCGTCCCCCCCGTCCCCATTCGCGCGCAGCCGCACCGCCTCCAGCGCGCAGCGCGCCTCGTGGAAGCTCAGGCGCAGCGAGTGCGTCGGGGCCACCCGGCTCGCGCTCGCCCGCACCTCCCCGCCCACCCGGGCCGCGAGCTCCGTGCGGACCCTTCGCGCCAGCGCGATCGGGTCGATCTCCGGCAGACCCCCCGAGGAGGTGGCGGGCGAGCCCCCATCGACAACCGCGCACAGCAGGCCCGCCCTGATCGCCACCAGGCTGCCCCCGGGGGATTCGCCGCCCGGAGGCTTGACGCCGGCGTGGCTGGGGCTTGAATCCGTGGGGCCCGGATCGAGCATCCGTTCCACCAGCGGCGCCGCCATCCCCGGGTCCGGCGGCGCGAACGCCAGCACCGCCGCCCGCTCCCCGATCCCGAACGGGCGCAGCCGCGCCTGCAGCTCCTCCGGGTACAAGCGCCCCGTCAACGCCTCCGCCAGCACGTCCCCCGCCATGCTCCGCTGCAGCATCTCGTAGCGCTCGTCCAGCAGCTGCGCGAACACCCGCTCCGTGATCGCGATGAACGGCAGCTCGTACGGCACCTCGAACAGCGGGAACGAGCGCCTGCGCGCCTCGTCCGCCAGCGCCGCCGGCAGGCGCTTGTGGGCGAACCCCGTGCCGAACCCCAGCCCCCCGATCTCGTGCTCGCACAGGCGCGCGATCAGCTCCCGCTGCGCCTTCGCCCCCTGCAGCTGCAGGCCCGTCGTCAGCAGCAGCTCTCCCCCCCGCAGCCACGGGGTGGGGTCCGTCAGCTCCGTGCTGTGCACCCACCGCACCTGGCTTTGCGCGGACTC
>Ga0210408_10001902_pt1 | contig 21066 bp, 18 predicted proteins | sample IncBWH4MmetaG_FD_155471 | JGI IMG/M metagenome (GOLD analysis project Ga0210408, IMG submission 155471) | Forest soil microbial communities from Barre Woods Harvard Forest LTER site, Petersham, Massachusetts, United States - Inc-BW-H-4-M | ecosystem: Environmental > Terrestrial > Soil >...
GCCATTGGCATCGACGATGTGGACCCGCTGCGCTACCTGGCCATCTTCGACGCGCGCCTCGCCGAACTCAAAGCTCTTGTGGCGATAGACCGGCGCGTAAGAGTTTTGGACCATGAACATGAAGATGTCGGCCTGCGGAAACATCTCGCGGATCGCGGGCGCGGCGTAGGAATAGGCCGCCGCCGCGTCGTCCCGGCCAAACGCCTCGGCCTGCGAACTGATCACGCTTCGCGCGGTGGCGATGTCGTCCGCGCCAGTCGCAGGCGCCGTGAGGCCGATCCACAATAACGCGAGCATGACCAAGGCACGCATGAGGGGCTCCGGGTTGCCAATTTTGCTACGCTGTCATCCTTGACAGTTACACCCGCCAGAAGCATCCGCAAACATTGCGGGCACTCCATGGAACCGTGATTTCCCTGCCGGTCGAGTTGGGGATGCGGTATATCGGTATATGTTGACAGGCGCGAAGGGAGGCGGGTTCTGACAAGCGAACGGCTAGACAGAAGGTTGTCGGCCATTCTGGCGGCCGATGTGGCTGGTTACAGCCGGCTGATCGGTCTGGACGAGGAAGGGACCCACGGCCAGTTCAAGAATCATCGGGCGAACCTGATCGATCCCAAGATCGCCGATCATCGCGGCCGCATCGTCAGAACCACCGGCGACGGAATGTTGGTGGAATTTGCCAGCGCGGTCGATGCGGTTCGCTGCGCCGTCGATATTCAGCTCGCCATGGCCAGCGCCAATTTCAACATTGCAGCGACCAAGCGGGTCGAGCTTCGCATCGGCATTCATGTCGGCGACATCATCTCGGATGACGGCGACATCTACGGCGACGGTGTCAACATCGCCGCCCGCCTGGAAGGCCTCGCGGACCCCGGAGACATCTGCGTCTCGGCCCGGGTCCAGGAAGATGCCGAGGGCCGCGTCGACGTCGTCTTCAAGGATGACGGCGAGCAACAGCTCAAGAATATCGCGCGACCGGTTCGGGTCTATAAAATTCATGTCGGTGGGTCGGAAAAGCCGAAGCAGGCGCCGCCGATGCTGGCGCTGCCGGGCAAGCCTTCGGTTGCCGTCCTGCCGTTCCAGAACATGAGCGGAGAGCCGGAGCAGGACTATTTCGCCGACGGAATGGCCGAGGACATCACCACGGCGTTGTCGCGATTCCGTTTCCTGTTCGTGATCGCCCGCAATTCCAGCTTCACCTACAAGGGGCAGGCGGTCGACGTGAGGCAGATCGGCCGCGAGCTCGGCGTGCGCTATGTGCTCGAAGGCAGCGTGCGCAAATCAGGACCGCGAATCCGCATTACCGGGCAGTTGATCGACGCATCGACCGGAAACCATCTCTGGGCCAACCATTTCGACGGCACGCTCGACGACATTTTCGAATTGCAGGACCATGTGACATCAAGCGTCGTAGGCGCATTGATTCCGACGGTGCGGCAAGCCGAAATCGAACGTGCCAAGCACAGACCGACAGAAAATTCCGACGCACACTTGACGCACATGCGCGGCGTCGCCTCGCTCTATCTATGGACCAAGGCAGGCGTGAATGAGGCGCTGCGCCTGGCTTATGAGGCGATGAAGCTCGATCCCGATTACAGCATGGCCTATGGGCTCGCCGCGACATGCTATGTGGCGCGAAAAACCGCGGGCTGGACCACCGACCGCGCCGGAGAAATGGCGGAGGTTGAAACGCTGACCAAGCGTGGCGCCGAGGTCGGCCGTGACGACGCCTGGGCGCTTGGTTCATGCGGCTTTGCGACCGCGAGCATTCTCGGCGATCTCGGCACCGCCGTCAGCCTGATGGACAGGGCGCTGGCGCTCAATGCGAATCTTGCCCTGATCTGGGGCCAAAGTGCCTATGTGCGCGCCTGGCTCGGCGAACCCGAGCTGGCGATTGCCCACGTCGAGCGCGCCAAGCGGCTCAGCCCCGTGGATCCCCATATGTTTACGATGTACGGCGCGGAGGCGTTGGCCCATTTCGTCGCCCGTCGCCACGAAGAAGCCTTTGCATCCGCTGAAAACGCGTTGCGCCAGAATCCGTTCTTTTCGCAGGGCACACGCATTGCCGTCGCCAGCGCTGCCTTTCTTGAGAAGATGGCGGACGCCAAGAAATATTTGGCACGTCTTCAGGTGCTCGATCCCGAATTGCGCATTTCGAACCTCGGCGACCGGATCAGTTTTCGTCGGCCGGATGATTTTGCTCTATTGGCGGAGGGCCTCCGCAAGGCCGGCGTGCCGGATTAACGGCCGCTTGAATGTCTTCGCGCTGCTACCGCCGAAGCTCCCGCAAATTCTGCTTCGCTTTGGGATCTCCGAGGGCCGCCGCCAACTTGACCGAAACTTAACGGATCGATCCGACAAGATTGCCGATATCGGGCGAGGGACGCGCCGATTCCAGATGCTGAGCGCATGTTCGTTGCACCCATGGTAGAAATAGTATATATTTCTACCATGACGAAGACCACGCATCTCAACATCAAGAACGGTGAAGCTCACAAGCTTGCCACCGAACTCGCCGGGCTTACCGGCGAGAGCCTGACCTCGGCCGTCACGCTGGCCTTGCGCGAGCGCCTGGCACGCGAGCGTCGGCGTCGGCGCCCTGACCTCGTTGCGGCCCGCTTGCTGAAGATCGGAAGCCAGTACGCTGCGCTGGCCGACACGGGACGCAGCCCGGACCAAATCCTCGGTTATGACGAGCACGGGCTGCCGACATGATTGTGGTCGACAGCTCGGCTATCATCGCCATCTTCCGCCAGGAAGAGGATGCCGAAGATTATGCCCGAAGCATCGCTACCGACGATGATCCGATCATGTCGGCCGCCAATCTGGTGGAGACCTCAATTGTCTTGCGCGGGTTGAAAAAAATCGCTCCGAAGATAGCCGAGCGATGGCTTGATGATTTCGTCAAGGCGGCGGGCATTCGGATCGAGCCGGTGACAGTGGAACAGGCACAGGCCGCTCGTTCGGCACATCTGCGGTTCGGCAAGGGAACCGGGCGTGGCGCGGCGCTGAACTATGGTGATTGCTTTGCGTACGCGTTGGCAAAGGCGATGGACGCGTCGTTGCTGTGTAAAGGCAACGACTTTCCGTTGACTGACGTCAGCATCGTGTGAACGAAAGCGCGTTTGACGCGATCACGTCACCGGGGCGGGGTTGAACAGCGTGAGATCGTTGTGAATGCCCCAGCGGTCGGACCAGGGTTTTGTGCGTCCGCTCGCGACTTCGAGGATCAGGCGGAACAATTCCCAGCCGGTTTCCTCGATGGTCATTTCGCCGGTCGCGATCCGGCCCGCGTCGAAATCGATCAGATCCTTCCAGCGCCGCGCCAGTTCGCTGCGGGTGGCAACCTTGATGACAGGTGCTGCCGCAAGGCCGTAAGGCGTGCCGCGGCCGGTGGTGAACACTTGCAGCGTCATGCCGGACGCAAGCTGCAGCGTGCCGCAGATGAAGTCGGAAGCCGGCGTCGCCGCAAACAGCATGCCTTTCTGGCGCGCCTTCTCGCCCGGCGCGAGCACGCCCGCGATCGGGCTCGATCCCGACTTGACGATCGAGCCCAGTGATTTTTCCACGATATTGGCAAGCCCGCCCTTCTTGTTGCCGGGCGTCGTGTTGGCGCTGCGGTCGGCGCCGCCGCGGGCGAGATACGCATCGTACCAGGCCATTTCGCGTACCAGCGCGCGGCCGACGTCCTGATCGACGGCGCGCCGCGTCAGAAGCTGAATGGCGTCGCGCACTTCCGTCACCTCGGAGAACATCACGGTGGCGCCGGCGCGCACCAGAAGATCGGCGGCGAAACCGACCGCGGGATTGGCGGTGACGCCTGAGAATGCGTCGCTGCCGCCGCATTGCAGGCCGATGACGAGGTCGGCGGCCGGGCAGGTCTCGCGTTTGCGCTTGTCGAGCACCGCCAGCCGGGCGTCGGCCATCGCCATGATCGCATCGACGATCGCGCCAAATCCCTCGAAGGCCTCGTCCTGCATGCGCACGATGCTGTCGCCGACGCCTTCCGGCACCAGCCGCTCGGGGCTAAGTTTCTCGCAGCCAAGGCCGACCACCATCACCTCGCCGCCGAAATTCGGATTGAGCGCGAGATTTTGCAGCGTGCGGATCGGCACAATGGCCTCGGGTGCGGTGATCGCGACGCCGCAGCCATAGGCATGGGTCAACGGGACCACGTCGTCGACGTTGGGATATTTCGGCAGCAGCTCGGCACGGATTTTCTTGACCGCGTATTGCAGCGTTCCGGTGACGCACTGCACCGAGGTCGAGATGCCGAGGATGTTCTTGGTGCCCACCGAACCGTCGGGATTGCGAAAACCTTCGAATGTATAGCCTTCGAGCGGAGGCAGCTTTGGCGGCACGGCGGTTGCGATTTCCAGCGCATCGAGCGACGGCGCTTCCGGCATGCGAATGCGCGCCTCATCGACCCACTCGCCGGCGCGGATGGTTGAGGCGGCATAACCGATGGTTTCGCCATAGCGCAGGATCGGCGCGCCTTGCTCGATGTCGACCAGCGCGGTCTTGTGGCCCTGCGGCACGAAGGCGCGAAGCGTCAGGCCGCAGGAAAACCGCGAGCCGGCAGGCAGGCCGAAATCGTTGACGACGATGGCGACATTGTCGCGCTCATTGAGCTTGATGTAGCGGGGCTGCTCGGCGGCAGCGATCGACTGGTCCATGCGCGACCCTTGGTTTTTCGAAGGGTGGACTTTGTTGATCCCGACGTCAACGAGACGCGCCGGGGTACCGCTCCGGCCGGCTGCCGAGGCCGGGACAGCGGTTAATACCACCCGCCATTAAGCCGGCCTTAGCCACTCTTGAATAATTTAACCAAACCCACGGCAACGGAAACACAACATGCGGATCGGTCGGCTCTTTGCGGTATCAATGCTCTCGGTGACGGCCCTGGCGGTCGTCCTTGGTGGGGAAGTCCTTGTTCCACAATATCGTACCTTTGCGAGCAAGACCGAAGCGATGAAGGCCGTGGAGGCGTTCGGCGCGGTCCTCGCGGTAGGTCAACAGATCGCCGGTCATCGGGCGCCGTATCTCAGTCCGCTGTTCAAGGACAATCCAGCGACACCTGCTCAACTCGAGGCGATTGCCAAGGCCGTCAAGCTGTCGGACGCGGCATTTGCCAACGCGCGCACCGCGGTCGGTGCGCTCAGCGACAGTGCCGTGATCGTCGAAGGCCTCAACCAGGCGGCGACCAGGCTTGCCGATGTCCGCGCTGCGACCGATCGCGCGCTCGGCGTGCCAATGAGCGCGCGTGATGCGACCGTCATCAAGGGCTTCTTGCCCGGCGTCGCCCAGGTTGCCGCGATGGTCGAGCCGCTTTTGAACCGCCTTGAAAATCAGGTGGCCACCGCCGACGCGTCGCTGACTGCGCTGTTGGGCGTCGCCCGCACCGCCCAGGATCTGCGGGTTTCGGCCGGCGGCCGCGCCGCTTCGATGTCGGCTGCGATCAGCGCGCGCCGTCCGCTGACGGCGGCTGAAATATCCGCGATCGATCGCGCCCAGGGCCGCGTCGACCTCGATCGCGAGAGGATCGAAGCCGGCGTCGATCAGATCGGCAGTCCGGCACCGCTCGTGAAACCACTGAAAGATGCGGTCGATCTCTATTTTGGACAGGCTGCGCCGTGGCTGGAAAAAGAGGTGCTGGCCGCGCGCAACGACGGCAAATACGGGGTCGGCTCCGAGGATGAACTGGCTGCCAAGATCGTGCCGGCGGTGCAGAGCTTCTTCGCCGTGCGCGATGCTGCGCTCACCGAGGCGGCCGATCGCGCCGGTGCGACGCGCGACGCAGCCCTGATGATGCTTGAGCTGGCGGGCCTTGCCGTTGTCGCATTGCTCGGCGTGCTTGCCGGCGTCACCGTGATGTTGCGTCGGCGCATGATTACGCCGCTCGCCATGCTAACCGATGTGGTCGGCGACATGGCCGCCGGCCGGCATGACGTGATCATCCCGACGATCGGCCGCGCCGATGAAATCGGCGCGATGGCGGGGTCGCTGCAGGTCTTCAAGGAAGCGCTGATCGCCAAGAAAGCCGCAGACGAGGCGGCTGCGGTCGAGGCCGACGCCAAGATCCAGCGCGCCCAGCGCGTGGACAAGATCACCCGTGATTTCGAGGCGATGATCGGCGAGATCGTCGACATCGTGTCGTCGGCGTCGAGCCAACTCGAAGCCTCCGCCGGCACGCTGACGGCGACCGCGGAGCGTTCGGAGCAACTGACCACGATGGTTGCGGCGGCCTCCGAACAAGCCTCCACCAATGTGCAATCGGTCGCATCCGCGACCGAAGAGATGGCCTCGTCCGTCAACGAGATCAGCCGTCAGGTCCAGGATTCGGCGCGGATCGCGGGTGAGGCGGTCGAGCAGGCGCAGCACACCAATGATCGCGTCGGGGAGCTCGCCAAGGCAGCGGCCCGGATCGGCGATGTCGTGGAGCTGATCAACACCATCGCCGGCCAGACCAACCTGTTGGCATTGAACGCCACCATCGAGGCGGCGCGGGCGGGCGAGGCCGGGCGCGGTTTCGCAGTGGTGGCGTCCGAGGTGAAGGCGCTGGCCGAACAGACGGCGAAAGCGACCGGAGAGATCAGCCAGCAGATCAACGGCATCCAGGCCGCTACGGAGCAATCGGTCGGCGCCATCAAGGCGATCGGCGACACCATCGGACGGATGTCCGAGATCGCGTCGACCATTGCTTCCGCCGTCGAAGAGCAGGGCGCGGCGACACAGGAAATTTCCCGCAACGTGCAGCATGCCGCGCACGGCACCCAGCAGGTCTCTTCCAACATCGCCAACGTGCAGCGCGGTGCCAGCGAGACCGGATCGGCATCCTCTCAAGTGCTCGCGGCGGCAAAATCGCTGTCCGGCGAAAGCACGCGCCTCAAGGCCGAGGTCGGCAGGTTTTTGAGTTCGGTGCGGGCGGCTTGAGCGTTCGGACGCGATCGCCAACTCCGCTGCGTTTTTCGTTTGAGTTCGATCGCGTTCGTTGCATTTTGGCGAGGTCGTTTCTGGTGCGAAACTGATGCGGTCCGTGGGCTATGCGTCACGGCGCCAGCAAACGCCGCAACGTGCGGCGCGCTATGTTGAGTGGCTTGGGGCCGCGCTCGACCTTCGCTGAAAGCACGGCGCCTTCCCAAAGCGCCAGAACCGTGCGTGCAAGCTCGGTGACGGGCACGTCGGTTCGCACGCTGCCGTCGCGCTGCCCATCCGCGAGGCACTGGGAAAGCATATCCGTCCACCGGCGCCACAAGCGCGACAAATCTTGGCGAAAGGCGTCGAGTTGCGCGAGTTCGGCGGTGAAATTGCCGATCAGGCAGCCATCCTCGCTATAGCCGAGCGCCGCGAAATAGCGGTCAAGCCGTTCGAGCCCGGGAAGGCTCGCGTCCCGCAGCAGGGCACGCGCCTTGGCGCGGTCCTCCCAGTAGCGCGCGAGCGCCGCCAGGCCGAGGGCGTCCTTGCTTTCGAAATGGCTGTAGAACGAGCCCTTCGGCACACCAGCCGACGAGACGATCTCCTGAACACCGGTCGCATGATAGCCGCGGCGATGAAATGCCGCGAGGCCCGCGTCGAGTAGTGCGTCCTTATGATTAGGTTTCGGCATGGTGATCAGTTCAGGGTCCAGTTCTCAGCGAAAGGCCGGATGACGTGATCGAACGACCAGGTGGAGGGGTGTTGATGCGCGATGTGGTAAACCTCGTCGGCAATCGCGTCGGGATGCGCGAAATAGTCGCCCGGCTTATCTTGCCAATCCGGGAGCGGCGAGGTGTCCCTCCTCCACGGGGCGTCGATCGCGCCATCGATGGTGATGTAGCCAACATGCACGCGCTTCGGGCCCAAATCCTTTGCGAGGGACTGTGCGAGGATACGCTGGGCGGCCTTGGTCGGCGCGAAGGCCGGGCGCAGTGGGATGCCCCGGAACGACGACGTGTTTCCGGTGACCATGATGGCTCCCTCGCCGCGGTCGATCATCGCCGGCGCGAGCTTCTGCACTAGAAAGAACAGGGACGTGGTGTTCACCTGAAAATTTCGATCGAGATCTTCGACCGACGCATCGAGGATCTTGGCGAATGTCGCCGCGACGGCGTTATGGATGAGCACATGGGGTGCCCCGAGCTCGGTCCGCACGCGCTCGACAATTTCGCCGAGCTGGTTGAGGTTGGCGACGTCGCAAGGATAGCCGCGCGCACGAGGTATCTGGGTCTCGAGCTCCGCGAGCCGCTCGGCATTGCGGGCGATCATCGCCACACGATAGCCGCCTTGTGCGAAGCGCCGCGAGAGCGCGGCGCCGGTCGCGCCGCCGACACCTGCGATGAGAGCGATCCGATCAGTCATGCTTTCCTCCACGCGCCTCAAGCCGCTGCCCTTGTCAGCGCGAAGGGCGGTGCGTCTCGATACTCGGCCGCAAGCGCGGCCAGGGCGGGGATTGCGGGAAGGGCCTCCAAATCCGGATTCGTCCGCGCGAGGTATTCCACCGCTACGATAGCCGTGATCGCTGCCGCGTCTAGCGGCGTCGCCCTGAGCGGTCCGCCGTCGCGCGCGGCCTCGTCGAGCGCGCGCAGGCCTCCGAGGATCTGCGCCTTCCAGCGCTTGGCCTCGGTCTCTGCGACCTCGCGTCCGCGGAACGAGAGGCTGGCGGCTTGTTCATAGACGCCGTAACCAATCGCCGCGAGCTTGAGGGTCGTCCGGCGCGCTCTCGACCCGGCGGGGATCAGCGGCGCCGAAGGCGTCAGTTCATTGAGGTAGTCGAGGATGGCCGTGCTGTCGATCAGGACCTCGCCATCGTCGAGCACGAGCGAAGGTACCTTCGCTACAGGATTATACCGGCTCGCGATCTCGAACTCTCGATACCCGTTCACGGCCTCATGCTCGAAGGGCAGACCGCGAGAGATCAGGGCCGCTGCGACCCGCCTCGCGTAGGGCGACAAATAGGTGCCAATCAGCTTCATACAACTCTCCTCACAAGTGCATTTCGGAGTAAATACGACCGGTCGTCTGAATGAATACGACCGGTCGTCTACAAAGTCAATCGCAATGTTCCGACGACGAACGTTAGCTTGCTGGGTACTGAACTACGTCAATCAGTGACGAAGCAGCGTGCGTGTAGTGCGGTGACTCAGTGGGGCAATGAATAACAACGAGTAAGCCATTGATTCATTGGTGGGCCCGGCAAGGACTCGAACCTGCAGCCAGACCGTTATGAGCGCCGTCCGCAACCGGAAAACGAAACAAATACAGCGTTTTTCATCGATGATCGCGCTCATTCATGCACGTTTGCTCCCAGCTTTCTGGTGGGTGGTGCTTGTTGACCGCCGCCATCTTCGACTCAGCGTCCGGTGCGTGGGGCGGTATTTCGCGTCCGCTGTCAGAGGCCGCTGTCAGGAGAGCAGCTATGCCTCGTTCAAAGCCTGCGCGATGTCGGCGATCAGATCGGACGGGTGTTCGATGCCGATCGACAGCCGGATCGTGGAGTCCAAAACCCCTATTTTCTGGCGGATGTCCGAGGGAACGCCGGAGTGGGTCATGCTGGCGGGCAGGCTGGCAAGCGACTCGGTGCCGCCCAGGCTCACCGCCAGCTTGATGATTTGCAGCGCGTTCAGGAATTTGAAGGCGGCGGCTTGGCCGCCGACAATATCGAACGAGAACGTGGAACCTGCGCCGGTGCATTGCCTCGCGAACACACAACCGGCGGCGGAGGCCTCTTCGAGGTGAGCAAGGTAATGGACATCAGCCACCTTGGCGTGGTCGCGCAGGTAATCCGCCACGAGCCGCGCGTTTCGGTCAGCTTTTTCCATGCGGATGCTCAGCGTTTCGAGCGACCGGCTGATCATCCAGCAGGAATGGGGATCCAACTGGGTGCCGATCGCGCCTCGCAACGCCTTGATGTCTTTCATGTGGGCTTTTGAGCCGAGCGCAGCGCCCGCGATCAGGTCGGAATGACCCCCGACATATTTGGTCAGCGAGTATAGCGAAAGATCCGCACCGTGTTCGATCGGCCGCTGAAACACCGGTCCAAGCAACGTATTGTCGCAGGCGATGATCGGCGTGTGCCCCTGGGCCTTGCCGATCATCTCGGCGACGCGGCGGACCATCGCGATATCGACCAGGCCGTTGGTGGGATTTGCCGGGGTTTCGATGAAAATCATCGCAACCCGCCCTTTGCGCATGGCCTCCTCCGCCGCCAGCCTGACTGCGGTTTCGTCGATGCCGTCGGCAAAGCCCACAGCGCCGATGGAGAGGCCCGCAAGCGTCTTTGCGAGCAGAGTTTCCGTCCCGCCATAGAGCGGCTGAGAGTGCAGAATGACGTCGCCGGGGCGGGCGAATGCGAGGATCGTGGTCGCAATCGCCGCCATGCCGGATGAGAACAGCGCGCAATTTTCGGTGCGCTCGTAGACCGAGAGCCTGTCCTCGACGATTTCGCTGTTGGGGTGGTTGAACCGCGAATAAACCAGGCCCGCGCCCATCCCTTCGGGAGGCTCGCGCCGACCCGAGACGAAATCGAAGAAGTCCTGTCCGTCTTCGGCGGTCCTGAACACGAAGGTCGAGGTCAGGAAGACCGGCGGTTTGACGGCTCCTTCCGACAGCTGCGGATCGTAGCCGTAGTTCAGCATCAGCGTTTCGGGATGCAGCATGTGGTTGCCGATGTGGGTCTTCGACGGAAACGGTTTCACCATGGCCTGTCTCGCTGTCTGGATTTCGCAAACGTTGCCCTGCTTGGGGGTCTTCCGCAATGGCGAGGCGTCAGGAGCTGTGGATGCGGCGGCCTCCAGCGGTTCCAGCCAACATCTCCAGAATCAGCGTAGCAATATCCGGGACTGATTTCACCGCGCCCGAGGCGGGAACCCATCGGCGGCTTAGTGGCATGCGCTGTTTGCGGCTGCCGGTATCGCGAGAAAGGTAATGGTGGCCGGCGCAAACCTCACCACGCCGGCGGGCGCTGCGGTTGCCGTGATGCTGGGCAGCGCGTTGTTGACGCCCAAGGCGAGCGTCCTGCCGTTCAATTGCACGGTCTTGTTTTGCAAACGCGACGCATGCAGCGTGTAGCGCTCGGAAGCGTTTGGAAGGGTGAGGGCACGCGACGCATGGCGTGAAGTGTTGATCGCAAGAACGGACACGCCGCCCGGCCTTCCGGGAGTGCAATGAGCATAAACATGCAAGCCCGATTGAGCTGACGCGCGAGGGTCGAGCACGGTCGTCCCCATCAAGCGGTGCCACAGAAGCGCACCCCAGTAATTTGGTCTGGGGTCGAAGGTTCTCTCGGCCAAGAGGCCGTAGTCGCTACCCGTCAGTGTATTGTGCATGATGACCTGAACGCCGGCTTTGGCCAACCGTCCAAGCTGGTCGAGGTAGCGGAACGTATCCAGAAACGTCGCATCCCATTCATCTCCGCCGCATGCGGCATCTGCGGTTTCAGTCAGCCAGAGCGGCTTGCCGGGCTCGAACTGGTCGCGAAGAGCTCGGTAAAAAGCAAGTGTGTTATCCGTCCGGGAGAGCCGTGCCTCGGACAGGACCTCATCGGAGTTGTCCCGGCCGCCGCACCGCGGCGATACGGTTCCGTAATGATGATACGAAAACACATCGACGCCGCGTCCGGACGCGGCGAGCAAATCGGAAGTCTTCAAATTCGATACCGACCCCGAAAAAGATTCGCCAATGGAGCCCGGACCAACAATCAAGGTCTCGGGAAAGGCCTGCTTCACAAATTCGCGAAAGATCCTGAAGTCGCGCCCGTATGCGTCGGCATCATATCCTGCCGGCGCGTCGTTTTGAGCGGCGAGCGTCGGCTCGTTCATGTACTCGACGGCCGCAACGCTGGCGCCCAGCGAGCGGGTGTAGGTGAGAAGGCGGCGCGCCTGATCGGGCGTCCAGATGCCGGCTGCATCACGGGGGCCCGAGTTGACGGCAAAGGATGTCACGATCCGCGCGTCGACCGCCTGCGCGAAATCGACAACGCCACGCCACTGGGCGCGATTTAGAACGGACTTGAATCCGGTTGGCGGCTCCAATGCGGCGCTGTCGGAATCAGCGAAATAGGTGCTGTTTGCCCAGGTTCCGCTTACCCGCAGATATGCGGGCGACACCGCCGCCGCGAGCCTTCGCAATCTCGAGTTGGTCAGATCAATAGGTGGCCTGTATTCGTAGAGGTTCTGATCCGGCGGTGCAGGCGATGCGCGAGGTGCGTAGGGCCTCCAGAACTTCCCGCCCGTGACCTCCACCATCTCGACATTATAGGACTGGAAGCGCTCGTCGATCGTCGCGATGGGCGGCATGATCGCAGGTATTATGGATCGTTCGCTGCCGAGCGCTTCGGAATATGCCGATATGGCAAGCAACAGCGCAGAAACGCCCGCAAAGACTGCCGCGAAGCTTGATCTGCCCTCCGGCGAATAGACGGTACCCGAGGCGCCGCTCGAATATCTTGCTCCAGTGGTTTCCGGTATCAGGCGCACGATTGGAGGCAATATCGCAAATTTGGATGGTTTGGAAAAGGCGGTAGTGCTCCCGCCACTACGCTAGGTGCGATATTCTGCACTGCGGCGGTCAGAACTTTTCTCGCTTATGCCTGCTTGCAAATGTTCAATTTGGAGACCCCGGACCGTCTTGGATTTCTTGAGGCAGAAACTATAGTGACTGCGTGAGAACGAACGCAAACGTTGAGCTCGATGCCGGCACCAAGACATTTGCCTCGGGACTGCTGCCGGATTTGATAGCTGCGCTACGCCGCAGCCGTAAGGGCGACCTCGTGGCCGTGATCAGCGGCGATCCAGGCATCGGCCCCGAGCTCGAGGCGTGGTGTCGCTTCACCCGCAACAGTTTGGTCGACACAGCTGTCGAAGAAGGTCGCACCCGTTGGGTGCTCCGCTACGGAGAGGCTCCCGAGCATGTCGGGGAAGATCGGCCCGTCGGCTCTCGCCTGTGGCTTTACACCAACTTCGACTGCAACCTCGCTTGCGATTATTGTTGCGTGCGCTCCTCACCCAAAGCCCCGCGGCGGGCGCTAGGTATCGAGCGGGTGCGGCGGATCGCTCTCGAGGCGGCGGAGCTCGGCGTAAGTGAAATTTTTGTGACCGGCGGTGAGCCATTTATGCTGCCGGATATTGGCGAGATCCTTGCCGCGTGCGCTGCGGCGGCGCCGGTCACGGTGCTCACCAACGGCATGCTGTTTGGCGGACGTCGGCTCGAAACGCTGCGCGCGTTGCGGCGCGAGCGCGTCACCTTGCAGATCAGCCTCGACAGTCCGACGCCGGAGCGCCACGAAAGCCATCGTGGGAAGGGAACATGGGCACGTACCTGGAAGGGGATCAAGCGGGCCCGCGCCGAAGGATTCCGGGTGCGATTGGCGGCGACGGTGTCAACTGACGCGGAGGCCGAGGAGTTCCGCAGCTTCCTTGACGCCCATCATGTGAGCGAGGAGAACCGGGTGATCAGGCGAATTGTGCTGCGGGGCTCCGCCACGCAGGGCATCGCCTTGGCAAGGACAGATTTGGTTCCGGAGGTGACGATTACCGCAGAAGGCGTGTTTTGGCATCCGGTCGGAGCCGAGGATAACGACCTGCTGGTCAGCCGCGAAATCTTTCCGCTCGCCGACGCCTTCGCAGCTGTGCGGCGCGCCTTCGATCGCGAGCATGAGCATCAGCACCGCTTGGCCAAGATTTTCAATTGCGCCTGATAAAGGGCGTTCGAATTTTGGCGCGCTACGCCAAAGGCCGCGTCAAAAAGCCTTGTTGCGCCGACGCTTCCCGCAACTCGGCATAGGCGTCAAGCTGCGGCGCGATCCATTGGCGCAGCCCTTCCGCCTCGAGCACGGGACGATGGATCGGGTTGTCGTAGCTCATCGCGAATAGTGCTTTGGCGAACTGCTGCTCGAGCGAGGGGTCGAGATCGGACCGAGCAGTGAACATGCAGTGATTAAAGGGCGGCGAGGTCCAGATCTCCGTTAGCGCACCTTCCGGCACCAGACGTTCGGTCCGTACCGCGTTCCAGAACGGGCTGCCGATTGCGCCGGCATCGGCGCGGCCGTCGAGCACCGCGCGAACGACGTCGGACTCGCTTGCACCGGTGTCACCGTGCTTGCCGACGTCGCTGTTGAAGCGCAGCGCTCGGTAGTCTTTCCCTTCGACCAATCCCTCGCGCTGCAGAAAATAAACCGGGAGGATTGCCGCATGGCCGCTGTCGCGGCTGCCGAGGGCCAGGGTGCGGTTTTTAAGATCGGCAAGCTTGGCGACCGACCCCCCGGTTACCGCGACGATCCTGGTCGTCCAGCCCACATCCGTATCGCGCATCGCGATAGGTCGGCAACGGCGCTCGCTCCACGCATCGGCCTGGATGAAGGCGAGGTTGGTATTCCATCCGATGTCGATGCGCGGCAGCCGCTCGCTGGGCGAGGCCAGGAGGGCTGCGACCTGCGCCTCGTAGCTCTGAAACAGCACCACCTCGACGGGGAGACGCGCTTCCTCGTGAAAGTACCGCCGCATGCCCTCCCAGATACTGACCACCTTCGGATCATATGCGACGGCACCTATCCAGAGTGTCTGGCTCATGATTGCTTCTCGCCTGTCACGCTCAACATTCAAAATGCGATCAATCCGATCCGAGCGCTGCCAAGCGGCGCATCGCTCTCGCTCTCAGAACAGCGGTATTCCCAAAACGGCTTTGCCGATGAATTCGCGCAGAACGTCGCCCGTCGGGGCCATAACGGCGCCCGCATGGGCATCGCGGAACAATCGCTCGACGGACAGATGCTTCGAAAACGCAGCGCCTCCGCACACCCGCATCGCCGCCGAGGTGACGGCGATGGCAACATCGCCTGCGGCCGCCTTGCTCTCGAGCACGCGCAGCATGGTGGTCTCTCGGGGGCGCTCAAGGTGATCAACGAGATCGTCGACGCGCGCCGCAAGCCCGTCCGTATCGATCTGCATTGTCGCAAGCTGCGCGCGAAGCGTCGGCAGGCTCTCGCCGAGGCTCTGGCCCAAATGCTCGAAGCGCGCGCCCTTGAGATGAGCCGCAGTCGCCGCCACCGCGGCCCGGCACAGGCCCAGCGCGACCGCCGATGTTCCGAGGTTGAACAGTGGAAGCACGATCTCCAGCATCGCCTTGAAGCCGGCGCCGTCGTCGGTCAGCTGGAGACCAGGCCCGACCTCGCAATCCTCAAGGATCATCGGCGCGGACGCGTTGGCGCGCATCCCGAGACCATCCCATGGGCCGGCGACCGACAGTCCGGGAGTACCACTGGCGAAAAGGTAAAGGGTCGAATCCGTTGGACTCTTTCCTTCAGGAGCGAGCGCCGAAACCACATAGCTTTGCGCGTGACCGGCGCTCGTCACCCACGATTTCTTGGCCGTGAGGTGCACGCCGGCGCCGTTGCGCTTTGCTCGCGAGACAGGCGCCCAGAAATGGCTGCGCGATCCGGCTTCGCTGAATGCCAGGGTGGTCAGGTGTTTTCCGGCCGAAATGTCCTTTAGCGTCTGCGCGACCGCGGCACCCGGACGGGCCGCTGCGATCGTTGCAGTGGCGCTCATGTGCATCAAGTAAACCATTGCGGCGGACGCGTCCGCTTCCGCCAGCGTCGCGATGACGGCAGCCAGGGTTCGGGGTCCCAGAGCCGAGCCGCCGATCTCGGAGGGCAGCATGATCCCCAGCAGTCCGGCCGGTCCGAGCGCCGCGACTGCCTCCGACGAAAATCGAGCTTCCTTGTCGTTTTGCCTCGCCGCCGGCGCGAGAATGCGATCGGCGATTTCTTTGGCATTCGAAACTGCGGTCTCGTGATTCATAACGACCCTCGACACCTGAGCGCTGCCTAACACGTTCTGTTTGCGACCGACGTTACGCGACCCGCGCCAACGGATCAACACGACTGGCTTCGGGCATGGCAAGCTATCGCCGTGCCAGCAGCGGGTGCTGGCATTGGGATATCCGGAGCTACTACGCTCTTCAAAGCCATGTTGTTACATCACTCGAAGTCTTTATTTTCATGACGTCGGTGACACCTTTCCTCTTCTGCCTGCGACCTATGGAACTGCGGCAAGCGGGCAGAGCTTGCTCGCTGTCGAGGAGAACGCTACCAATGACCTGCCACGGCGTAACAAGGTTTGTCTGGTGATGGCGGTCAATGACGGCGGGGTCCCGCCCATCCTCGCGCAGAAACATTACACGCGGCCGTCCGCATTTACGCCAGAAAATTTGCTGCGCGAAGCGCGCAGGCAAAAGCGGATTGCGGGCTCCAGCATCCCGGACATCTGCGTCCTCGACCCTGACGGCGACATTTTGCGCAGCCTGCTCGCCCGTGGCGAGGCGCGCCTTGAATCGGGATGGGCCTGCTATCATACGCAGCTCTACTCCTTCAACCGCGGCGGGATTGACTTCGGAATTGTCGGCTGCGCCGTCGGCGCCTCGTTCGCGGTGTTGATCGCCGAGCAAATGTTCGCATCAGGCTGCAAACTGCTGATCAGCGTCACGTCCTCCGGACAGATCTTGCCGATACGCCCGCCGCCTTATTTCATCCTCATCGAACGCGCGTTGCGCGACGAAGGCACCAGCTACCATTACATGGCGCCGTCCGATTATTCGGATGCCAATGCCGGATTGATCTCGGCACTCAACGGCGCATTCGGCGAACTTCCCGTGCCGGTGCTTGCGGGCGCGACCTGGACAACCGACGCGCCGTTCCGTGAAACCCAACCGGCGATCGACGCAATGGTGAAACGGAACCTGATGGCAGTCGAAATGGAAGCTGCTGCCCTTTACGCGTTCGCGCAAGTGCGACAAAAGCCCGTCCTGTGTTTTGCCCATGTGACCAATCAAATGGGGCGCGTCGACGGCGATTTTGAAAAGGGCGAAGCGGACGGAAGCCATGACGCGCTGCAATTGATCGCGATCGCCGCCGCTCGCCTGCGGTCCCGGCTGCTGCCGTGAGCGTCGCGGCGATCGGAATCATCTGCAAGGCGCCGCAGCCCGGCCGCTCAAAGACGCGACTTGCAAAGGCCGTCGGCGTCGTTGCCGCTTCCGAGCTGTCCGCCTGCTTTCTGCGCGACGTCGCAGCTAGCATCGAAGCGGTACCGGAGGCGCTCGGCAGGCGTGGTTATGGCGTCTATGCGCCGGCGGACGCCGAACACATCATGCGGCAACTGCTTCCGGCAGAGTTCGAACTGCTGCTACAGGCTGGCAGGGATCTCGGCTACGTGCTGTTTGGCGCGACGCTCGCGCTCCTGGATGCCGGGCATGACTGCGTCCTGCTTGTCAATGGCGACAGCCCGACCCTGCCAACCCGTTTCCTGGTGCGGGCCATCGAAGCCCTGCGCCAACGCGGCGACCGCATGGTGCTTGGGCCGGCAAGCGACGGCGGCTACTACCTCATCGGCCTGAAATACCCGCATCGGCGGCTGTTTACAGAGATCGCTTGGGGAACGGACACCGTGGCTCGCACGACCCGCGAGCGCGCTGCCGAGATCGGCCTTGCGACCACGCTGCTTCCGGAATGGTACGATGTCGACGACGTTGAAACCTTGCGTTGGCTCAAGGACGAGCTGGCCGGCCATTCGACCCGCTTTCGTTCTGGCGGATTTGCCCCGGCGAGCCGGGCCTTCCTCAAGGCCACGCCGCAGCTAAGCCCATGAAGCCAATGCCGGGGCCTATTGCGATTCAATTCGGTCGACTGGCGCGTTCCGCCAACAGCTTACCTCCGCTTCATCTGTTGGCCGGCATCGGTGCTGTTCTGGTCGGTCTGACCCTGGTGACCCCCTTCGCCTTCGAGGCTGGCGGCGACAATGCCTTCATCGCTCTCACCATCCTCGCAGGCCTCTTCACGATAGTAGCGACTCGCCTGGCCGAGCGCGTTCCACCCCAACGCGCGCTATGGCTCGTCTTTGGACTTGGGATCCTTCTGAGAGCCTATGTGCTGCTATTCGATCCGCTTCTGTCCAGTGACATCTATCGCTATGTCTGGGATGGCAAGGTTCAGGCCGCCGGCATCAATCCTTACCGCTATTTCCCGGCCGATGAGGCGCTGGCGTTCCTGCGCGACGGGACGATCTTTCCCCACATCAACCGGGCCGATTTTGCCGTCACGATCTATCCTCCGGTGGCACAATTTTTCTTCCTCATCGTGACGCGGATCAGTGAAAGCGTGACGATGATGCGTCTCGCATTGCTGGGGTGCGAGGCCGTCACCGTCGCACTGATCATGCTTTTGCTGCGGCGTATGAACCGCCCGGTGACGCGCGTGATTGCCTATCTCTGGCATCCGCTTCCCTTGTGGGAGATTGCCAATAGCGGCCATGTCGACGCGCTGATGGTTGCCCTGATGTTGCTGGGCCTGTGGATTGCCCTGACCGGCCATGCTCTCCGCGGAGCGGTCTTGATCACGTTTGCGGCGCTGGTCAAGCCATTTGCCGCGCCGGCGCTGGCCGGGATCTGGCGCCCGTGGGACCTTAAAATGCCGCTCGTTGTGATCGCTGCCGCAGCGCTTTGTTATCTTCCCTATCTATCGGTCGGTTGGGGGTTTTTTGGATTCCTGACCAAAGGCTATTTGACCGAAGAGGGGATTAGTGCCGGCTACGATCTCTGGCTGTTGTCGCTGTGGCGGCTTGTGTTTGGCGAGCATCAAGGAGACGTTGTCGCCTACGTGGTGCTGGCTGCGCTGGTCCTCTTGTTCAAGGGGCTCTCGGTGGCCCGCAGCCCTCATCAAACCATTGCGTCCCGTCTTGCCGACATCAACATGCTGTTACTCATCGCCCTCCTGTTATTGTCGCCCAACTATCCCTGGTATTTTCTGGTGATCACGCCGTTTGCCGCCCTGTGTACCTCCCCGGCAAACTGGGTTGTTTCGATCGGAGCGCTCTTGCTGTCCGAACAACTCGACTGGGATTTCTACATTCCGAGAATGGTGACCAAATCGCTTCTGTTCGGAGGTCTTTTGCTGGCCTGGGCCTTTGCGGCCTGGAGGACCCGCATGCAGCGGACCGCAGACGCAGGATTATCGCAATGAGCGTTTCCGGCGAAGGACCAGGCACCGGCGCGCCTTTCGATCCGCGCCGCTATCACGAGTCGGTCACCGGCGAGCGCACCGAGGTCGCTCAGCGTCCGCCGGTCTGCCTTTATCTGGAAGTCACCAACCGCTGCAATCTCTTATGCACCACCTGTCCTCGTACCTATGAGGAGCTCGAGCCGCCGGCAGACATGAGCTGGGATCTGTTCACGTCGATTGTCGACCAGGCACCCGATCTCGCGCGGGCGGTTCTGCACGGCGTCGGTGAGTCCATGCTGGTCGCGAACCTGCCCAAAATGGTCAGATACCTGAAGGACCGCAACGTTTACGTCCTGTTCAACACCAATGGAACGGTCCTCAGTGAACGCCACGGCCGTGCGCTGATCGACGCTGGACTTGATGAGCTGCGTGTGTCGCTCGACGCGTCAACCCGCGAGAGTTTCAAGGCGATCCGCGGCAGGGATTATTTCGGCCGCATCATCCGCAACGTGCGCGCGTTTCGCGACTTGCAGGAGCGGGAGGGACACGCGAAGCCGCGGGTTTCCGTTTGGCTCACAGGCCTGAAAGAGACTGTCGGGGAACTCCCGGCATTCGTGAAGCTCGCAGCCGAGATCGGCGTCAAGGAGGTCTATCTGCAACGGCTCGTGTTTTTCGATGAATCGGCCATTGGCAAGGCGCGGCCGGATCAGGCCCTGTTCGAGCGCTTGACGCAAGGGGAAGCGGCCTATCTGAAGCAGGCCGAGGATCTGGCGCGTTCCCTTGGCGTGACCTTCAGCGCGTCGGGCGCTGCGACCGAGCCGGGGTTAAGTCTGAAGGGTAGTGGTGACGGCTCGCCGTGGTCGCTCTGCCGGCGGCCGTGGTCGTTGATGTATTTCACGGCCAATGGCCGGGCGCTACCGTGCTGTATCGCGCCGTTCTCGCAGCATGGCTACGACAATTATACGCTTGGCCATGCAGGGCAGCAGTCCTTGCGGGATATCTGGAACGGGCCCGCGTATCGCGACTTTCGTGCGGCGCTGCTTTCAGACGAGCCGCCAAAGAGCTGCGCCAATTGCGGCCTGCGCTGGAGCCTGTGAACGAGGTAACCCACGAGATCGGCGGAAAGCGGCCTGCGTCGCGCAGCCCACCCGTCGTTTCGGTGATCATTCCGTGCCTCGACGAGGAAACGGCGATCGGCCAGGTCGTGACCGCGGTGCTTGCCCAGAATGTGAGCGAAGTTATCGTTGTCGACGGGGCCTCGCGGGACCGTACGGCCGAGCGGGCAGAGTCCGCCGGGGCTCGCGTGATCGTCGAGCCGCGACGCGGCTACGGTCGCGCCATCCAGGCAGGCATCGCCGCTGTACGCGATGACGCCGACATTCTGGTCTTCCTCGATGGCGACGGCAGCGATGCTGCGGAATTCATCGCTGATCTGGTGTCGCCGATCGTCGCTGGGCGCGCCCTCTTCGTGCTTGGCTCGCGCGTTCGCGGTTTGCGCGAGCCCGGCAGCCTGGCGCCACAGCAGGTCGTCGCGGCCCATGTCGGCAGACTGCTCCTGCGCCTCGTCTATGGCGCAAGCTTCACCGACCTGTCGCCGTTTCGCGCGATCCGGCGGGATGAACTCCGACGTCTCGGCATGAAGGAGGAGACATATGGCTGGAATCTGGAAATGCTGATGCGGATCGCGGCCGCCCGGTTGCCGGCACTGGAGATCGCCGTTGGCCAACGGCGCCGGATCGGCGGCGTATCGAAGGTCTCCGGCAATCTCAAAGCCGGCATCAAGGCGGCCTGGTCGATTTCGGCAACGTTCGTTCGCCTTGCGCTTGAGCTGCGACAGCAGAAACTCCCCACCTACAATGGTTCCCGGGAGCGCTGATCACCGAGCGCCGGCACGATCCCCACAAGCAATGATTTCCCGGGGAGATTTTCGACCCGCTTGCTCCGGCGGCGAGAACACCGCCAGGTATCCGCCGTCGCCTGCGAGCTGATATGTGGCGATCTCGCGATAGCCGACGGCGGTCAGTTCGCAACGCAGGAGCTCAATTGGCGTGCCATGCTCCGGCGTCGGCCGCTCGAGGTCGACAATTCCGATCCGCGCG
>Ga0210408_10001903_pt1 | contig 21059 bp, 23 predicted proteins | sample IncBWH4MmetaG_FD_155471 | JGI IMG/M metagenome (GOLD analysis project Ga0210408, IMG submission 155471) | Forest soil microbial communities from Barre Woods Harvard Forest LTER site, Petersham, Massachusetts, United States - Inc-BW-H-4-M | ecosystem: Environmental > Terrestrial > Soil >...
CGCCGCGAACGCCTTGACGTTCGCTTCTTTGCGCCCGCAGATCGCCTTGAGCACTGGCCGGCGGTCGAGATCGAAGAACTGGTTGACCTTGCTGAAGGCATTGGAGTGAGTGCGGCCCATGAAACCGTAGCCCACCAAGCCGACATTTAGCGGTCGCTGATTGCTCATCGGTGCCATCCGCCGTCGATCACTGCCGCCAACCGTGGGCGTCGCGAACGTCGATCATGGCCTTGAGCACATCGTTCCAGGTCTGCGGCTGTCGCATCACCGCGTTCGGAAACATGCAGCCGTCCCAGCAGATGTGGCGGACGGCGTGCGTGGGTTTGCCCGCGGCATCGCGCAGCCAATAGCCGGCGACATGCACGACGTCGAGCTTGCCGTTGGGATCATTTACCAGACAGTGCCGGCCGGTCTTGTCGTGCGTTCCCATACCCTTCACCGTCGCATCGTTCTGCGCGACGTGGAAATCGTTGGTCCAGGGACGCAACGCGTCCGTGAGGGTCTTCAGCGCCCGGTCGAGGATCTCCTGATTCTTCCAGTCGAAGCCGGCAGGCAGGATGCGCGATTCGGGAGCGTTATAGCCGAGCGCATAGAGCAGCGTATGCGCCATGTCGGCCTGGAATCCCAATGTCTTCGGCCGGTTCACCTGTTCCAACAGATCGACCATTGCCTGCCAGCTGTGCATGCCGCCCCAGCAGATTTCACCCTCGGCAGCGAGCCGTTCGCCATGCTCTTCGGCAACGTCGCAGGCGCGCCGGAAGGTATCGGCGATCGTTCGGGTGTTTCCGGCTGGGTCCTTGGCCCAATCCTCGACGCTCGCCGCGGAATCAATACGAACGACGCCGCCCTTGCGGATGCCGATGTCGCGGAGCTGCCGGGCAATGCCACAGGCCTTGCGCACCATGTCGACGAAGCGCTGGCGGTCCGTTTCACTCCCCATGGCCGAGCCGCCGCCGACCGGCGGCCAAACCGGCGCAACAACCGAACCGACTTCCAGATTCTTCGCCGCAACCTTGTCGGCAAGCCTTTTGATCTCGTCCGTGGAGGAGTCGATGCCGGTGTGCGGATCGGCAAGGAAGAGGTCCACGCCTTCAAACTTGATGCCGTCGACTTCCGCCGCCGCAGTCAGATCCAGCATTTCGTCGAGACCGATCGGCGGCTCCGAGTCCGGCCCCTTGCCGACGAGGCCCGGCCACATTGCGTTGTGCAGTTTCGGAAAATTGTTGCGTCCGTCCACGATGTCTTCCTCCCACTCGCAATGTTGTCCCTCTAGCCAATCCCCAGCATCCGCTGAATCTTTTTCTGATCGGCGCTGCCGGTGACGAAATCGTCAAACGACTTCTCGGTGACGCGAATGAGATGGTTCTTTATGAACGAGGCCCCCTCGCGAGCGCCGTCCTCGGGATGCTTGAGGCAGCATTCCCATTCGAGCACGGCCCAGCTGTTGTAATCATATTGCGCCATCTTCGAGAAGACGGCGGCGAAGTTCACCTGGCCGTCGCCCAGCGAGCGGAAGCGGCCGGCACGGTTCACCCAGGGCTGGTAACCGGAATAGACGCCCTGCCGACCGGTCGGATTGAGCTCGGCGTCCTTGACGTGAAATGCCTTGATCCGCTCGTGGTAGATGTCGATGAATTCCAGATAGTCGAGGTGCTGCAGGACGAAGTGCGACGGATCATAGTTGATGCAAGCACGCCTGTGCCCGCCGACCGCGTCGAGGAACATCTCGAAAGTGGCGCCGTCAAAAGTGTCCTCGCTCGGATGGATCTCGTAGCAGATGTCACAGCCGGCGTCCTCGTAGGCGTCCAGGATCGGCTTCCAGCGGCGGGCCAGTTCGGCGAAGGCGCCTTCGATGAGGCCGGGCGGGCGCGGTGGCCATGGGTAAACGAATGGCCAGGCCAGCGCGCCAGTAAAGGAGACGCTGGCCTTGAGCCCAAGGTGCTGCGAAGCCTTGGCGCCCATGCGCAACTGCTCGACCGCCCATGCGTGCCGTTCTTTCGGCTTGCCGTGAACCGATGGAGGTGCGAAGGCATCGAACGCCTCGTCGAACACCGGATTGACCGCGACGAGTTGTCCCTGCAGGTGCGTGGACAGCTCGGTGATGGCAATTCCCTGCTCGCGAGCCACGCCGGAGACCTCATCGCAATACGTCTTCGATGAAGCAGCTTTTGCCAGATCGAACAGGCGTCCATCCCAGCTCGGAATCTGCACGCCGTTGTAGCCGAGGCCGGCGGCCCATCCGCAAATCGACTTCCAGGAATTGAAAGGTGCGGAGTCACCCGCAAACTGCGCCAGAAAGATCGCGGGTCCCTTCACTGTACCAGCCATCGTGCTCTCCGGATTTTTCTCGTACCCATTAACTGTACCCCATCCCATGAATCAACGCCAACGGACAACCAAAAGCTACGCCGGCACCGGGGCAGCGGGATTGCAACTGTTCAGCGTAGGTCGACCGGGATGACGTGGAACACCATCCAGAGCCTGAGAACGAAGCGGCGGATGTTGCAACCGATTATTGTGCTGGCGTTTGCCGACCGTGCCTTGAGCTCATAGCTGCTAAAGACGGCAATCGGCTCACCCGTTCCTCAGATGTTATCTTCGTCAAACTCGAGGCAATACCGACAATGGGTTTTGTAAGCCGTTTCGCCCATAAGAGAGTCGATCTCCGATGGATCAGCGATCTTCAATTTGAAAAACCAGCCATCCCCAAGCGGATCGGAGTTGACCAGGGTCGGATCGTCCACGATCCTTTGGTTGGTCTCGGTGACCTGACCGCTGATCGGCGCGCGAACATCGGAGGTCGCCTTGATTGATTCTACTACTGCAGCCGGCGCGCCTTTTGCGAAACGCTTCCCGGACGGTGGCAGCGCGACAAAGACCAACTCGCCGAGTTGCCGTTGAGCGTGTCCAGTGATACCGACGACCGCAACATATTCGCCGATGCGTAGCCACTCGTGGTCTGGTGTGAATCTGAGCACGACGCAACCTCGCCTGGGCTCTCTGTGGGCGGAAAACCAACAGCACATCCGCTTCATCGGTCTCCGGCAAGTAGTAACTGCGGGCTGCAATCGAGTCCACACACTAAGGAGACCAGCCGCCCTCGGTCGATCCTGTCGATGCGGTCGTGGCACGCGCCTCCTTGGATGAAAGACGTATGTATTTCCACGACGACGCGATTGCTCGTTACCGGCTTTAAGACTACGGGGAACGTAGCGTTGGACCAGAACTTGGCCATCTACGGGTGTGCGATGAAAAACCTTCCGGCACGGCGGATTGGCCAGACCGAACTGGAGGTTAGTGTTCTTGGCTTGGGCGGAGCCCCGCTGGGCGATCTCTACGAGCGGATACCCGAGGAGCGGGCGGTGGCCACCTTGGAGATTGCCTATCAGCGCGGCATCCGTTTTTTCGACACCGCGCCGCTGTACGGACACGGCCTGTCGGAGCACCGCCTTGGTCATGTGCTCCGGAGCAAGCCGCGCGCTGATCTTGTAGTCTCGACGAAAGTCGGCCGTTGGCTCCGCCCCGAGCGTGGCGAGCTCGTCGACCGCGGTCAGTTCGCGGGGGGGCTTAATTTCCAAACCGTCTACGACTACAGTTACGATGGGACCATGCGCGCGCTCGAGCAGAGCTACCATCGCCTCGGCATGGATCGAGTCGATATCGCGCTCATCCATGATGTCGATATCTGGACACATGGCTCTGCGGAGGCCTATGAGCGACGATTTCGGGAAGCCATGGATGGTGCGTATCGTGCACTTGATGAACTGCGAAGATCCGGGGTGGTCAGGGCAATCGGCGTCGGGATCAACGAAGTCGCGCCGTGCGTTCGTTTCGCGAAGGAAGCAGCGTTTGATTGTTTCCTGCTCGCCGGCCGATACACACTTCTGGAGCAGAATGGTCTCAACGACCTCTTTCCGCTGGCCGAACAGCACGGCTTCTCGCTGCTGCTAGGCGGTCCATTCAATTCCGGGATTTTGGCTACTGGGGCGACGCCGGGAGCGAAATACAACTACAAGCCGGCGCCCCCCGCGATCATCAAACAAGTCGCGCGAATTGAGGCCGTCTGCAAACGTCATGACGTACCGCTTGCGGCCGCTGCTATTCAATTTCCCCTTGGCCAGCCAACGATAGCGTCGATTGTTCCGGGTGCCGTGAGCCCCTTCGAGGTCGAGCGCAATGCCGCGTACGTAGATATGCAGATCCCGCGATCTTTATGGGATGAGCTAAAAGCTGAAAAACTACTGGCCGCCGACGCCCCTGTACCAGTGATCCGAGCGGCACGAACGGGAGCATAAAGAATCTCCCGCCGATTACCGTCCTCTTTCAAACCGGCACCGTGATTCCCTTCTTTATGAGAATACATCCATAGGGCCGCATTTCTCCCGTAGCAACGATGGCGTATGCCATCTTCGCTCGATCGTAGAAGGCATACCGTTGGACCCCAGCGAGCGGAACGTGCCGCCCTTCAGCCTTGTCGATCACCTCCTGGCAGAGCGCTTGTACTTCAGGAATTTTATTCGGGTCGTCTATCATCTCCATGCGTATCGCCGGATCGGGAACAAAGGTGTCGACTGGGATCAAGTAGAGGCACGCCGCGAGTGCATCGGGGAGATCGGCGCCATCGAGGCGAACCAATCTCCGGGCCAGAGATGTCGCCGGAAAATGTGCATCGACCAGAGCGATTTCGTCACCATGCCCCATCGAAGCGAGTGTGTGCAGCAATTCGGGGGTGTGTAACCGCGTAAGCGTCTTCAGCATGTGCACTGTTCTCCTATGCCGGGGAATCGGTAGTGCGCTACCAGCCCCAAACTGCAAGTACAAGATCTAACAGTCGAGCGGCGATTGGCGGTCATTTCCCGACATCTCACTTGGGGGAATGTTGGAAGCGTTGTGGACGACTAGAAGCGCGGCTCACGCTGGCGTAGGTGCCTGACGGTCGCGATGGGCCTGGGTTACGACAATCCGGCCGCGTTTACGACCATGTTCAAGCGGCGTATTTGGAACTCCGCCGCTCACCACCTCAAACAGCACAACTGACGCGATCTCACTCGAACGCCTTCCCAGCGTAGCGCGGTGTAACGAGAACCCACTCGAGAGTGCACAGCTTCTCAGCGAAAACCGCCGGCCTCGGCCCAGACGCCGGCAACCGATTCCCTCGCCGACTTGGCCAGTAGGCCGCTGTCGTTAGCGATCGTCACAAGGCGAAAACCCGACTGGATCATGCGTGCGGCATAGACAGGACTGGCACAGTGGATGCCAGCGTAAAGATTGCGCTTCTGCGTCTCGCGGATAAGCCGCTCGTATATTTGCAACACCTGTGCCTCCTCCCGGTCGAGCTTCGGCATGAGGCCTAGCGAGAAGCTCAGATCGCCCGGTCCGACATAGATCCCGTCGATGCCCCGGACATCGAGGATGGCGTCAAGATTGTCGAGCGCCTCGCGGGTCTCGATCATAGGGATGACCAAGACCTCGTCATTGGCGGTCTTCTGGTACTCGCCGGCGCTGCCATATGCTCCGGCGCGTATAGGACCATTGCTGCGCGTGCCCATCGGTGGGTAGCGACAGGCGGAGACCAGCGCCTCGCATTGCTGCTTGGTGTTAACCATCGGGCAAATGACGCCGTAGGCTCCACCGTCGAGTACTTTCCCGATGATGCCCGGCTCGTTCCACGGCACGCGAACCAGACGGGTCACGGGGTACGCGTGCATTGCCTGGAAGCAAGCGACCATCGAGAGATAGTCCTGCACCCCATGTTGCAAGTCGACGGTGACGCTATCCCAGCCACATTGCGCCATCACTTCGGCTACAAAGGCGGAGGGGATCGCGAGCCAGCCATTGACCGCCGCCTTGCCCTCTTTCCAGCGCCGCTTTAGCTCGTTCTGAGCCATCGTTGCCCATCCTTGTTGGCAGTTCGATCCACGCGTCGTCGCCGCCGGCTGCCAGCGGCGAAGATCAGAGCCTTGCAAAACACTGGGATTGACGCAACTCATTGGCCAGCGGATTGATGGGCAGACGTGAGGCCTCGCAATGAGGCTCGGAACGGCCAGTTGGCAGAATCCCTATGCGAGGCATCTTTGTTGTCAGTTGCGCGCGTGCCGCTACCGCCCACGCAACTGTCGCCCGCCAATCAGCATGAAGAACTCGCGCCGCGCATTGCCCCTCGCAAACTCACACAAAGCATCTCTAACCGCGCAAACTAGCACACAAGCAGAGCGGTTGATGAGATCAGGCGCGCATCGTTCAACCCCTGGCTCATGTCGGCTCGGAGTCGTTTGCGACGATCGAGCCCGCTTTGCCTCGCTGTTCACGTCCGCTTCGCCCCCGAAAGCGACCGACGCGCTGCACGGCCGCAGAAGAACGCAAAGTGCCAAACGCCGACATTCGGCCCCGACGCGGTCAAGTTCAATTTTGCGCCGCGCGCGACAGCGACCGCACGTTGCGCCCCTCGGCGGCTGTGCGACGAAAAGTACGGACCCTGGTGTTTGGCGGCACGGCATTGATCGAAGTTTCGGCGTGAGCCGCTTTGATGCTGCGAGCTATAATGAGCGTGCGTGTGATTCGATGAAAAGAAAACTACCGATCGGCGGCGCGTCAATAGCCGCGCCAAGAGAGAATGAAGCCAAGCTCAGGAGTATCCTGATCGAACTAGGTGTCGGCGATGCATTCGATGATTCTGCGGTTCATGAACTGTGGTTAGAGATCGGACGGATTTACGGCGCTTGGCTGGCTGAGCAGGAGGCCACGGAGGTTTCGCCTGTCGCGAAGGCGCTGCGATCGACCGCGCGAAATCTGCTGGATGCCGCGGCAGTCCTTAGTGGGTTGGAAACCGGGTGTCGCACGCATGTGGAAATCGAAGCGACGCGGCAGGCAGCTACGATACTAGCGCTTGATCCGATCCGCCATGGTGGCGCGGCCGACCCTCAAGGAAGCGCGCGATGCCTTCGGCATGCGCATCGTCCTCGAGCGGGAGGTGATCCGCCTGGTGATTGCCGGGTGGCGGCCGGAATTCGGTGCCGAGCTCGAAGGTCGAATTCGGGAAGAGGAAGTTGCCGCACGGGGCAATGATCCGCGCGTGTCGATCCGTCTCGCGGGAGAATTTCACGCGGCCCTCGCTCGGCTCACCGATAACGCTTTGCTCGAGCGATATCTTGGCGAGGTGGTGTCGCGCTGCTCGGTGATCCTCGCGCTCTACGGACGGCCGCATTCCTCCGAGTGTGCCGTCAATGAGCACCGTGAAATCTTGGTAGCGTTGCGACGGCGCGACGAAGCCGCTGCATCTCTGTTGATGGAGCGGCATCTCTCGTCGGTCGCAGAGCGAGCGCGGCTTTCAGATGAACCCGCCGCTGAGCCGCAGCTGGAGGCTATCCTGTCAAGGTATTCCGCACCGATCATGGCCGGATCGAGCGCGGTGGAGTTCCGCGAAGTTCAGAGTCGAAAGGGGCGATGACGCAGGACGAAAACGCGTGTTCAATCGGGCCGTAGGTCATCTGTCGCGGCCCCAACAGAGGAGACCAACATGACGCACACGCTCACCACTCGGCGCGGTGTGCTCTCGGGTGCAGCAGCCACCAGCGCTCTAATCGCCAGCGCCTCGTTCAAGGCTCGTGCGGCCGACACGGTCGTCGGCTTCATCTATGTCGGTTCGCGCGCCGACTTCGGCTGGAACCAATCTCATGCCGTCGCGGCTGCCGCACTCAAGCAAATTCCGGGGATGAAGGTCGTGGAGGAAGAGAACGTTCCGGAGACCGCGGCAGTCGCCAAGACGATGGAATCGCTGATCACGCTCGACGGTGCGTCGCTCATTTTCGGCACGTCGTTCGGATACTTCGATCCCTTCATGATCGACATGGCCCGGGAATTTCCCAAGGTCCAATTTCGCCATCCGACTTCACTTTGGAACAAGGACAAGCATCCGGCGAACCTGGGCGGCAACTTCTGCTACATCGAGCAAGCGCACTACGTGAACGGAGTTGCCGCCGGTCTTTCGACCAAGTCCAACAAGCTGGGATATATCGCCGCCAAGCCGATCGCGTTGGTGCTGCGGACGATCAATGCGTTCGCGCTCGGCGCGCGTAAGGTCAATCCGGAGGCTGAGGTCCATGTCGTCTTTACCGGCGATTGGACACTACCGGTGCGAGAAGCGGAATCGGTCAATGCGCTCGCTGGCGCCGGCTGCGACGTCATCGCGTGTCACATCGACAGCCCGAAGGTGGTGATCGAAAACGCCGAGGCGCGCGGCATCAAGACGTGCGGGCACAATACCGATCAGGCTCGCTTGGCGCCGAAGGGATTCATCACCGGGGCGGAGCTGAAGTACATCACCATCTACAAGTCCTATTCGGAGAAGATCGTGAACGGAGAGAAGCTGCCAAATCTCTATGAGGGCGGCTTTGACCGCGACATGGTTCAGAACACGGCCTTTGGGGCCGGCGCGACCGACGCCGCACGCACGGCGGCAATGGCGGCGACGGCTGAGATCAAAGGGGGAGCGCCGATCTTTGTCGGCCCGTTGAAGGACAACAAAGGCAAGACCGTTATTGAAAAGACGCTCGGGCTGTACGAGCCGAGTCTCTGGGGCATGGACTATCTGATCGAGGGCGTCGCCGGATCGGTCACCTGATTGGACTTTCCTCCGTGCTGGTCCATCCGACGGAAGTCTTGAGAAACCACGGTGGCAGCGACCGGCACCGCCGCGTCGCGGCTACCGTCGTTTGTTCGTGCGGACCGACCCGGTGGTAGCGCCGACCAAAGTTGGCAAGTGGAGCCTGGGCGTCCGCACGTGGCTGCACTATCGTGCGGAGACTTTCATCATTCCGGCCGTGGCCCTGCTCGCCTCGGCCGCGTATTTCTCCGTCTTTCTGATCTGCCTCGGCAAGTCGCCAGGGGAATTCTTCTTCCTCATCGCGCGTGGCGGGTTCGGGACGCTATTCTCGTGGCAGAACACGCTGGTCCGGGCCGCACCGCTCATTCTCACCGCGCTTTGCGTGGCCATTCCCGCGCGCATGGGATTGGTCGTCATTGGAGGTGAGGGAGCGCTGGTCATTGCCGGCTTCTCGGCCGGTGCGATTGCCATCCCTCTCGATCAATCGGTCGCACCGATGTTCATTACGCTGGCGATGGGGCTGACCGCCGTCGTCGTCGGAGCGTGCTGGATCGGTCTGGTCGGTTGGATGCGGCACGCCCGCGGCGTCAACGAGACGATCTCGAGCTTACTGCTGACCTATATCGCGATCGCCATCGTCAACTTCTTCATCGAGGGGGTTCTCCGGAATCCGGCCGACCCGAACCGCCCTTCGACAAAGGCCATCAATCCGGATGCGATGGTGGGCGCGATTCCGGGTCTCCACGTTCACTGGGGGCTGGCAGCCGGCGTGGTCCTCGCGGTGCTTCTGTATCTGCTGATGGACCGCACCACATTCGGCTTCGCCGCTCGGATCGCTGGCGGGAATCCTCGCGTTGCGGAAGCGCAGGGGCTGTCGGTCGGCCGGCTCATCGTGACTGGTTGCTTTATTGGAGGCGCTTGCGCGGGCCTCGCTGGCTTCTTCGAAGTCGCGGCGGTGCATGGGCGCGCCAATGCTGCACTTCATGCGAACTACGGGTTCACAGGTATCCTCGTCTCGTTCCTGGCTCGGCACAGTCCGTTGGCGATCATTCCCGTTGCGTGCTTGTTTGGCGGCATTGGCGCCGCGGGCGGCCTCATTCAACGACGGATGGAGCTTCCGGACGCAACCGTGCTGCTGTTGCAAGGGGTTGTGTTCGTCACGCTGCTGGCAAGCGAAACGCTCTACGGCCGGCTGCCTTTTTTTCGGGCAACCCAGGACAGCCACACATGAGCGACCTCTGGAGCGCCCTCACACTTGTGCTCATCGCATTGTTGGGAGGCATCGTTCGTGTGTCGACCCCGTTTCTGTTTGTCTCTCTCGGAGAGTGCCTGACGGAAAAGACGGGTCGAATCAACTTGGGCCTCGAAGGCACACTGGTTCTCGGGGCGATGACCGGATACGCCGCCTCCTATCTCACCGGCTCTCCGTGGCTGGGCATCGGTGCCGCCGCGCTCACGGGAATGGTGTTCGGCGCGTTTCACGCCATCCTTTGCCAACTGCCGCGCGTCAACGACATCGCCGTCGGAATTGCGCTCATTCAACTGGGCACCGGGGCCGCTTTCTTCTTCGGCAAGCCGTTCATCCAACCCACCGCACCGCACATGCCATCGATTGCGCTCGGTTGGTGGAGTTCCAACCCGGATCTGCAGAATGCCCTGCTGATCAACCCCCTTTTTCCGATGGGAATCGCGTTGGCGATCTTCCTGCGCTGGGCGTTTCGCAACACCTACTGGGGTCTCATTGTGCGGACGACGGGCGACAGCGAGCCCGCAGCGCGCGACCTTGGGGTATCGGTCAACGGCGTGCGGCTCGCGGCAACCAGTATCGGAGGTCTGCTCGCGGGCATCGGAGGCGCCTTCTTGTCGCTGTCCTATCCTGGGAGCTGGAACGAGGGTCTATCGTCCGGACAAGGCCTGATGGCTGTCGCATTGGTGATTTTTGCCCGCTGGGATCCGGTGCATTGCTTCTACGCCGCCGTCTTGTTCGGTGCTGCCGGAGCGATCGGGCCGGCGCTGCAGTCGGTGGGCGTGACGCAGGGCTATTATTTCTTCAATGCGGCGCCTTACATCCTGACGCTGCTGCTGATGGTTGCCTCCGGGCGTTCGAAGCGTGCGGCGCGCGACATGCCGCGCGAACTGGCGATCACACGATGACCGTGCGGACCGACCAGACGGATCCTGGCCGAGCCATTGGACTCGACGTCTCCAGCGTTTCGAAAATGTTCGGTTCCTTCGTTGCTTTGAAGGATGTCGATCTGAAGGTGCCGGCGGCGTCTTTTCACGCCATGCTTGGAGAGAACGGAGCCGGTAAGACCACGCTGGTCAGATGCATCACCGGCTATTACCACCCCGATCACGGAAAGATTGCGGTCGACGGTCACGCGGTCACGATTGCGAGCCCTCGCGACGCGCACCGCTTTGGGATCGGCATGGTGCACCAGAGTTTCACCTTGGTGCCGTCGCTGACCGGAGCGGAGAATCTCGTAATCGCGCGAACGGATCGGCCATTGGTGTTTCACTGGGATTCCGAACTCAAGCGGATGAACGAGTTTCTTGAGCGAATGCCCTTTCGCGCGCCACTCGATGTCCCGGTGTGGACCCTATCGGCGGGCGAAAAGCAGAAGCTTCAAATCCTGAGGCAGCTTTACCTAAACCAGCGCTTCCTGATTTTGGACGAGCCAACCTCAGTCCTCACCCCCGACGAGGCGGAAGAGTTGCTGGGCCGGCTTCGCGACATGACACGCGCGGGCGAGCTCACGATATGCCTGATCACGCACAAATTGCGCGAAGTGCGCGCCTTCGCCGACGAAGTGACCGTCTTGAGGCGGGGCGAAGTCGTAGGAGTCGGGCGGACAGCCGATCTGACCAATGCGGACATCGCAAAGTTGATGGTCGGGGATACTCCACCCCCGTCGCGTTGGACCAGCCGCAAACCTGCGCAGCCGGCGGGTCACCCTGCCTTCGAAATCCGCGGCTTGGCCGCGGATAGAGATGATGGAATGGCGGCTTTCCGAGACATCCAACTTGCCATTCAACCAGGCGAGATCGTCGGCATTGCCGGCGTCTCCGGAAACGGCCAGAGCGCTCTTCTGGAAGCGTTGTGTGGTCAGCGCGCGGTCGTCTCCGGCGAGGTCTGGGCACACGGCGAGCGGGTGCCACCGACAAGAGCTGCATTTGCGAAGCACCGCATGTTCAGCCTGCCGGAGGAGCCGCTCAAGAATGCTGCCGTGGGCCGCATGACGGTCGCCGAGAATCTCGCCTTGCGAACATTCGATCGCGCGCCGTTGGCCAAAGGCGGTTGGCTCTCATCGGCAGCGATGCGACGGCAAGCGATCGGTCTGATCGGCCGCTACCGCATCAAGACGCCGTCACCTTCGGCTCAGATCGATACACTCTCGGGCGGCAACATCCAACGAACCGTACTGGCCCGGGAACTTTCCGGCAATGTGGGAATTCTCATCATCGCTAATCCTTGCGCCGGGCTCGACTTCACGTCGACGGATGCGATCCACGCAGAAATCATGGACCAGCGCAACCGCGGCGTGGCGGTGCTCCTCGTTTCCGAGGACCTCGACGAGATCCTGGAGCTTGCGGATCGCGTGGTCGTCATGTCAGGGGGGCGAATTACCTACGCCGCATCAATCGCGGACACAGATCGCGCGACAATCGGACATTATATGGCCGGCGAGAAGACAGCAGAGGCTGCTATCTGATCTCGCGGAGCGACGAGAGAGGAGCACTTGTCGTCCTGGCAAACGGGGCCTTCGCGTCGGGTTCAGCAGCTCACCGTTTCGTTAGTGATCGGAGCAGAGCGGACATCGCAGGACCTGCCGCCATATCCGGCCGGTCGTGAATTGACTCATCTCTGGCATCGGCGGCCAAATTTGCTGTGATGCAGAATGCTGCACTCGACGATGTGATAGGGTGTGGTTTTCGATGAGGGAGAAGCCATGAGGCGGCGCGAGTTCATCACGCTTCTCGGGAGCGCGGCAGCCGCCTGGCCGCTCGCTGTGCGCGCGCAGCAGCCCACACGGCGCGTCGGCTTGCTTATGTCGACGGTCGAGGACGATCCGGAAGGGCAGGCTCGCGTCCGGGCATTCCTCGAGGGGCTGCAAGAACTGGGCTGGGCCTATACGCGTCGATATCCGCTGGACCGCCGGCAATCCCGCTGACTCGAACAAATATGCGGCGGAATTGGTCGCGCTTGCGCCTGACGTCATTTTTGCTTCTGCCAGCGTGAATGTGGCCGCGCTGCAGCGGGTTACACGCACTGTGCCGATCGTGTTTGCGAATGTTATCGACCCGGTTGGTGCCGGCTTCGTCGCAAGCTTGGCGCGGCCGGGCGGCAGCACCACCGGCTTTAGCGCGTTCGAATACAGCCTCAGCGGAAAATGGCTCGAATTGCTGAAGGAGATTGCGCCCAGCGTGACGCGAGTTGCTGTTCTTCGCGATCCTTCACTGGCCGCTGGGATCGGCCAATACGCCGCGATCCAGGCCCTAGCGCCGCCCTCATTTGGGGTAGAGTTATCTCCGATTGACTCTCGCGACCCCACTGAGTTCGAACACGTCATCACTGCATTTGCGCGTGAACCAAATGGCGGCTTGATCGTGACCGGGAGCCAGTCAGCGGTGAATCATCGCAAGCTGATCATTGCCCTGGCTTTGCAGTACCACCTGCCGAACGTCTACGGTTTCCGATACTACCCGACGGGTGGGGGCCTCGCCTCCTACGGGCCTGATGCCAGTGATATGCACAAGCGCGCAGCTGCTTATGTCGATCGCATTCTTAAAGGAGAGAAGCCCGCCGACCTGCCAGTGCAAGCGCCCACAAAGTACGAGCTAGTCATCAACCTCAAGACCGCCAAGGCGCTCGGTCTTACTGTTCCGCAGACGGTCCTCGGCCGTGCCGACGAGGTGATCGAATAGTTCTTGCTGCACTGCATGAGTCCGGAACTGGCCCGCCGCGTCAGATATTGCGACGCAAGCGAAGGTAAGCTTTTGGGGGAACTGCTGAAGTAGCCGACGCGCTCTCAAAGCGTCGAAGATGACCCGGAGCGGTCATCTGCAATGCGCTAGACCCTCTGCCGAACGAGCCGCAGGCTTGTCTCCTTTTTCCGGATCATGAGCCTAGTAACCGGCGACTGCGAGCACTGCAACGGCGACGAGCAGCATCCATCCGAAATGCTTTCCCCGCGTGCCCCAAGCATTGCCGAACGCGCAAAAGGCAAACACGCAGGCGAACGTCACGATCATCCAGTGCCGGGCTGACTCCGACGCCATCGAAGGTGCGGCGATCAAGAGCACGCCGCAGGCGATCCAGGCGACCGTCGGGATCTGCCAGACCAGGCGAAACAGCGTCCGCAGCCGGCGCGGCTCGATCGTGACCCGCGGGAACACTTTGGTTTCCGTGAGCACGCCATGGGTTAGCGCGGCCGCGATGGCCAGCAGCCCCGAACATTGCAGGAGGATGTCGCGCATGGGAGTCACCATACAGTTGCGTATGGTGCTACGCCCGCGGCTAGCGCCTGTCAATACACGAGTGTATGGTTGCGACGTCATGTCCGATCAACTCTCAGCCCAAGACTGGCTCGACCGGGGCCTCAAGGCGCTGGCCGCGAAGGGTGCCGGCGCACTGAAGGCCGAGTCGCTGGCGAAAAGCATGGGAGTGTCGCGCGGCAGCTTCTACTGGCACTTCGCCGATATCGCCGCGTTCCGTACCGCCATCCTGGCCCATTGGCGAGAGGTTTCGGCCGAGCGGGTCATTGCCGATCTCGAGGCAGCCGCAGAGCACGAGAATCCGTTGCTGCTTTTGTTGCGCCGCACATTCTCCAGTCGCTTGACGCTGGAGAAAGCGGTGCGGAGCTGGGCGACTTTCGATGCCGGGGCGCGAACTGCCGTGCAGGCAATCGACCGGCGGCGCATGGACTATATTGAGGGTCGTCTCAAAGCGTCCGGCCTCGCCGAGCCCATCGCACAGGCTCGCGCCCAAATCCTTTATTGGGCGTTTGTCGGCTATGCACTGTCCGACAAGCCGCTGCCGGTGGCGAAACAGGAGGCCGTGTACGACGAGCTCGTGCGGATCGCGCTCTCAAACTGATACCGCGATGGTGCCGAACATGCCACACGGACGCCTGTGAAGCCGCTCGCCTTCCGGCGCGCCCAGGGCAAGCAGACGTTGTGGTGGAGTCGAGGCCGCTGTCTGGCTCCCTGTGTCAAGCACGATAGGAGCGGGCTAGACTTCGACGGTCGTACCGCACCAAGACCTCCCCGGCAGGGCTCCTACGGAAAGGACCAGAATGGACGCAGATCCAGTTGCACAGTTGCTCAGCGACTCTCGCTTTAAAGGCCAACCCATCACTTGGGGAGTCACGTCAGAGAGCTACGATGCCGTCCGGCGAGCTTGGCTGACCCACGTTCACGCCGAAGAGGTGTTGTTCAAACCATTCACGGAGAATGAATTCAAGACGCAGATGCAGGCCATGCTCAGCGTCTTCACCGATGATTGCGTGATGGAGTTGGTCCCCGGAGGGGAGCGCTGGGAAGGCCATGGGCAGGCCGCCGAGTTCTACCGCGTGTTCCTGAGTTCTCTGGAGGGGATGGAATGGGTTCCACAGGCGCTGGTCATCGGCCCTCAGGGTGTCCTCGACGTGGTGAATATGACCGGGAAGCTCGTCAAGGAGTTTGCCGGTCTGAAAGAAGTCGGCGCACGGGTGGATCTCCAATGGGTGATCTACTTCCCGTGGGTGCCGAATGCGGGCAAGTTCAAGGGTGAAGTGATCTATTCGATCCGCCCGTTGTAGAACGGGCGTGGAGGATCGCGAGAACGTAAGTTTTACGGCAGTGGTCAGCGACCGAGCGCGTCTACTTCTGGCCCTTCGCGTGGGTTTCAGCGTCTCACCATTTCGGTAGCAATCGGAGCAGAGCGGACATAGCTCGACCTGCTGCCGGTTCGACCCTTGTCGCGCATAACCCGACTCGGACATTGGCCCGGTCGCCCACGAGATGCACGGGAAGCCCTTCCCTGCTATTTTCGCCACCACCAAGAGCTTCTGGCAACAGGAGGAAAAACCATGTCACGGGGCTCTTATGAAAATGGCATTGGCCGGCGCGACATGCTTTGCAGTGGCGGCTCGGTGGTCTTCAGCAGCCTAATTACCGCGCTTTTAGGCGACGCTAAGCCGGCGCGGGCGCAGACGATCTCGGGCAGCGTGCCGGAGCTCGATCGCGCCGCCATTCGGGTGGTGGTCGACAACTACCATTTTGCCCTCAGCCCAAGCGGCAAGATCGGCGACGTGGAGGTTGAAAGGATCGGATTTCCCCTGTCCGACAAGCCGCCGGGAAAAGTGTTGATGAGCGAATTCGGACTTTCGATGCACCTTGAGACCCGGCGCGGGAACGAGACGCGAAACGTTCTGATCGATTTCGGCTATTCCGCACCGACACTGCTTAACAACCTCGATATCCTCGGCATCGACCCAGCCAAACTCGACGCGATGGTGTTAAGCCATGGCCATTACGATCACTTCGGCGGCATGGTTGGATTCCTCAGTGCGACCCAGGGGCAGCGCAAGCCGAAGCTGCCGCTGTATATCGGCGGCGCGGAATGCTTCTGTTCACGTCAGTTCACTGTCGCGCCGACGCCACTCGGCGATTACGCAAATCAGTGCCGATCGTAGCCTTCCCTTTCAAAGATCGGTTCAGCCTCGGCGTTCGTCGTTAGAGCCTCGAACCAGCGGCACCAGAGTTTTCCTGCGCGCACAGCAACCTCATTGTGCCCACCGGGAAAACTCCGCCGATCAAGTGCTGCGATCGCTTCCATCAACTTGACGATTTCCGCCGGCAATTTAATCCGATGAAAACCTTCAGCATACCGCACTTGACAGTCAGCGAGCGCCGAGAGCCGATCATAATGCCGCCAGACATTGTTCCATGCTGCCTCGAGTGCGTTGGCTTGTGTAAAGGCTGCCGCGGTCAGGAGGTCAATCGCGGCAGAAGCAACCTTCTGCGTACTCTCCTGCACCGCGATTTCCGCAAGACTGAGATCGGCCCTTAAACCTTCATGCGCCGCTTTAGTTGTGTCGGCGCGTTGGCGGCTTTTTTGTCTTTCCGCCTGCTGCGCCACAAACTGAAAAAATAAGCCTTTGTCATCACGTCGCTGCGTTGCAACACTTTGGTCGTGTTTGACCTTGTGCAGGGAGGTAGCCCGATCCGCCCCACCGAGCGCGGTGAGCATTCGTTCAGGCGCAAGATCCAATTCTCGTGCTTGGTCTTGCAGAAGTTCATTACGTCGTGCTTTCGCTGCTTCCAGTTCATTTATGGCTGCGCGCAACGCAGTGCGTGCGGGGTGGAAGCTGCCAACGTTCCGCACCTTTTTGGGAGCAAATTTGCGGACCTGTTCGGGAAGATCATTGAGCGAGGTCGGTAAGTCAACACCTTCTGTTTGCGGACCGCAATAAGGTCCGGAACGAATAGCAGGCATACGCGGCGGCCTGTTAAATGCGAAAGCCGTCGTTGGATCCTCCCACCCGAGCGTCAGTGCAATGTTTCGGAATTGAGAAAAGACACGCTCGATCCAACCCGCCAATTCCTCGTCCATTGAATTAGGGAGCTCGGATGGCGGTGCTCGCCAAAATCTGGAAAACGAAAATGATTGCTGCGCGACAAGCGCTTTCAAGGATAGGTTGAGGAGCGGAATGTCAAGCCAAGCGGGCGCAGTGCTGGCGCTTGAGAGCAGGTCACGATCCTGATGTGCGCTTGCTTCGAGCTGATTGCGCACTGCCAGGAGAGACGCCGCCGCGGAGAACTGATCCCGAAGCATCTCGTAGGTCTCTGCTGAGTTCACGTCTCGCGGATCGATTACGTAAAGAATCAAGGGTTCTATAGAGTGGTTGAGCGCCTCCTCGAAGAATCCTATCTCTCGCGCTATGGCGAAGAAGTTGTCAAACGCGCGATGGCTGAGGTCGATTACTTTGGCGACGGGGCCGTCGGAGATCAGCTGATCAAAAAAAGCAACCTGACCATGTATATCCCTGATGTCGACGATGGTCGTTATCTCTGGCAAATAATCTACCAACTGCGGACCTTCATCGGCCAGGTCGAATGCTACCACGTGTCGGTAATCGACGAGATAAAACTCAGCGAGCAGCCGCGACACTAGGGTCTTTCCAACGCGTGTCCGCGGGGAGCAAACGACGTACAGAGGGGTTGGATTCTCTGACATGCCAGGATGCGCTCAGTTCATCAACAACGAGCTCTTATTCGACAGCTGACTGAGTAGTGACGAATATAATCGCGGAACTAACCATCCATGGGCCCCACATATCTGACCGCAGGCACGCTGCAGAGCACGCTATCCAGCTATCCAGCATCTTAGCGCAAATTCGGCAGCGTGCTTCGCGCAACACCAGGGCAGCTCATGATGATGGTTCATCAGCGACCGCCAAGCAATACGATTGCATTGGAAATGACGATGCCGCGGCGACTTGTTCGCGTGATCGCAATGCATGCTCGTTGACTCGTCTTAATCGAGATGGGGAGCACCTTTACACGCGACTTGACTGCGTTGCGTGTGATGCGCAGGGAAAGCTTGTGTTTCCCGACCTTGGTGCTCGTCTTCATGCTGCCCGATCCGTGCCTGCACTCTTGCTCGAATTCGCCACATTGATTGCGTATCGAGGACTATGCGGGGGAAGGCAGCATGGGTCAGCCGACAGTAATCCTTATCGGTGCGGACAAAGGCGGCGTTGGCAAGACGACGGTTGCCCGAACGTTACTAGACTATTTCAGCGCTCATGAGGTGCCGGCTCGGGCATTCGATACTGAATCGCCTAAGGGCACGCTCCATCGCTTTCATCCAGAAATCTGCGAAATAGTCGATGTCACGTCGATCTCAGGCCAGATGCGCATCTTCGACACAGTTTCCGAGGCAGCGGTGACCGTCGTCGACGTGCGCGCGGGGTTGTTGTCCCCAACATTAGATGCCTTGCGTGACATTGAGTTTCTTGACTCAGTGGAGCGAGGGCAACTCACCTTCATCGTGTTGCACGTCGTTGGTTCCTCCATAGCCTCCTTGGAGGGTATCGAACACACTGTGTCCTCCACTACGGGCGGCAAGTATTTTCTGGTGAAAAACTTCGTAAATGACAGCAGTTTCTTCGAGTGGAATCAATCGACATATGACTCGTATTTCAACAAATTTGGAAGCACCGAGGAGCTTGTCGTTCCTAAGCTCAGGGAACTGGCCTACGAACAAGTTGAGCTTGCCTCCGTTCCGTTCACCACCTTTGTTGCCAATAAAAATAGGAAAGGTGACCTAGGTAGCTACTCGCACGTGTTGCGTGGATATGTTCGCCATTGGTTACGTCAGGTGTGGGATGAGTACGATCGCATCAAGCTCAAAGACGTCGTCAGCGGTGCGGCAACCGATCGACACGTTGACGGCAACAGGGATGGTGTCGGGCTAGAGTCGCCTGAAACTGAAACTTCGGCTCTACAGCCCGCAAGCTAAATCGATGCTGTTGAGGGTGCCTTTTAGTTTTCTCTTTGCGCTCGAGCGTCAGTTTGCTTCCGCGTGGATGGCGTACCGGTCGAAGAGCGGCAGCTAGGTCGCTGACTGATATAGCGCCGCCCTCCAGAAGCAGCCGCTAATAGGCTTGACGCGCTTGAACCCCGGGTCCGGAGTGTAGGCCGTTCGATGTACAGCATCTATGACGAGGGACCTAGGCGGCTTATGACCGCCGGCCGAAACAGCCCAACTAAGGAAGCCGCAAAAGACGCTCTGCTTCACTATCTCTCCGGCACTTGCTCCAAAGTAGAACTCGCAGCATTGTCCACACTAGCGCCTGATGAACTCGCAGCGCGTCTCCACTACAAAATATTTAGCCACCTCACCCCTTACCTGGCCGATAAACAATACACTTCGCTTTAGTTGCTGCTCATTGCCTCATAACAGCTGATGCTCGGCATCATCGAGCTGCGGGGACGTTAGCTCACTTCCTTACCTTAAGGGTGCGATCTTTCGCTTCTTGCGTAAGAGGAGATCGGCATGAGCCGCCAAATCGAAGTCTATAGGAGAGTAGCTGCCGACTACGACCGCATGGCCTTACTAATCAACGATCAAAGGCTTCGGAACATGTTTCTTGGGTTTGCGCAGCAGTGGCGCGAAGCGGCCCTAGAAGCGGACGCTGTAGATCTGCTCGATCAACTGAAACACTAATCACCGCGCTGTTAGGCGACGCTAAGCCGGCGCGGGCGCAGACGATCTCGGGCAGCGTGCCGGAGGGCGATCGTGCCGCCATTCGGGGTCGTGACCGACAATTACCATTTTGCCCTCAGCCCAAGCGGCAAGATCGGCGACTCCGCACAAAGAAGACTATCTCCACCAGACCCTCAACGGACTGGTCGATCTCGACGTCGACTACACTATCCCGATGCATTGCACGGGCGAACCATTTTACAAGGTGCTCAAGGCGGAAATGCCAAAGAAGGTGATGCGGTCATACACCGGCACCAAACTCGCGTTCGGAGCCTGATTTGCGCTGATGGCCTAGCATCGGATCCCGCGGTTATCCCTTTGCATTTTGGGTCAGAGCCGGGTGGCCTTTTCTCCTACGCGATAGACCCGCCCGATTTCCGGGGTTCGGAGCAAACTCGCGGTTACGATCGAAGACGCTGGCTGGCCATGCCTGCGAAAGGGCGGCTTGAGGAAAGCATGGCCTCGCAACTAGGGATAGGTCGCGGGCCTGGGACGCTCTCCTCTCTTCGGAGTGGCCGATAATCGCACCCGGTGCTAGAGTGGACTTACGCTACCGCCCTGGTGACGTCGGGGGTGCTTTTCTGCTCTTCTTGCTGCAAGGTCACACGCGCATGGTGCAGGCGGCGCGCCTCGCAATCGTCCTCATCGCGGCATTCCTCGGCGGATGCGGCGGATTGTCGGTCTTTGATTCTGGCGTTACAGCCTCCCTTGAAGACCCAGGCAAGTCGGCGCGGCCGCCTACGCCGCCTAACGAGTTGCCGGTCGCACATGCTACCGTACAGGCAAAACTCGACGCCCATGCGGCTCCCAGAACGCTGCCCCGCGCCGTGGCTCAAGCCGCAGAGCCGCGCGGACGCGCCTACCTGTTCCGCGGTATTGCCGGATTGATCTATTCGCTCGGCATGGACGAATTGGCGCAACGGATCAATCGCACCGGCGTACAGGCGGGCGTTGACACCTATTTGATGTGGCGCGGCGTCGCCAACCAGGCGATCCGCGACTATCGCCGCGATCCGCAGCCGATAACCCTCATCGGCCACTCGATGGGGGGCGATGCCGCCGTAGCATTTGCCGATTACCTCAACGCTGCGGATATCCCGGTTAGCCTGCTGGTGACCTACGATCCCTCACGCTTTGCCGGCGACGTGCCGCCCAATGTTCAGCGCTACATCAACATCTACCAGTCGTTTAACGTCATGGGCG
>Ga0210408_10001904_pt1 | contig 21055 bp, 16 predicted proteins | sample IncBWH4MmetaG_FD_155471 | JGI IMG/M metagenome (GOLD analysis project Ga0210408, IMG submission 155471) | Forest soil microbial communities from Barre Woods Harvard Forest LTER site, Petersham, Massachusetts, United States - Inc-BW-H-4-M | ecosystem: Environmental > Terrestrial > Soil >...
TCGTTGGGCTGTGGCAGGATGGCGTCTTCGAGAATCGGCTGGTAGGCGACGTAGACATCCATGGCAGCCACTCGCCGCACCGGCGCGTCGAGCTGGGGAAAGAGTTGGTCGGCAATGCGCGCCGCGATTTCTGCGCCGTAACCCCAGCTCAGAGAATCTTCGTAGGCCACGAGCACGCGGTTGGTCTTGGTCACCGACGCGGCAATCGTCTCCCAGTCGAACGGATTCAGCGTGCGCAGATCAATCAGCTCGACCTTCACTCCCAACTCGCGCTCGAGTCGCTGCGCCGCCTGCAACGCACGTGGCACCACCGCCCCGTACGTGATCACGGTCAAATCCGTGCCCGGCTGCACGATCTTCGCCTTGCCGAATGGAATCATGTAGTCCGGCCCGGGATAGTGCGACCGACCATAGGTCTCGCGATACAGACGCTTGTGCTCGAGGAACAGCACCGGATCGTCGCAGCGGATCGCCGTGCGCAGCAATCCCGCCGCATCCAGCGCGTTCGACGGAAACACCACCCGCAGCCCGGGAATATGCGTGAAGATGCTCTCGCCGCACTGCGAGTGATACAGCGCGCCGCCCGTCAGATATCCGCCGATCGCCACGCGAATTACCAGCGGCGACGAAAACGCATTATTCGATCTCCACCGGATCACCGGCAGCTCATCCCGAAGCTGCATCATCGCCGGCCAGATGTAGTCGAAGAACTGAATCTCCACCACCGGCTTGATCCCGCGCGTGGCCATACCCGTCGCGCGCCCGACGATGGCTGCTTCCGCGATCGGCGAATTGAAGACGCGATCCGCTCCAAACGCCGCCTGCAGCCCGGCCGTCAGCTTGAAGACGCCGCCCTTCCCTTTCACCAGCTTCTTCTTCAGATACTCTTCGCGGCTCGCGTCCGCCACGTCCTCGCCGAACACGATGATGCGCTCATCCCGCTTCATCTCGTCCCGAAGCGTGACGTTGATCAGCTCGGCCATGGTCTTCGGCAGCGGTGCGGCTGGCTTCTTGCCATCCACCGCGGGCGCATCCACGATCTGCGGAAACACCGGCTCCGTTTCGAACTGCGCCGAGGTCGGATCCAGATCGGGCGAGTAGATGTACTTGGTGATCGTGTCGGGCGTGGGAAACTTCGCCTCCAGCGCGCGGTCGACCGCCACCTGCATCTCCTCTTCAACCTGCTTTTCGAGCTTGTTGATGCTCTTCTCGTCGAGAATGCCCTCGCGGATCAGAAACATCTGCATGCGCGTGATCGGATCGCGCGCCGCATCTCTCTGCCGCTCCGCATCCGGACGATAGAGCCGCTCGTCATCCGACAACGAGTGCGAATACGGACGGATTACGTGCGCGTGCACAAACGACGGCCCCTGTCCCGCGCGGCCGTGCTCCACCGCGCGCTTCATCGCCGCGTAGCTCGCGATCGGGTCCGTGCCGTCGATTTCTTCAAAATGGAAATTCGGGAAGCCCGAAACCAGCCGCGAAATGTTTCCGCCCGCCGTCTGCACCTCGACCGGCACCGAGATCGCGTACTCGTTGTCTTCCACCACGAAGACGATCGGCAACTTCTTGTTGGCGGCGGTGTTCAGCGCCTCCCAGAACTCGCCCTCGCTGGTGGTGCCGTCGCCCAGCGAGACGTATGTGACCTCGTCGCCGCGGAAGCTCACCTCGTGAAACTCGCGGTAGTCGCCACCGCTTCCCTTCTGCGCGGCATTCGGATGATCGCGGAGGTAAATGCCTGCTTCAGCGCATCCCACCGCCTGCAGAATCTGCGTCCCCGTCGGCGACGACTGGGTCACTATATTCAACCGGTTGTAGGCCCAGTGCGACGGCATCTGCCGGCCACCCGAACTCGGATCGTCCGCCGCGCCCACCGCCTGCAGCAGCATCTCGTACGGCGTCGCGCCCAGCGCGAGCACCAAGGCCCGGTCACGGTAATAGGGATAGAACCAGTCGTAGCCCGGCTTCAGACAAAAAGCCGCCGCGGCCCCGATCGCCTCGTGCCCGGCACCTGAAATCTGGAAGAAGATTTTCTGCTGCCGCTTGAGCAGGATCTCGCGGTCATCCACCCGCCGCGAGGTGTACATGATCCGATACGCATCAATCAGTTGCGGGCGGGATAGACTTTCATAGGACTTGGACTTTTTATCGTCTGCGTGGCCGCTCAGCTTGGGGTCCGTCTTCGTCGTCGCCATTCAATCCCCTGGGGCTGGGTGAATTCGCAGGTTGCATTGTAAATGGAGAATTGCGATTCGGGGAATACAGCGTTTCGGGGGAGCGACCGGTCGGTAGGAAGCGGTCAGCTGTCAGTCGTCAGCTATCAGCTTCAGCTTTCAGACCTCAGCTTTCGACTTTTGGTAGCTTGGGATCGACGCCTAAACACTAGCCTGCCTGCGAGTATGATCACGTTCCCGATCTCTCCTTTGGCCAACTCGTCCCTGAAGCCTCCTGCAACATCAACGCAGCCGACCCGTTAATCCGCAGCGGAATTCTCTCGTCATTCCCCAGCGTTAACGTCACGTACTCGCCGAATAGCCACCTCTTTTGCCGATAAATCTCGATCTCCCTCCAAGGCACAAACAAATGGAGGATGCATAAAACGAAAGAGGGCCGGTACCGAGAGATGCAAGCCCTCCGCGTCGGCCCCAAGACGCAGAGAATTCTTGTAATTACCGAAGAATCGCATCCGTCCGCTCTGCATTCCCTCGGTGATTCCGTCAAACGGATTATTGAGCCGAAACCTCTTGAATAACTCGTGCCAACCACCTGCCAAGCTGACCGTCGCGAGGCTCAAGCAAAAAGTGGTGACCGCAAATAAGACTCTGGTCACCCCGAACACAACCGGCTGACTGTCGGGAAAGGTTTGGAGGTTCATGCGAAGGACTGTCGCCGGTCATATTATGCTGGCGTTGATTCTCTGGATCTACCTGTGGTGGCCCGGGTTCGCATCCGCACTTTGGACGCTAACGCGGGCTTGTGGTAGGGCAACGCGCTTTCTCGGCATCCCGATTTGGCAACTCACCACTCACAAACCCCTGTCATCCCGAGCGAAGTTGAACGACCCGGTGTTCGCTCCGCCACCCCCCTACTTACACTCAAACTGCGTATCCTGCGCCGCAATAATTTGCCACTTACCATTTCTCTTCAGCCAGGTGTCGGTCCAAATCAGGCAACGAGACTTCTCCACCCCGTCTTTTTCTTTTCTCACCGCGCTCTCGCTACCGTACACGAGCGCCAAGCTCTCCCCGAAGAAACGAACTTTGGTGTCAAGCAACCGGCAATCCCGCGAGGTCTTGGATACATCGGCGCTGTCCGCGACTTCCTCCGCTTTCGTATAGCGTGTCGCCTCAGGAGACGTCCCCTGAAAGTCGTCAGCGAGAATCGTCTCCGCAATCTTGTTGTGAGTGCACGCCGCCTCTGCCCACTGTCTCTCGGCATCAATCATGAATTTCGCGGTCTGGTCGTCGGCGGAGGCCCAGCGCCCCTGCTGTCCGTGCGCGGCAACGGCTGTCGTGATCGCGAAAATGGCCAGAACTATTCGATAGAGACGCATCAATATGCCCTTTTTATAGGTCGGTGAAAGATAGCAGGACTCTGCACTAAGTCAAAGGATTACACCGGATTCTCACAAGTTCGATGGATTGACGGGGGCCTCGCCCGTCTCACGGTGGTTGCTCGCCACTCGTGGCTCGCCGCTCGAAGCGATTAGCCATCCATCACCCTGCTATCCTGAAATCGAATGATCCGCACCAACCGCCGATTCGATCCCGCGACCATCAAGCTTCTGATCTTCGACCTCGATGGCACGCTCATCGACTCGCGCCTCGATCTGATCCACTCCGTCAACGCCATGCTGCGCCACCTCGGGCGCCCCGAACTCCCCGGCGACGTCATCGCCACCTATGTCGGCGATGGCGCGCCCATGCTCGTCCGCCGCGCACTCGGCGATCCCGACGACGAAGGCTCGGTCCAGCGCGCGCTCGAATACTTTCTCGCTTACTACCGCGAGCACAAGCTCGACCACACGCACGTGTATCCCGGAATTCACGAGGCCCTCGTCCGCATCCGTCAGGGAACGAACGGCCGCCCGCGCACCATGGCCGTGCTTTCCAACAAACCCGTCAATCCGTCGCGCGCCATCGTCGAAGCACTTGGGATGAAAGATTTCTTCGCGCAGGTCTACGGCGGCAACAGTTTCCCCACCAAGAAGCCCGATCCGCTCGGCGCGCAAAAGCTTTTAGAAGAACTCGGATGCAATCCGCGCGAAGCCGTCATGATCGGCGATTCTTCGAACGACGTGCTCACCGGACGCAACGCCGGCCTCTGGACCGTCGGCGTCACTTACGGCTTCGCCCCACACACCCTCGACCTCACTCCGCCCGACGTCCGCGTCGATAGCGCCCCCGAACTCGCCGAAATACTTGGCTGAGATTTCCCGACGATAACTTGGCTCGTCTGACAACGAGAGATTGGCTGAGCCCACACGATAACCTTGAGTTATCTGCCAACGAGAGCTTGGCTGAAATCCTCAGAGCAGAGCTTGCCTTCCCATCAACTTGAAAACTGCATTCACGAAACCTGTTGAACTTCGTTTTCCTATAAGGGGTCCCCTTTCATTCAGTTCGGATCCGTATCAGGGCCCGGCTCACATTCAGAGCCCGAATTTCCATATCAGAGCCCGCATTCCATATCAGAGACCGAATTCCGCATCAGGGCCCGTTTCGTATCAGGGCACGCCTTCAGGCGTGCCGTAAGTCCCGGGGGCCATCGACCTGCGCCTTCAGGCGCTGCCAACAAAATGCCAACCGAACCAGGCGAGCGACCCCATGTTCGATTGCACCACCACCGGCTCGCAAGGACATTCCCTTCGCGAATCGCCACTCCTTTCCACCCGCGCCACAAGAAGAGTCGCATCCAAAACACTGCCCCCAACCTCCTGCCTCCCTTGCCCTTACACTTCTTTCCTCGTCTCGCCTGTCGCGCTATCCTGATCATGCATCTAAGGAATTGCTATGCGGATCAGCGAATTCTGGAAAGGCCTGAAGACTCCCGAACATCGCCTGGCATGGATCGTCGCCCTCGCGGCCGATGCAATTCAAATCACCGTCTTTCCGATGTTCGTTGAAGGCGCGCTCTCCCCGGCCGACACCGCCCTCGACGTTCTCGTCGCCGCGTTGCTGATCCGGCTGCTCGGCTGGCACTGGGCCTTCCTGCCGACGCTCGCCGCCGAAATGCTTCCCGGCTTCGACTTGTTTCCCACCTGGACCGCCGCTGTTTACTTCGTGACCCGCGGAGAGATCAAAGCGGGCGAGCCCGAGATTCTTCCTCCCGGACCGGCGCCCGCGCCGCGTCGCTAATTTTTCCAGGGCGCGATCCGCGGCTCCCAGCCCTTCATTGTCTGCTGCGCTCCACAGCGTAAACACACGTTCAGATCGAGGCGGCCATCAAACACTGCCGGATAGCCGCAAATGCCGCAGCACCCTCGATCGCTCGGATCTTTCTCCGGCTGCCTTGGTCGCTCCTGATCCTTTTTTGAAATGGCGCAGCTCCCTGCCCTCTGCTACCTCCGAAAAATCGGCGGGAGAACTTTAGTGACGGCGGCCCGCACGCACATCCGGATTTCGAGAGCTCGCGTGACCGAAGTAACGATTGGTCTCGATATGAGACCTGCCGCGACGTCGCTTGACCGGGAATGGTAGGCTTTCCGTGCTCGTGCTCTCGCATCGCACGGCGCGAACGAGTTCGAGAGACTAAACCGAGACGAGACCTCATCTTGACTGCCAGCGCCCGCTCCATCGCTTCGCCGCACGTTATCAACATTCACGACTTTCGCCCGCTGGCGCAGCGGCGCTTGCCGAAAGCCGTCTTCGACTATCTCGACGGCGGCGCCGACGGCGAGTTGACCCTGCGCGAAAACTGCCGCGCGTTCGACGACATCACCTTCCGTCCGCGATGCGCGGTGTCGTTCACCGAGTGCGGCCTCAAGACAACTGTGCTGGGCAACGAGATTTCGTTCCCTGCCATGCTCGCGCCCGTGGGCTACAGCCGCCTCATGCACCCGCTCGGCGAAGTCGCCGCTGCCTGCGCCGCCGGCAAAGCGGGGACGGGGTACATTCTCTCCACGATTTCCGGTCATTCAATTGAGAACGTTCGAGCCGCCTCCAGTGGCCCGGTGTTTTACCAGCTCTACCTGATGGGCGGACGCGGCGCCGCTGAAGCGGCCATCGAACGCGCCAAGAAAGTCGGCTGCACCGGACTGGTCGTCACCATCGACACGCCCATCGCCGGGTTGCGCGAACGCGACTTCCGCAACGGCATCAAGGAACTCATGGGCACCAGCGCGCTGGCGAAAATTCCCTTCCTTCCGCAAGTGCTGTCCCGCCCCGGATGGCTGATTGGTTTTTTGCGCGATGGCGGCGTGCCCAAGCTGGCCAACGTTGTAGTTCCCGGCCAGGGCCCCATGGAAATGGGCGACGTTGCCGCGGCCCTTGCCGCCTCTGCGGTTACGTGGGCCGACTTGCGCTGGATTCGCGAACTGTGGGGCGGACCGATCGTCGTGAAAGGTGTGCTGACCGGAGAAGACGCAAAACGCGCCGTGGATGAGGGCGCCTCCGCAGTCAGCGTTTCAAACCATGGCGGACGCCAGTTGGATTCCGTGCGTCCCTCGATTCGCGCGCTGCCCGAAGTCGTCGCGGCCGTGAATGGCCAGATCGAAGTCTGGATGGATGGCGGAGTGCGCCGCGGCTCCGACATCGTGAAGGCTTTGTGTCTGGGAGCACGCGTGGTTCTCTGCGGCCGTGCCTACGCTTATGCGTTGTCAGCCGCCGGAGAAGCCGGTGTCACTCGCGCCATCCAGATCCTGCGCGCCGACGTGGAGCGCACCATCCGCCTGCTCGGTTGTTCTTCCGTCGCGGAACTCGATGGCTCGTACGTGGAAGTGCCGGCGGACTGGGGAGCGAACTGACGCAATCGTCAGTTCAATGGGAGGCAGACAGGTACAGAGTTGTGAGTGTAAGCCTGACTTCGCCAACTGCCGCCTGGTACGGACGATCCCAAATCAACCTGCTAATTGTGACAGTTCCTGCCCGCTCATATCGGTGGCAATTAACGTTGTGGTTCTGAGCGAAAGCCGCTCTGTGAAAAAGCGACCGATGGAGCAAGATGGCTGCCATACATGCGAAACTCGCACCGGCAGGCTTACAGGCCAAAACGGAACCCTACTCTACCCAGCAGCTGTCCGATTTCTCTCCGGTATTGGGCGGTCCGCTTTTCCAACTCCTTCGACGGGCGCACCTTTCCGGCGATGGGCTAGAACTCTTATATCGGCGCATAGTGGCACTCACGCTAATCGCATGGTTGCCGTTGCTCGTCCTTTCGACCCTGACCCAGGCGGCGAGTCGACTTTCCTTCTTTCACGATGTTGAAGTGCACGTCCGATTTCTTATTGCACTACCAGTTCTGATCGCCGCCGAACTGATTGCTCATTCGCGGCTACGCCCTGTGGTCCGTCGGTTTGTTGATCGGCGCATCGTTTTGCCCGAAGAGCTGGCCCGCTTTAACGAGGCGATCGATTCGGCCATGAGGCTGCGCAATTCCATTGTCCTCGAGGTAGGGCTCTTAGTTTTTGTTTACACGGTAGGCCTTTTGGTCTGGCAGGTTCGCGCCCAGCCGGGCACTTCCACCTGGTATCACATAGCAGGTGGCCGCTGGAATTTGACTCCCGCTGGGTTCTGGTACGTATTCGTTAGCATCCCTTTGCTTCAGTTCATCCTTTTACGGTGGTACACAAGGCTTTTTATCTGGTTTCGATTCCTGTGGCAGGTTTCTAAACTCAACCTCCACCTTGTTCCGACGCACCCCGATCGCTGCGCGGGGCTGGCTTTCGTGGGCAAGAGTGCGTATGCCTTCGGTCCGATCCTTTTCGCTCAGGGGACAATGCTGGCGGGTGTAATCGCCCGTCGAGTCTTGTACACAGGGGAGAGCCTACTTTCATTTAAGCTGCAGGTGGCCGGCTTCGTCGTCTTTTTTGTTCTTGTCGTTCTCGGCCCACTCTTGATGTTCACTCCGAAGATGGCCGGCGCGAAAAGAAAGGGGTTGGCCGACTACGGGCTTGTCGCTCAGCGCTACGTCGATGGCTTCGAGCGGAAATGGGTCCTTGGCGAACATGCCCCTTCCGAAGAACTGCTCGGGTCCGGCGACATTCAATCGCTTGCGGATCTGGGCAACGCTTATGCGATGGTGCGCGAGATGCGGCCGGTCCCGTTCGGTCTGGATGACATGACGCGACTGGCCGCCGCTACCGCCGCTCCTCTGTTGCCTCTCCTGCTCACGATCTTCTCCCCCGAGGAACTGTTGCTGCGTGTTGTGAAGGTCGTCTTTTGAAGGGTGTCCCCAGATTTCCCCCTGGAGCACATGGACGCCTGTCGTTTACTTCGCTCTGGCCCTTGTGAGCGTCCCTGATCGCGGATACGCTCAGTTCGGGGAGGCGCATCATTACGATAATGCTCCAGTTGGAGTCAATCAGGTCGAGCTTGCTTATGCGTACGGAAGGTCGAACGCATCGATTGATACTTCGCTGGTGGTGGCTGGTGCAAAATTCAACCTGAATCAGGGAACGATTACGTACACTCGCTCTTTGCGCCTCTTTCACCGTGTGAGCTGGCCAGAGGCCAGCGTTCCACTGGCCGGTCTGGGCGGATCAGTCGGCGGTACCAACCTCCACGGTTCCGCCACCGGCACCGGGGACTCCAGTTACACGGTGACCGCGCCCTGAAAGGAGGCCCAGCGCTAAGCGTGGCGCAATTCGCAGAGTACAAGCCAACCACCACGGTCGGAGTGAGCTTTACCGTTACTGCACCGACAGGTCAATACAGCGCGAACAAGCTTCTCAACCTTGGTGCAGATCGTTGGTCATTCAAACCCGAGATCGCGATATCGCATCCATTCGGGCTTGAGCAGAAGTGGCAGTGCGACATCTATGCTCACGGGTATTTCTTCACGGACAACACCTCTTACCGCGGAAGGGAAGTCCTGCGTCAGCAGCCGCTACCCGGACTCGAAGGCCATATCAGTTATTTCGTCGTGAACAACATCTGGGCCTCTATTGATACTCTCTATTCCTTTCGTGGCGAAACCGTCGTCACTGGCGTGAACCAGAACGATGCGCAAAGGAACTTCGCGCTAGGTAGCGAGTTGAATGTATCGCTTAATCGTCAGAACACGCTGGTTATTCCAATTTGCGAAAGCGTTAGTACACCAAAACGGGCCGGCGATCACGGGCTTTGCCGTGAAATACAGTTACAGTTGGGGCAAGGGCTACAGATAACCACGCGGCGCTTCCGCGGATCGGGAGTCGTCAACTGTTGAAAAATCCCCACTACACTCATCATGCGAAGACAGGAATTCTGAGTGTAGTCGTCGATTCCTACGGCTAACGATCACGAGGGATTCGTAAAGGCATACCCAGTCATCTCAACTAGATTCACTTCAAGCTAAGTTATTGAAAACCCGTGAAGCACCTGTAAGTGATGGAAAATCACATTAACGAAACTTCCTGGGATGCCCGTTAATTGCGATTAGAAGGCCGCGGAGCGACGATCGCATCCGGGGCGATGGTCTGGGGGTCGCCCGGACTTTCGCGAAGGCCCATATCGCACCCTGGCGCGATATTTTCTATAAGCTAATGGAAAGCCACTAGAACGATCCGGTTTTCAAAGTTCTCAGGGTCCTCTGTGTTCTCAGGGGCCTCTGTGCTCCCCTGTGCCCTCTGTGGTTCACGCTTTAAACAAACAAAAATTCTTTCGTCCGCAATTCTTTGATGGTATCCCGGAGCTTGGCAGCCTTCTCGAACTCGAACTTCTTCGCGGCTTCGCGCATATCGCTTTCGAGCTTGCTGATAAAGCCGTCGAGTTCTTCCTGCGACTTGAAGTCGGGGATGCCGCTTTCTTCCACGGAAGTAAGATCCGCGTAGTCGGCCGCAACAATCGATGCCAGCGACATCTCCAGCGGGCGAATGATCGACTCCGGCGTGATGCCCTGTTCTTCGTTGTAGGCGGTTTGGATCGCGCGCCGCCGGTTGGTCTCATCCATCGCACGCTGCATGGAATCGGTCATGCGATCCGCGTACAAAACCGCGCGGCCATTCAGATTGCGCGCGCAACGGCCGATGGTCTGGATCAGCGAACCCGTCGATCGCAGGAAGCCTTCTTTGTCAGCGTCGAGAATCGCGACCAGCGACACTTCCGGCAAGTCCAGCCCTTCGCGCAGCAGATTGATGCCGATCAGCACGTCGAACTCGCCTTTGCGCAGGTCGCGCAGAATCTTCACGCGCTCCAGCGTCTCTATCTCCGAGTGCATGTAACGGCACTTCACGCCCACTTCGCTGTAATACTCGGCCAGATCTTCCGACATGCGCTTGGTAAGTGTGGTGACCAGCACCCGCTCATGCTTCGCGACACGATCGCGGATCTCGTGCAGCAGGTCGTCAATTTGTCCCTTCACCGGGCGTACTTCGACCGGCGGATCGATCAACCCGGTGGGGCGGATGATCTGCTCGACCACAACGCCCGCCGATTTCGTGAGCTCATAAGGGCCGGGCGTCGCCGAAACGTAGACCAACTGATTCATGCGGTGCTCAAACTCTTCAAAGGTCAGCGGCCGGTTGTCCAGCGCAGAGGGCATGCGGAAGCCATACTCCACCAGGACTTCTTTCCGCGAACGATCGCCCGCGTACATCCCGCGCAACTGCGGAACCGTTTGATGCGATTCGTCGATAAACATCAGGAAGTCGCGCGGAAAGTAGTCCAGCAGCGTCGGCGGCGGTTCACCCGGCAGTCGGCCGGTGAAGTGCCGCGAATAGTTCTCGATGCCGTGGCAGTAGCCCATCGACTTGATCATTTCCAGATCAAACATGGTGCGCTGGTGAATGCGCTGGGATTCGACAAGCCGTCCCTGCTTTTGGAGTTCGACCTCCCACCACGCGAGTTCTTCTTTAATCGACTGAACGGCTGAGGCTTTGGTCTCTTCCTTCATCACGTAGTGCGTCTTGGGATAGATCGGAAGGCGCGCGTAGCGCTGCTTCACGGTTCCGAACAGCGGATCGATCTGCGAGAGCGCGGTCACCTCGTCGCCCCACATCTCGATGCGATACGCCATGTCGTCGTAAGTGGGAAAGATTTCGATCACGTCGCCGCGCACGCGGAACGTTCCGCGCCGGAAGTCGCCATCGGTGCGTTCGTAGAGAATCTCGACCAGCTTGCGTGTGATGTCCTGGCGCTTGATCTTCTGGCCCTTCTCGAGAAAGAGCAACATGCCGTAGTAGGCTTCCGGAGAGCCCAGGCCGTAGATGCAACTCACCGAAGCCACGATGAGCACGTCGCGCCGCTCGAAAAGCGACTTCGTCGCTGAAAGCCGCAGCTTGTCGAGCTCGTCGTTGATCGTCGCTTCTTTCTCGATGTAGAGATCGGCGGCGGGCACATATGCTTCCGGCTGGTAGTAGTCGTAATACGAAACGAAGTATTCGACCGCGTTGTGCGGAAAGAAGCTTTTGAACTCGTGATAGAGCTGCGCCGCAAGCGTTTTGTTGTGCGCCATCACGATCGCCGGACGGTTCGCCGCCTCGATCACCTTGGCCATCGTGTAGGTCTTGCCCGAGCCCGTAACTCCCAGCAGAACCTGGTGCTGCTCGCGGTCAAAAATCCCGCGCGTCAGCGCCTTGATCGCTGCGGCCTGATCACCCTGTGGTTTGTAATCGCTGACGAGTTTGAAATCCATAGAAAGACGCTGTCGGCTATCGGCTCCCAGCTTTCCTCTTGAACCCTTTTTGTGTGATTTCTTTCGCGTTCCATGCGATCCCCGGCACTGGACGACCTTTCGCCGGCTCTACAGATCGGGATTTTGGCGATAGAGAATCTTTTTATTATAACGCGGCGACACGACGTCTTCGGCTCGGCGGGAGCACCGGAGGACAGCTTTTGACCGCAGAGAGCGCCACGGCGAGTAACGAGGCACGAGAGGAAAGCATTGAACCGCAACATCCGAAGAAACGCCACAGGCAACGGCATTAGGACAAGGGGCGATGCGGAGTCATCGCCCCTCCACAGTTTCATCTTACCTACTGCTTCATTGCGACAAACTGGCTGGTGGTTCCGTGCAGCTTGTCGGTAATTTTAACGTTCATCGTCTTGCCATCTGCCGCTAATGTCGACCAGGCAATGGAGATCACCTTGCCGTCGCGCTTGTCGCTTTCCTCGAGGGTCTCTTTGCCGAGGAGTTTGACCGAGACGCTGCTGATCCCAGGGTCACCTGTGTAGGGGGCGTCGGTGCCATCCAATTTTGCGTTGTAGGACTGCCCCGTTGGAGTGGTCATGGTCATCATCTGGCCGTCTACCTTGTACGTGAACAGCAGGCCGTTGTCGGAGATGCTGCTCATTTTGGTGGTTCTCCACGAACCCGAAATGGCGTGCGAACCGGCGGGGCCCTTCTCGACCCGGGTCGATTCCCCGTTTCCCTTCACAGGTTCAGCGTTGGTTGCGCTCGCGTCAGTGAATTCAAAGGTCGCGGTCTGACCGTTGGGCGCGACGCTAGTCTTGGACGTGATGACGGTCTTGCCGTCTTTCTTCTCGGATTCCTCGATGGTGCGGTCGTCGACGACCGTGATGCTGACCGTGTCGTAGTAGGGATGTCCGGTGACCTTGTGATCCTGGCCATCCGCCTTGACGTCAAAAGGCGGCACACAAGTCTTGCAGTGATACATACCATCCTGCAGCAGGAAAACATCTGGCTTCTTGGGAAATTCGGCCTTGTTGAGATCAATTTTCCAGGTGCCCTCGAAAGCACTCTGCGCCAATGCTAGGGCGGGCATCAGCAATGTCGTGAGCAGTCCAAACCGCAGCACTTTTTTCATCGCTTTCCTCGCTTGATTTTGATTTGGATCCCTGGGCTCGACGTTCGAAACGGGCTCACTGTACACCCCGGGCACTGCTCGCCGCAACGAGAGGAACTGGGCGGGCAGGCCGGTACTCAGCTGGAGAGTCGGATCCGCATGCCTTCTCGAGACTTGAACTTGTTCTATTTCACGGGCGGCAGAGTTGCCGACTGTGCCATCACACTGCTTACGGCAAAGGTGTCACGGAGTTGAGCCATCAGCGCGCCGACAGCGTCGGGAGTGTGGGGGACGAGAATCGTGTTGCTGTGATCGGATGCGCCGATCGCTTTCAAAGTGTCATAGTGCTGCGTGAGGGCAAGAATCGCGAGCACATCGGTTTCTGAAACGCCGGGCACAGCGTCTTTGATTTCGAGAATGGATTTCTGCAAGCCTTTCGCGACGGCCTCGCGCTCGCCGGCAATGCCTTCGCCCTGCAGAATCTTCGCCTGTTTGTCGGCTTCAGCCTGGGCCACCATCAGAATCCGTTTGGCTTCGCCCTGCGCCTTGGCCGCTTCCTGATCACGCAAAGCCGCATTGATGCTGTTCATGGACGCTTTGACGCGGTCGTCGGGAATCACATCCGTAATCAGGACTTTTGAAATTCCGTAACCGAACGGCTTCATCGACGCTTCGAGTTGCGTCTTTACGTCCACGGCAATTTCGGCCTGTTGCAGGAAGACGTCATCGAGATTCATGCCGGGCACGTGCCCGAGGATGACGTTGTAAACGTAGGATTCGATCTGCGCTTTCGGGTTCGAGAGTTTATAAAACGCGTTTTCAACGCCTTCCGGGATGATGAAGTACTGAACGTTCACCGGAATCTTCACGAACACGTTGTCTTTGGTTTTGGTTTCGATGATCGCGGAGAACTGCTGAATTCGCAGATCGACCAAAGCAACGATGTTGTCGATCCAGGGCGCTTTGAAGTTCAAACCAGCGGTGGCCACGCGCAGGAACTTGCCAAAGCGCTGAATGATCGCGGCTTGCTGGGTCTGAATCGTGAAGAAACTGCCTAAAAACGTAGCGAGCGCGAGCAAGCCGATAATGAAAGCGACGATCAGCAGCGCGACCGTGGAAGCATCCATCTGACGCTCCTACACAAGAGAGTGAAGAGAAAGGGAGTCTTCCCGACCAGACTGACACGAACGGGAGGACGCTACAAGTAATTGACTGGGGACAGAGAGGGGAGAGCGTCGGCAGGCGCTCGAGTCGAAAGCGAGGTCTACGGCACTACAATCTCCACGCGCAACCACCACAAATGCAGAGCACTCGGTCGTGGAAGCTTGGCGGCCTACTCTTAGAGCTCACGCTCTCTGAAAACGTCCCACCCAAGCGCAGCGGGGAACAGAAACTTCTGGACGCCTTCCGAGAAGAAGACACCGCCCACCAGGAATCGGATCAAGATGACCGAACGAGGCGCGCTCGCATCCAACAACCACTGTTTCCAGCGCATAATTTCTCGATCCTTGTAAATGGCGCGATCGCTCGGCCGCACACCTCGTTCAGACAGAAGCTTGCCCGGTTAATGTTGGTCTTTCAGTTCTTCCATCCCGACGATGCGAGTCTGGGATTGGAATTTCTTGTAGTCCTTGTAAGTGACGTCTTGGTCGAGAGCGATGCTCTTCAGAAGAGCGAGCTTGGCATCGACGTGAAGCGCAATGTGCTGAGGCAGCCAGACTTCGTCGTTCACACGCGTGGTCTCGATCAGGATGCGCGAACCTTTGTGGATACGGGCCAGTACGAGGCCAAAGGAGACGGTGTCGATGCAAGTCGCGTCGAGCTTAACCCATTGATCTTCCGCGCGATCGAGCCAAAGACGAAATCGGAACTTGGGCAGAATCTTGCCCTCGCGCGTGTGGGCCTCGAAGCCGGAGCGGGGCTCAGCGTCGATGACATAGGATTCGCGACCCTGCAGGTTGTCGGTGCCAACGTACTTGAAGTCGTAGGCATCCGCGACTTCGGTCACGAATTCACGGTCGTGCTCGCGATCTTTTTCTTCTTTTTTCAGTCTCTTCTCGCGGTCCGAGTCGGATTCATCTTTCCGCTTATCGATAACCTTCTGAATTTTCTCCTCTTCCTTGGCAGCCTCTTTTTCAGTGAGGGGCTTTCCATCTTTGGAGACAAGCCGCCGCACTTCTTCGCCGTAGATCTGAAGAACGTCGTAGAGGCGGATCTCGGTGGACTTTACCGATCCCTTGCCATCAAGCTTATGTTCTTCCACGCGTTCGGAATACGTGTAGTCCCGTTGTCGCTTGTCGTTTTCGACGTCTTTCTGAGCAGCCTTGCGGATCAAATCTTTAATCTGATCACTGGACAAAGGGGCAGACAAGTCGGGCGGGGAGATCTTGACATCAGAGATCGCGGGCGCCGGGACGGTGGACGGCGCAGACTTTATTTTTGCCTCTTGCGCGAATGCTGCCGAGGCCATCAGGAGGCAAACAGTGGACTTAGCGATTCGATGCATCCGGCGATACCTCCTAATCCTGCCGCTCAATCCTGCCGATCAATCCTGCCGAACAGGAACCCGTTTGCGAGAACAATGTTTCGCCAGTGGCAGCCACAGGGTAGATTTCGACGCGACTTACTCCGAGGCTAGCAGAAATTAAGTCCAGTCTATCTCGGGAAAGGTTTTTCTTTACGAGCAAACTAGTAGATGTATTTAGCAACAGAAACAAAAAAAATCTAAATTCTTTACAACTCTTTAACTCACAGAGCTCGAATCTAGATTAGTGTTTACAAAATCGGGCAATTTGGGGCCAAGGAGTTGCCTTATGGAACACCGAACTGGAAAGATCCTGAGCCTCGACAGTTCGGAGCTGCGTCTGCAGAGCCTCAAGCGGACTCTGGAGAAAGCCGGCTTTGAAGTGTGGACGGCAATCGGCGCGAGCGACGCAATCTGCCTGGCATCTTCTGTTCGATTTGACGCGCTGGTAGCAGATCGCGAGTCACTCTCGCGGCGCGCCGATATGTGGAAGTGCTTGCGACAGTTTCAACCGGAGCTGCCAGTCCTCGTGCACGAAGGCAAAACGGTTGCCGTCAGCCTGTGCGGAGAAACGGGACCTCGCACTGCAACACGCCCGGTAAATCCTGAAGTGATTCTCGCCATGCTCTTTCTGCTGCTCGAACAAGAAGGAAAAGTGCCGATGAAGCGTTCCGGCGCGGCATAACATCACGCCTTACATAAGTTATCCACGTTCCTTGTAGGCCTTCCCGAGCACTTCCGCCTGGTAAGTGCGTTCGTCGACGCGATGGAGCCGCTTGGCAACCCGCGCCGGAAACAGCGGCGTGTGGGGAATCTCGAGTAGGTAGTAGACGATAAACCAGATCGGTTTCTCGGTCGTCATCCAGTCAAGGCGATCGAAACGAGCGAGGTCGACCGGTTGGGAGAACCGGCGGAGCGTCCGCTCGCGCCGCAAATTGAAATAAATATTGAAGTAACTGAGCGCCAGCTCGCGCAGGGAGCGGTAGACCGGCTCGCGGTAGCGACACCCGGTGTAGTTGGATTTCGCGACCGCGCCCCAGAGGCGGTCGATCTGGTAAACGGCAAGGACGTGGTCGGTGTCGCGGTCAGCCTCAAGATCGAGGATCAGAGGCGGAAATCCGTTGGCGCGGAGAGCAGCCGCGCCGAAGATCGCGCCTTCCAGACAGTGCGAAGTGTTTTCGGCCAGAACCTTCCGCGGGGACCAGGCGGTGTCGGCGAGGTGGTACGGCATGGCATCCAGCAATTTTTGAATGCCGTATGGGTCTTTAAGGCTGCGTAATTTGCGGAGTTCCTTGGGTGTGAAGCCGGAATGGGTGGAAGTCATGTGGCGATGCATCGAGTGTATCGCAGCAAGGTTCGCAAAGAACTGGTTGTGCGGGGCTGTCTTCCAGTCGTCATTGACGGAGTGAATTCGTCTCTTTAACGCCCAATCTAGCGCCCGGCCCGTGCGGTGGCTGCCAGCGGTTTGCGATAAAGGGTGACGCTCTTGTTGGTCTCGGCCTGGAAGTTGACATCAACGGCCGGCAGCCTTTCGCCATCTCCTAAAACGAGGTAGCCTCCCGGTTCGAGATACAAGTGAAGGCGCTGGGCGAGCAAAAGGCGCTGTGCACTGGAGAAACGCGGGAGCAGGTCCATGCAGAAGATGCAATCGAAGCGCCCGAGATAAGCCGGACGGGCCAAATTCATCTGGGTAAACGTGATGAGATTTCTCAAACGCGGTTTGGCCAGGCAATGCTGGCCGACTTTGGCGAAGTAGTTCTGGACCAGGGGCCGGGGCACATTCGCCAGCGCCGCCTGCGGATAGAGTCCCCGTTCCGCGACGGTCAGAGCATCTTGACGGATGTCGCTGGCAAGAATGTGAATGCTCCAACCGATGCCGTTTCCGTTCATCGACTCACAAACAGAAAGGCCGATGGAATAGGCTTCCTCGCCGGTCGAACAACCCACGCTCCAGATTCGCAAGCTCTGGGGAGTGTCGAGTGCTTTGCGAAGATGCAGCTCGGGAAGAATACGAGTTTGAAATTCGGAGAATGCGTGGGGATGGCGGAAGAACGCGGTCTCCCCGTCGACTAATTGAGCGAGCAGGTTCTCGCATTCCGTATCGGAGGCCTGCAAACGGCCGAGCAGATCGGCAACGGATTTCAAGCGCCGCTTTTCGAGATATTGATTGAGCTTGGCGATGAGAACGTCCTGCGGGGCATCGAGCAGAATTCCCCCCTGCCGCTCCAGAATGAGTCGGAGCTCAGACAGTTCATGGTCGAGCACGAGCCGCGAAGGAGTTCTGGATGGCTCGCCCGATCGTCCGAGATTGGCTCCGCTGTTCATGCGCTGAGGAAAAGAAGCTCGTCATTGGGCCGGAGCTACTGCGCTGCGGCCATCCGAAGTTCCTTGGATCTCTCCTTGGCGTCCTGTTTTTCGATAAAAACCAATTCTTTCTCGAGTGACGAGAAGCGCTGCAGAATCTCGTGCAGGCGCAAAGCCATGTTGCGAATGGTATCGAGCTGCGACTGAACGCTGGCCGAGAACGCTCCGGGCTCAAGCAGAAGCAACTCGGAGTTTCCCAGGACCGAGGTGAGCGCGTTATTCATCGCGTGGCGCATGTCGATGACGTACTGGCCCAGGGTGGCATTGCGCTTCAAATGCGCGTTCACCAGTTCAGTTCGTTCCGCGCGAGTCGCAGCGTCCACTCGGCGAAGAACCTCGCTCGCGAGCGCAACCACCGTGTCGGCGCAGCCATCGTGCCGTGGAAACGAAGGGAGGCGCGGAAATTCCGCGCGCAGCGATTGAGCCTGTTGCGGGGTTGTGGCCACGACAATGACAGGCGGACCGGCATCGAGCGCGCGCAGAATGTGTTTGAGAGCAGAATGGGACCCAGGGCCGACGATCGCCAAGTCGAAGGACCCGGTGTCGAGGGCAGGATCGAGATCCGCTTGCGAAATTGTGATTCGCGGGGCGGCGCGCTCCGGCTGCCAGCGATCCGCGACCTGCCGCGCGAACTCGGCATCGTCAGAGATGAGAAGTACGGAACGGGGACCCACGATTTTGTTTTCCGAAAGCAGAGCCGTTTCCTGTCAGTTTCCGGACGAGTCGGGACTCCACTCGTCGTTTCCGATCGACATCTCAAACTCGGGCGTTTCGTCCTGAGCAACGTTGAACTTTGGCGAAGAGGAGGTAGCGGCTGCGCGCGCGGCCATGGCTTGCGGCGGCTTCGAGGCCGCAGCCGGCTTTGTAGCGGCCGGGATTTTCGGCGATGCGACAGCGGCCTTGGCTGGCGCGTTGATGGCTGGGCTGCGACCGAGGGCATCGTCGATGGCAGCACGAAGATCGACCAGCATTCGCAACGGTTGGCCGGAGGAGTACTCCGCCTGGAACATGACCTTCCAGGATTGGCAGATCATGCGCAGGCGCAGAATCGGCTCCTCCGCGGAGAATTGAGCGCGACGGCAATCGATATGGGTGACGCCATTGTGCTCAAGTTCCCGGAGACCGTCGAAGATGGCGTTCAGGTCCTGGTGCATGAGGCGGAAGAAGCAGCGCCGCATGAGGAAGCTGAAGCGGGCAAAGGCAACCATGGCCACGGGCTCGAAGTAGTTCTCGCCCGACTGCACCTTGATCTTGCGACCCTGCTCGAGAATGCCTCCGTGGAGAAGTTCGTTGAGCGTGCGCGCTTTCTGGGCGGACTCAATGACCTGTTCGAGTGGACTGAGCCACGTCGGAACCGTGGTGTCGACTGTGCCCAGGGCCGGGGCCAGTGTTTTGGCGACGTAATCCAGTGTGACCGCGTTGTCCTCGAGGCGCGAAGGAGCAGCCAGGGAGAACAGCTGCACCAGCAGGAAGTCGATTTTGTCGCGATCGGAGGGAGATCTTTCTTCTTTGTGCAAGTGGTGCAGGAGGAGAGTTTGCAATAACTGAGGCGTGACCAGGGTTGTGGTCTGCAAAAACTGGCGGAGTTGATGGATCTGGATGCGCTCATCCATCTCATCGAGCCAGCGTTGGGCCTGCTCTACGGATTCGCGGGGCGGTTGCTCAATGCCAACTTCAAGATCGTTGCAGGGGGATAAATCAATCACAAATTCACGGGCGAGGGCGGAATAAGTTGGATAAAGGACGCGGGCCGCATTCCATTCGGCGGACAACTGATTCAAATCGGCTGGGGTCATTTTTTGGTTCCAGTTTCGAGAGATCTCGACGGGCAAGAGCTCTCGATCAAGCACGAAAGGCGGTCAAGGGCTCCCCTCTTCCCGGTTAGAAAGAGTGTTTGGGGAGCCGTCGGGTCCGCGGTTACGCAGGTGAGACGTGCAGGTGGGAAGCCAACTCAAAAAACCAAAGTGCTACATGCTAAATAATTGAAAACGTTAACAACGCGAAAAAAGTGGGGACTTGAAACTGGGCGATCTGGGAATTTTTGTCTCAGATTGAAACACTGTCTCACGAGATCTGGGAATTGTGAGGTTGGAAACGTCTATTCTTCTAATCAACTACGAAACAGACGGGCGAGGACGAAGTCGCTGCATCTGGCATTGAGAAAAAAAGTCATCCTGAAATTGAGAAAAGCAGGTCGTTCGCCGCGCTCAGGATGACAAGCAAAGAAAAAGAGCACGATTCAGGGAACGGACGGAACAAGCCTGCAGAACTGCGGTTCCATCTGGCGGGCGAGGAAGCCCGTCGCACCATCGCGGAGGATGTTTTACTGCAGGGTACTCGACGCGGAAAGCGCTCTTGAGCCGATGTTGTAGCGCTTCAACTTGCGATAGAGGGTGGCGCGGCTGATGCCGAGCATCTTGCCCGCCAGCGCCTTGTCACCTTTCACCTGCTGGAATACGCGTTCGATGGTGGTGCGTTCGATATCTTCGAGGTCGGTGGTGGAGAAGCCGGGATCCACCTCGGTCGGCGGCGCAGCGCTCGACGATGGCGATGTGGAGGCGATGGCAGGAGGCAGGTCGTCAAGATCGATCATCTGCTGATTGCCGAGCGCCAAGGCGCGCTCTACGCAGTTTTCCAGTTCGCGGACGTTGCCCGGCCAATCGTATTGCAGCAACGATTTCATCGCGGCGTTCGTGACCTGGACGGAGCGTCCGGCCGCGCAACGATCGAGGAACCAGTGCGCGAGCATGGGAATGTCGGAACGCCGTTCGCGCAGGGGTGGAACGTGGATGGTGACCACGTTAAGACGGAAGTAAAGATCCTTGCGGAAGGTGCCGCTGCGATATTCCTTTTCGAGATCGCGATTGGTGGCGGCGATGACGCGCACATCGACTTTCATAGGCTGGTTGCTTCCGACCGGGCGCACCTCTTTTTCCTGCAGCACGCGCAAGAGTTTGGCCTGCATTTCGAGCGGCAATTCGCCGATCTCGTCGAGGAAGATGGTACCGCCGTCGGCCGAATGAAACAGGCCGGTTCGGGATTTCAGTGCGCCGGTGAAAGCGCCTTTTTCGTATCCGAAGAGTTCGCTTTCGATCAGGGTGGGAACGAGCGAGCCGCAATCGACGGCGACAAATGGGCGGCTCGCGAAGGAGCCACGGAAATGGATGGCGCGGGCGACGAGTTCCTTGCCAGTTCCGCTTTCTCCCGTGATGAGCACGGGCGTGCGGGTGTCTTTGAGGCGGGAGACCATGCGCAGGACGTCTTGAATTTTCGCCGATGATCCG
>Ga0210408_10001905_pt1 | contig 21039 bp, 18 predicted proteins | sample IncBWH4MmetaG_FD_155471 | JGI IMG/M metagenome (GOLD analysis project Ga0210408, IMG submission 155471) | Forest soil microbial communities from Barre Woods Harvard Forest LTER site, Petersham, Massachusetts, United States - Inc-BW-H-4-M | ecosystem: Environmental > Terrestrial > Soil >...
ACGGCACGATAGTAGCTGGCGCGAGAGCTCGCCCGCCTCATCGCAAGGCTCAGGTTTGGCGCTGGCCGCGTACCCGCTTAACCACGCCGGCGGTGATCGGTGCGCCGTTCTGGACGACGCTTGGGAGGTCGCATCTTGTTCAGCGGGAGTGTTGCTCGCGGGCTCGATCCACGACTGCTCCTTTACTCCACGCGAGCGGTCGCCCCAGGACGCCCGCGCGGGGACACCCCAAGCGCCCGGTCATCGTTCTGAGTGCTCGTCTGACGAAGGCCAGTCGGGACGATCGCTTCGCTACGCGAGCGCGCGTGCTCGTGAATACCGATGTGGTAGCCTCAACCCGCTATGGACGCGTATCGATACGGGCGCCATGCTGGAAGGTGGACGGTGGGTCTGGTCGTGTTCGCCGCGATGTGCTGCTTGGGGTGGAGCCTGCCGGTGTCTGCGCAAGCATCGACGGTGCCGTCGATCGAAAGCGAGTCCGTCTCGCACCCGACTCCGACGGATGCGACGCTAGAAGCGTCTATCAACTCCCAAGAAGGTTCGGCGGGCGACTACTACCAGTTCCAGCTCGTGAGAAGCACGAGCGACTACGCCTCGGAAATCCTGTGTCCGGCGAAGCTCCCGCCGGGAACGGATGGTTGCATCGGCACCGAGTCGGCGAGTGCTCTGCCGATCGGCTTCATTCCAGGCAACACTATGCAACCTGGCGTGGATCACCCTGTCAGCCTCGACCTCGCCAGCGCGGGCGTGACGCTCCAGCCTGGCACGACCTACCGCTACCGGCTGTTGGTGGCACGACGTGTTCAGACGGAAGACACGATCCAGTGGGAACCACCAACCGTCTACGGCGCCGATCAGACGTTCACGACGCCCTCCGGTCCGCCCTCGATCGCAAGTGAGTCGGCGTCGAACATCACACAAACCGACGCGACACTCGAAGCACAGATCAACCCCGAGGCAGACCAGGCAGGCGACTACGCCCAGTTCCAGCTGGTCAAGGATCCGAGCGAATACGCCTCGGAAATCCTCTGTCCGGCGACGCTTCCCCCGGGAACAGATGGATGCATCGGCACCCAATCGGCGAATGCTCTGCCTATCGGGTGGGTCTGTGGCAGCTGCGAACAGGAGGCTACGACCCGCCCCGTAAGCCTCGACCTTGCCAGCGCCGGCGTGACGCTCAAGCCCGGCACGACCTATCACTACCGGGTGCTCGCGGCACGACGTGTCCAGACCGAAGACACGATCCAATGGGAACCCCCGACGGTCTACGGACCCGATCAGACGTTCACGACGCCGTCGGGCCCGGCCCCTGTGATCGAAAGCGAGTCGCTCTCGCATCTCACCTCGACCGACGCGACGCTGGAAGCGCAGATCAACACCGAGGGACTGGAAACCACGTACAACTTCTACTTGCAGGAAGCGCCGCTATGTTTCAAGGCCATTCCGCCTTGCGAGCGTCCTCAGTATGAGCCGATTACGTTGCCGGCCGGGAAGCTTCTCGGTTCGTTTGTCGGCCAGAGCGTCAGCGTCGAGTTGAACAGTGCCGGTGTGAGCATGTCACCAGGGGAACACTATGAATACTGGGTGACTGCGACCAGTGCGGCGGGAACGACCACGGGTTATGCCCAGGAATTCATCGCGCCGGAAGAAAAGGTGCAGCCGCTGAACACCACAACCCTGTCTGCAACGAACGGCAATAACCAGGGAACCTCAAGCACACCGACCGGGTCAGGAGGACCTCTTGCGACCGTTGTTACGCCTCTTGGGCCTCAAATCGTGTGCCTGTGTAACTGCGCGCGAGGATGCCATGGCAAGAAGGTCAGCCCCAAGCATGTGACCCGAACCCAGAAGCTGTCCAAAACCTTGAAGGCGTGCGCCAAGAAGCCGAAGCGCAAGCGAGTCGCATGTCAGAAGCAGGCGCGCGAAAAGTACGCCACGACAGCGTCCAAGGCCAAGAAAAGATAGCGCTGTCCCAGCTCGCCGGCAAACTGTCCGCCGGTAGCTCGAGCTGACGAGCGCTTGCTCACGAGGCGTATGGCTGCTACTTCGAGCCGACAGCGGGCGTCCGAGCAAGGGCCCGCTCGGACGAGAAGCCATATCGCTTCAGATCGTCAAGGAGCAATCAACCGCGGTGATGCACTGGTGGTCTGACAGTGAAGCTGGCCTCGCCGGTGTCCATCTCTTGGGTCGCGAACTCGGGGCAGGGAGTAGGCGTATTGCCCACCACCGGCGGCGGGCAATACGGGCCCCGCTCTAGAAATACAGTCACCCGGTGTGAGCCCCTACACCATCCGTGAGCCGGTGGTGTCAGGGAGACCCGTTCGATCGCGCCAGCTGTTCCGGTATCGATGGTGGGCGGCTCGGCCGGCGTACACGAGGCTCTCGCGTCGACCGGTGGCGCAACCTGGACGCGGTAGTCCACTGCGAGCACGCCTTGGTGTCCCGGCGCGTCCCGCAAGGTAAAGGTGAGGGTGAAGCGAGTATGTCGCCTTCCGATCGTCGGCTGCAGCCGCGGGTGGGTGCGCTCACCGCTCGGAGCCTTCGGTGGTCCTGAGGACTCGGGCGTGCCGTTGGTAGGCGATGCGCTCATCACCGTGGCGGTCGCTGTCCCGGTTCCATCAGACCCAGTCGCCTCACCCTGGCTCTCGGCGACCATCGCGGCAGCCACCCCCGCACCCATCACCAGTATCAGAGCAGCGATACGGGTCGCTCGCATGGGTCAAGCGTAGCTCGCGGCTCGCTCCTAGTCCAGACCAGGCTCGGAAGCCGAAACCGCAGCACCCCGCCGGACCTCCGTTTCTGAGAGAGCGACACTCCTTCGCAATCCACGACCGCGCTTTCGTTATGGACGACCACCAGCGTTGGCGTGCCGCTGCGTAACTCCCAGACAGCTTGGCTCCAAGGAGCTGGTACAGCGGAGAAGGTCTATCCCTGCGATGGGAGGAGGATTCCCATGACTGTCTCAAGTGTTCTCGATTCCGCTGGGCGTCGTCGGTCACCGGCGACGATGTCGGGCTACCACGCTGGACGACCGCCTCGCAACAAGGGGCTGCACTACCCGGCCGATCCGCCCACGGTGCAGGAGATCATCGCGGTGATGCGCGAGGCAGGCACCAACCGCCACGGCGCTCGCGTGCGTGCGCTGATCGTCGTGCTCTGGCGGGGCGGGCTACGCATCCAGAAGACGCTCAGCCTCAGCGAATGCGATCTTGATCCACAACGCGGCTCTCTGCTCGTGCGCAACGGCAAGGGCGGGCGGCGACGCGAGATCGGTATGGACGGGTGGGGTTGGGAGCAGCTGCGCCCGTGGCTCGCCGCGCGCGTCGAGCTGCCAATCGGGCCGATGTTCTGTGTCATCGACGGGCCGACACGCGGCAGGCCGTGGTCGAGTGCTGCGGTGAGGACTGAGCTTCGTCGCCTCGCTGCTCAGGCCGGAGTCCGGCGTCGGTTCGCGCCGCACCAGCTACGCCACGCCCATGCGGTCGAACTCGCGCGCGAAGGCGTGCCGCTGAACATCATCCAGCGCCAACTCGGTCACGTCAACCTCGGGACGACCTCCGTCTACCTGCAGGGGATCGACCCAGAGGAGATCATCGCCGCCGTGAACTCACGGCGAGCACCGATGATGCCAGCCAGCGCCGGCCTACAGTTCTGAAAACATCAAGCAGCGAGCGGGAGCTGACGGGCGCTCCCGCTCCGCGCTGCCCAAACCAGCAACGCGCAGAGCGACGGCGCTCGTCCGGAGCGGGCGTCAGTTCGGACCTGGCGCGGACGCTCGCTTGGCGGGGAACGCGCAAGCGCCGGGGTGGCCCTGCCCGTGGGTCGGGCCACAACCCCGATTGCCTAATGGTGGCCTGAAAGGACCACGCCCGTTGATTCGATGAACGTGTCCGAATCCCGCGAGTCTCTTGCATCTCGTTGGGGTAGGCTGAGGCGATGTCCGCGAAGGAGACAGTGCAGGCGCTCTACGCGGCCTACGCCACGGGAGACCCCGGTCGCATTGCGGCGTTGCTGCATCCCGACGTCGTCTGGGTGGCTCCTGCGGGCAATGCGACGCAGATAGCGCTAGGGCTGGGAAGTGCTGATGACGCGGGGCCGCCGCGGGGCCTCAACGACCTTGACCGTGATGCGATTGTGGCCTTCATGGCCTACGACTACCCGCGGTTCTTCGCAAACGTGGCGTTCGAGCCCCGATCGATGGTTGGCGAGGGGGACGTGGTGCTGGCCGAGCACAGGATGTCGGCGACGCTTCCAAACGGTCGCCCTTACGTCAACGACTACTGCTTCGCCTACGAGGTCGCCGACGGCCGGGTTACGGCGATTCGCGAGTACATGGACACACGCGGCGGCTGGGCGCAGGTATTCGGCGACGATCCCCCAGTGGTCCTGCTAGAGAGCACGCCGCCCAACTCGTGACAGCGACGAGCGCCGCGCCATGGAGGGCAATGACTCCTTCGTAGCAAGGCAGTAGTCCGTCAGCGGACGCTCGGACGACACCAACTCGTCCCGAGCGGAAGCCCACCCGGAGGAGGTGAGGCGCTTGCTAGACCGCGATAGCCACAACTCGCGACGGCTTACGAGTGTTTCTTGCTGAGTCCCACTCGAACCGTCTGCTTAGAACCCACCGCAGGCGCCAGTTCTTGCAACTCCAAGCTCGCACCGACACTCCGCCGGACCGAGCGAATGAGTGTCCTGCCGGCCTGATTGAGCGCCATATCGATCGTCTTTTCTTCGTCGCCCTCGATCGAAAAGGAGGCCGCCCCGATAGCGCGGGGATGCACGCTCTCCCGTTTGCTGTTGCCCATGCTCATGCGGGCTGCTGCGCCCTTCGCCACGAGGATCAACTTGCCCTTGCATGCTGCTATCCCCAAGCACTCGAGCTTGACCAACGCCGTACTTCCGTGCTCAACCATTACAGTCGAGCTACTCAACGATACGCCGCCGGTCTCTGCTTCTTTTTCTTCCCGTTCCCGGCGTGCTGTCGCTTCGGCGGCCCTCGCCACAGCTTCCCTGAATTCCTGTTCCTGATGTTCCTTGGCGTGCTGCGCTTCGAGTTCCTGAGCGTGTTTGGCTTCGTATTCTTTGAGGGTCTTCGCTGACTCTTCTTCGGAAAGTTTGTTGTACCAGCACGGAATTTCCGATTCGTACTGACCACCTGTGCCCTGCCCGTTGGGAAATTCGCCACTGATGTGAAGCGCGATTCCGAATTCACCCTTGGCTTTTTCGCAGGCGGAGTTGCTGGCCGCAACTACACCGTAATACGTATACCCCGATTGAAGGCCGGTCAGGGTTGCGCTTACGGTCTGATAGCCAGAGCCGGCGGCGATCTTCCCAGTCTGCGTCTGTGGGCCTCCTGTCGGTGGTTCTCCGTCATTCGTTGGACCCCCCTTCGGATCGGCCTGCTGCCGCACCAACCAGATTGAGTAGGCGGCTTCAAGACCGCCGGGATTGATCTGCGCTTCCACCTTGACTTCGTGTTCCGCGACTTCGGTCGCGGTCACGTGACCGATCACAAGGCCCGCGCCTTCGGCCGCTCGCGCTTGCCCAGCGTAAAGCGCTGCCCCCAACATCGCCAGCACTACCGCCGCTGTAAATGCACGCTTGGATAAGAAGGTCATGGATCGGCGACGCTCCTCCAAGAGCCTGCGTAGGTCCTGTCGCGCTGCCTCACCGCGCCTCCCCAGGCTACGTAAGCGCGCAGCGCGTCGTCTACGAGCTGGACCGACCGGCCCACCGAGAGAAGCGCGCATTGGAGCGTCACAGAGTCATGCACAGCCAGCGAAATACTACTCTCGTTAGCACACGCGCGCAATCTGCAAATCAGAATCGTCCATAGTTTAGCCGCTGTCGATTAGGCCGGGGTCGCGGACAGCATCAAGGACGCATCGCCGACTCGTGAAGCATCGACCATCGACGACAGCGAGTTGTGCTTTCGCGGTCAAGCAAGCGCCTCACCTCCCCCGAGTTTGGCTTCCGCTCGGGACGACGACCAGGTTGGAGGTGCGGCGAGGCAAGCCCTTCCGCTTCGCCCTGCGCGAGCGGGCGTGCCGATCCTCGGCGGGCGTCCTCGGAAGTCGTCCGTTGCAGCGATGACCTCGACCTCGGCTGAGACTGCCGCAATCACGTCGAGGAGCGGAAGCGGCCGGTTTGTCGGCGTCGCGGCACCGGCCAGATGGGAGAAGGCAGCCGGGCGTAATCTCAAGACGCGCCGCGCTGCGTCGTCGCGATCACGAACGAGTTCGGCGGTGGAAGCCCTTCGTAGCGGACGATCGGACCAAGGTGGGATACGTGGCTCGTGTACTCGTGGTCGTCTGAGAGTGTGGTGCGCGAGGGGGCGCGGATCGGAGGCGAAGCGGTGACCGAGGCCCGAACAGACTTGGAGTCAGCGCGCTACTTCTTGCCCTTCTTGCTTCTGGTCGCCTTCTGCAGCGCGAGATGGACGCTTGCGGTCTGCGTCGCGGCAGGAGGCGGCGAGGACTTGAGGATTGTAAGCGTGGCGTTGAGATGCCCGTGAGCAGCGCTCAAGAGCACACGCCCGGTCGCGTTGAGCATGATCTTGATGGTCGTTGTCTTGCCCGCCGAGATCGCGAACGTCGCCCTCCCGATGGCCTGTATGTTGGTGTGCGTCTTCTTGCCCCTCTTGGTCGTGCGCTTGGCAGTGAGGGACAGCTTGCCGGTGCACGTGCCGGTGCCCGTGCAGGTCAGTTTGATCCCTGCCGCACCGCTGCGCTGAGCCTCGATGGTGGTCCCATCGAGTAAGACCTTGCCGGTAGCCGCTGTTGACATGCCGGTTTTCGTCCCGGTCTGGGTGTTCGGGCTGCCATCGCCACCGGTCGATTCCGGGGGCTTGCTGACCGACCTTGCGCGGGGCGCGGGGGCGGAGGTGTTCGACGTATCGCCACCGGTCGATTCCGGGGGCTTGCTGACCGACAGGTTCGCCGAGCCGGAGCTTGCGGCGTAGCTCGCATCACCGGAGTAGAAAGCCTTGAGCGTGTGGCTCCCGACCACAAGATTGGGACACGCCTCTAGCGACACGACCCAGGCGTATTACCTGCGGTTCAACATCGACCGGCTGCGCTGTTGCGCGTTGGACGTTGAGGACGTCATCGGACACGCGAGGGCGGGTGAGCGTGATGCGTGAGACGACGCTTGAGGGCCTGGTCGCCGACCTGGTCGCTGTGCGCCACACCGGCGGATACAGGTTCACAGTCCAAGAACGGGTGCTGCGCCAGTTCGCGGAGTACTACCGGCGAGAGGGCTACCCGGACGGGTCGATCACAAAAGAAGCCCTCGACGGGTTTCTCTACGGCCGTCACCTGCGAGCGTCCACGGTGCGGCGCAACACGCTGGCTCTATGCCAGCTGGCCGAGCACGCCCAAGCCGCCGGCTGGGATGCCCACACCCCGGCCGCGACGGCCAGGGCCCGTGTCCGCCATCAGCCGCCGTATGTGTTCAGCGACGAGGAGCTCTGCCGCCTGTTCGCTGCGATCGACTGCCAGGGCATGTCCTCCTACTCGAACAAGGCGCTGGTCGACCCGGTGCTGTTCTGAGTGTTGTGCGGCGCGGGGCTGAGGATCTCCGAGGCGCTCAACCTGCGGTTGCCGGACGTGGACGCGCGTGCCGGCACGCTACGGATCCGTGACTCGAAGAACGGCGAGAGCAGGACAGTCCCGATCACGCACCGGCTCGCCGCAACCCTGAACGCGTATGTGGCTGCGGCCCAGCCCCCGAGATCAGTGACTACGTGTTCTACAGTCGCGCGGCGGGTAGGCCGATCAACCAGGCGACCGTATACATGCGGTTCCGTGGCTACCTGGCCGACGCCGGCATCCCGCACTTCACCGGCGGTCCGCACCCTCACTCGCTGCGCCACGGGTTCGCGGTCGCGAACTTGAGACGCTGGGCCGCGACCGGCCAGGACCTTGCCGTGATGCTGCCTTACCTGGCCTGCTACATGGGCCACGCCGACCTTCGCGGCACCCAGTACTACCTGAGGCTGACCGCGGACGCCTACCCCGACGTGATCGCCAAAGCGCAACTCCGGTTCGGCTACGTGATCCCCGCGGCGCTGGAGGTCCAGTCATGACCTCGCAGCGCACACGCCCAGAAGACCTCGCGGGACGCTGGCTGACCAGGTTCTTTATCGACCATCTGGCCGGGGAGCGCGCAGCCTCGCCGAGGACCATCGCTTCCTACCGGGACGCGATCAAACTGCTGCTCACCTGGTTCAAAGACGCGGAGCGGATACCGCCGGAGAAGCTGCGCTTGGCCGGCATCGACCGGCCGCGAGTGCTGCGGTTCCTGGACTGGCTCGAGGCCGAGCGGGGCTGCTCGACAGCAACCCGCAACCAGCGCCTCGCTGTGATCAAGTCGTTCTGCCGCTACACCGCCATCGAGCAGCCTGACCACCTCGAGCAGGTCACCCAAGTCCTCGCGATCCGGCAGAAGAACACCCCAGGCCCGCAGCTCGGGCACCTGACAGCGAGACGAGGTCAAAGCACTCCTCGCCGAGCCTGGCACCGCCAGCGGCCGTGCCGTCAGGGACACCGTCCTGCTCACCCTGTCCTACGACACAGCCGCCCGCGTTCAAGAGCTCTGCGACCTCGACGTCGCAGACATCCGCACCGCCCAACCCAATGACCGTGACGATCCACGGCAAGGATCCAAGATCCGGTACGTGCCCGTCATGGAACCAACCGCCCGACTCCTCGCCGACTACCTGAAACACCTCGACCCGCACCCCGGCCTCGGCGCCGACGCGGACCCCTGTTCCACGGGCCCCACCACTCCAGACTGACCAGATCCGGGATCGCCAAGCTCCTGGCCCGCCACGTCCGCGCCGCCCGAGCGCGCGACCCCGCCTGGGCTCCCGGACTGACGGTCACACCCCACACGCTCCGGCGCACCAGGGCGATGCACCTGATCCAGGCCGGCGTCAACCTGATCTACATCCGCGACATGCTCGGCCACGCCGACGTGTCCACCACCGAGATCTACGCCCGCGCAGACACCGAAACAAAACGCAAAGCGATCGAGAACGCATACGAGCCACTCACCCCCAACGCTATGCCGGACTGGACCTCAGACCCATCCCTGATCAGCTAGCTCGTGCCCCTGGTGAAGGACGAGCGCACCTACCTGCTCCACGCTATCGCGGCGATTGACGCGATCCAGAGCTACACGGCCGGGGCCGCGAGGCGTTCTTCGCGGACGGCAAGACCCAGGACGCGGTCATTCGCAACATTGAGATCATCGGCCAGGCCGTGAAGGGGATCTCGGACGACACGCGTGCACTCGATACAGCGGTGCCTTGGCGGCAGATCGCCGGGATGCGTGACAAGCTCATCCACGAATACTTTGGCGTCGATCTGGCGCTCGTATGGGATGTGGTCGAGCGTGAACTGCCGAGTTTGCGGCCGCGATTGGAGATATTGAGTCAGCGCTTTGGCAGAGGAACGTAAGTTCTGAGGATCGGCCGATTTGAGCCATGGGCGTAGATGTGACAATGGTCAGTCCATCCAGAGAACGAGGGGGCGTCTTTTTTGATAAGACGCTCTGCGGTTGAGCGTTCTTCGGGGAAGGTTTTGGCGGCGTGTGTCGCCCGACTGAGAGGTCGGCGACATGGTTGTAGAGGTTCTCGAGTGTCATCCTGCGACAGGCCAAGGCTTCGTGGCTGGCGCGCTTATGGCCGGCTCCGTTCGTGTGCCGGAAAGCAGTTCTAGCCGGCTAGACGAACTCCAAGCTAAGGGGCTCCGCCCAGGGGTTATCACCGAGTTCTGTCCACCCGGCACCTCGTTCTTCGAGCCTGACGGTGGCCAGATCCGACTCTCGTTGACGGATGTCTCGTCCATAGACACCGAGGAACTGGCTGAATGGCTGAGGGCGATATTCACGGTCGATGACGTTGAGGTCTGGGGTAATATCACCTCTGTCGCTAAAGCTCGCAGCGACCCCTGGCATGATCTCGCGCACTACCTGCTCGAGGGGGAGGGTAGCCCGTTCGTGATGATGAGTAGTAGGTCCCGAGGTATTCGCCCGCAGGTGGTCCGTCTTACCGTTCCCACGCTGGAATGGGCAGCACCTGACGGGGATTCCCCTCGGCCGCGGCTCCGGACGAGAATATTGGTGTTGTTCGTGGTCGCAGGTGTGGTTCTTGACATTTGGCGGCGAGAGGACACCCGTACGCAAACGGATAAGTATCAGCCCGATTCATCTTCCTCGTCGCTATGGTGGGCCACTCGCTCGGCGTTTTCGAGTGGTCCCGATGGCAAGTCGCCGGGCGACATAGCCAATCATTATGTCTTGGCCTTGCTCAGTCGGTACGCCGACATCATACGGTCCGTCGATAACACGCTCGAACGCTGGGAGACCGACTTTTTTGCGGTGGCCGCAAACGTCAGCGCACCTACGCATATAGATCAGCTACTCGACATACGATTGATTAGCGACCTCCGAACGACAGTGGCCTCTATTCGTGGTCTTGGTTCGAATAGTGTCCAAACAGGCCGATGTGAAATGCCTGCAAATAGGCGGTTTTGGGCTTTTGGCTAAGTCGCCAGTCTTGGGATTTGGGTCCAAATTGGGTCCAAAGTCCGCTCAACACTGGGCGTTGCCGGTAAGGACCGGTTGGTCGCAGGTTCCCAAATTCAAGTCGCCGCTCACCGCGGAGTGTGCTGGGTCCGCGTCAGGCGTCGCTTGCCGCTGGTGTTTTCTTTGCTCTCGTGGTGTTGGGGTTGTGAGTCTTGGCTGTGGCGGCGGGTCCTCTTCGCGTTCGCCGGCGACGCATCGTCGCGGCTGTCCCTACGCTGAGCGCGACGGTCTCCTCTGGGAATGCGGCTCGAACCTCTAGGTGTCCGCCGAGGGCCTCGACGTACCGGCTCAGCGTGGACAGCCGAACGTCGGCCTCTCCGCGCTCGATCTGGGAGATGTTCTCCTGGGTGACGTCGAGTCGGTCGGCGACGATTGCCTGGGTGAGGTCGAGCTTACGACGTAGCTCGCTGAGCATCGCCGTCTTGTGCTCCTCGACGTTTGCACGACGTGCCGGGTTGGCATCGATCTGCTTGCGCAGCTCGTCGAACCCTTTGCGGCTCTTTGTGGGCTTGGTTGTGGTCATGGGATTGCTCCTTCGTTCCGAAGTGACTTCCCACACCCGCCAGCGAGTATAAACCAAAGCTTGTAGAAGTCAAGACTTATACTATGGGGTCCAGTCCGGGGTCCAAAGTGAGTGCAACTCAGGAGCACTCAGACGCACTTGACCGCCGTCCCTACTGCGGGACCGCATCCTGGGGGTGCGTCGGGGGAGGGCACTGGTGCGCTCGCGGGAGGTTGCATATAGATGGTGATGCCGCACGTGAGGATCGACTGCAGGAACGGTGATCTTGCCGTGCTCGCCGTGGCGAGATCGGTGGGGGTCGCCAGTACGATGTCCAGCCGGGGGAAGCAGTCGGCGGCGAGCTGGCGGGCGCGGCGCTGGTGGAAGTCCAGGCCGTCTTCGACGTTGGCGACGACCAGCAGGTCCACGTCGCTGCGCTCGTGCACAGTGCCCTTCGCGTAGGAACCGAACAGCACGACGCGCGGCGGGCCACACTCCCAGCGATCCGATGTTCGACTTTCATGTACAGCGAGATCACGCTCGCGTAGCGCTGCGCCGCAGCCTGGAAGGCGGCGTTGGCCTCGGGCTTGGTGAGCCCGGCGGCGGTCGCCCGCGTGAAGAACTGCTGTTCGCCGAGGGCGTTGATCTGGGTGGCGGAGGTGAGGCCGAGGCCGAGCAGCGTCTCCGCGACGTCCGGTCGCGGCGCCACGCGCAGCACCCGCTGGAAGCCGCGGGCATGGGCCACGACCGCCGCCTGGTCTGCGGCGCCGATGCCGGCGAACGCCTTTTCGCCGCAGGTGGCGAGATTGGCCGGGATGCTCATCTTGAGCAGTTCGAGATCCGGGTTGTTGTTGAAGAAGGCGCTCAATGGCTGCTGCACGCTGTGCGGGACGAAGGCGCCGGCCGCGATCCGGCCGGCGAGCGCGGCGGTGGGGTACGCGCGCATGACACGCGAGTAGACGACGCTCGCGAACACCTCCGCCGGTGTCGCTTCACCTGCCGCGTCCACGCTGGGGGGCGCACCGGTCTGCTTGACCAGCGCCTCCCAGTCCTGCTTGCTCAGCCGGGCGAGGTCGGGGAGAGTTGTGTAGGCGCCCGCGGAGAATCGCTGCAGCAGGTTCTGCACGAGCGGGACGAAGTTCTTCACGAACGCGCCGATCGAGAGCGTCCGCTCGATCGTCGAGGCTTCGGCGGGGTGAAGCCGGCCTGCCCTTCGCCGAGGGTGCGCCAGAAGTTGCGCATCGATTTCGTGTTGGCGGTGAGCGCCTGCGCGAACGCCTGCTGCTTGGCCTGCGGCAGGCCGGCGACGTTCAGCAGTTCCGCGAGCGTGGTGTCGCCGACCAGGTGGGGCTGGGCGAGGAGGTCGGTGGTGTGTCGCGCCTGCAGCTCGGCGACGATCGTCGGGATCTATGCCGTGAGTTGCGGGCCGATGAGATCGAGCGCGACCGCGGCGGTGAGCGTGTTGGTCTGGGCCTGCGCCGGTGCACCGGCTCCACCTCTCGCGGCCCCCCGCGTGATTAGATACGCCCGATGGCGGGAGTCCCACAGGCAGGTGCGGGCATCTTGCGCGGGGTTGGCCCGCGCGTGGCCGACCATGCGTTCACGCTGCGCACGCTGGCCGCCACCGGCATCGTGGGCGTCGACCGGCCGGACCGCGCGCTGCGCGCGCTGGCCGCGTTGCGGCGCTGGGGCGCGACCCCGGCCGCGGGCTACGCGGCGCAGGCCGCGCGCACGCCCGAGCGGCCCGCGATCCACGACGAGCTGGGCGCCCTGAGCTTCGCCGAGGTCGATCGGCGCACCAACGCGATCGCCCGCGGCCTGCGCGCCGGCGGGGTGGGGGAGGGCGATGGGGTGGCGATCCTCTGCCGCAACCACCGCGGCTTCGTCGAGGCGACCGTCGCCACGTCGAAGCTGGGGGCCAACGCGATCTGCATGAACACCGGATTCGCGGGGCCCCAGATCGCGGAGGTCTGCAAGCGGGAGGGGCTGACGGCGCTGGTGTACGACGAGGAGTTCACCACCGCCGTGAGCGCGGCGGCGGCGTCGATGAACTGCTTCGTCGCATGGCGCGACTCCGCATCCCCCGCGCATCCAACGCTCGAGCAGCTCGTCGCGGGCCACTCGGACGCGAGCCTGCGGCCACCGGGGGAGTCTGGGCGCATGGTGATCCTCACGTCCGGCACCACCGGGCTTCCCAAGGGCGCGGCGCGCGAGACCCCGGACACGGTGGGCACGTTCGCGCCGATCTTCGCCAAGATCCCGCTGCGGGCGCGCGGCACCACGGTGATCGCGGCGCCGCTCTTTCACACGTGGGGCTTCGCCCACTTCGCGTGGGGGCTCGCGCTCAGCTCGACGCTCGTCCTGCAGCGGCGCTTCGACCCCGAGCAGACGCTAGCCGCGATCTCGCGTCACCGAGCGGACACCCTGGTGGTGGTGCCGGTGATGTTGAAACGCATCCTCGACCTCCCGTCGGAGACGATCCGCCGCTACGACACCTCCACCCTGCGCATCATCGCCGCGAGCGGCTCCGCGCTCCCCGGCGAGCTGGCGCTGCGGGCGATGGACACCTTTGGCGAGGTGCTCTACAACCTGTACGGCTCCACCGAGGTCGCCTGGGCGTCGATCGCCGGCCCGGAGGAACTGCGGGCGGCACCCGGCACCGCCGGCACCCCGCCGCGGGGGACTGTGGTGCGGATCTACGACGAGCACGGCAAGGAGCTCCCCCAGGGGGAGACCGGCCGGATCTTCGTGGGCAACGAGCTGATGTTCGACGGGTACACCGGCGGGGGCACGAAGGCCTCGATCGACGGCCTCATGAGCACCGGCGATCTCGGCCGCTTCGACGCGGAGGGGCGCCTGTTCGTGGCGGGCCGCGACGACGAGATGATCGTCTCCGGCGGCGAGAACGTGTTCCCGCGCGAGGTCGAGGACGTCCTCGCCGACCACGAAGCGGTCGTGGAGGCCGCCGTGATCGGCGTCGATGACGAGCAGTTCGGCCAGCGCCTGCGGGCGTTCGTGGTCCTGCGCCCCGATGAGATCCTCGGCGAGGACACCCTACGGGAGTACGTGCGCGAGAACCTCGCCCGCTTCAAGGTGCCGCGCGAGATCCTCTTCATCGACGAGCTCCCCCGCAACCCCTCCGGCAAGGTGCTCAAGCGCGAGCTGCTCACCCGCGAAGTGCCCTCCGGGTGATCGGCGATCCGCAGCCCAGGCGGCTCCCAAGCCGGTGACGCGGGGCATGGAAGCCCCGCGCCCCTGCGCGTCGGTGGGGGCGCCCACCCGCGCGGACGATCACAAAAAAACGAGATCGGAGTCAGACCGCCTGCGCTATACTATACAAAGTAAAGTATTGCCGGCTGTAGGCTGGTGCTTTATGGCGACACGCGAGATGGGGGTGTGAACAGAGCATGGCGGACATCGAGAGCACGATCATCATCGGCAGCGGTCCGGCGGGTTACACCGCGGCGCTCTACACCGCCCGCGCCAACCTCCGCCCGCTCGTGATCGAGGGCTTTGCGTGGGGGGGCCTGTTGCAGCAGACCACCGACGTGGAGAACTACCCGGGCTTCCCCGAGGGGATCATGGGCCCCGAGCTGATGACCCACCTGCGCGCCCAGGCGGAGCGCTTCGGGGCGCGCCTGGAGACCGACCAGGCCGAGCGCGTGCAGCTCGCCCGCGAGCCCGGGGGGGTGCACAGCGTGTGGGTGGGGGACACCGAGCACCGCGCCCGCACCGTGATCCTGGCGATGGGCGCCGAGCACAAACGGCTCGGGGTGCCCGGCGAGGAGGAGCTGGGGGGGAGGGGCGTGAGCTACTGCGCGACCTGTGACGCCGCCTTCTTCAAGGGCGCCCCCACGATCATCGTGGGCGGGGGGGACTCGGCGATGGAGGAGGCGATCTTCCTCTCCAAGTTCGCCGCCAAGGTCACCGTGGTGCACCGCCGCCCGGAGTTCCGGGCGTCGAAGATCATGCTCGAGCGGGCCCGCGAGCGGGAGAACATCGAGCTGCTCACCCCCTACACCGTCAAGGAGCTGAACGGCGGCGAGAGCGGCGCTTTGGGACACGCGGTGCTGCTCAACGCGGACACCGGCGAGGAGCGCTTCCTGGAGATCAGCGGCGCCTTCATCGCCATCGGCCACGAGCCCCAGTCGGAGCTGGTGCGCGGCCAGGTGGAGGTCGACGAGAACGGCTACGTGCTCACCGACGGGCGCTCCACCCGCACCAACCTCCCCGGGGTGTTTGCCGCGGGGGACCTCGTGGACCACACCTACCGCCAGGCGATCACCGCCGCCGGCTCGGGCTGCCAGGCGGCGCTCGACGCGGAGTGGTACATCCGCGACACCCCCCACGTGCCCGTCCCCGTGGGGATGCCCGTGGGCGATCCCGCGGAAGCACAGTGGGCGCCCGCCGCCGAGTAGATGGCGGTGACCGGTGACCGGACCGCGGAGCTCAGCGCGGCCAGTCGATCCGTTCGGCCAGCTCGGTGACGCCGAGGTCGATCAGGCCGCTGCGCTCGATCGGGCTGTATTTGCCGCCGGCGAGCCCGAGCCAATGGACGGCGTGCTCCTCTGAGTCGAGGATCAGCACCTCGTCGACGTCGTGGGCGGCGTAGAAGGGGAGCTTCTGCCAGGTCTCGTCGCCGGGCGAGACGATCTCGACGATGAGTGCGGCGGTGTGCAGCCAGACGCCTTTGGCGCCAGGACGGTGCAGGCCACCGTCGGGGACGCGGAAGTCCGCTTCGGAGTCGCCGAGGTTGAACTCGCCCATCGCCGCCTCCAGACCAGCGTCGCGCGCGAGCGGGCCAAGGATCTCGGCCAGCTGCTGGCCCAAGCGCGCGTGCCCATAGCTGGGAGCCGGAACCATGTGCAGAACACCCTCCCACACCTCGTCGAGACGATCAAGACCAGAGACCCGCCGGCGCTCCTTGAGCGCATCCAGCTCGTAGGCGTACGGGTCGAGCACCACGGTGGCCATGACGCAAGGATAGCCCGCTCAGCAAGCGCCGCTCCGGCCAAGGGGCCCCTGGCGCTACAGCGCTGACCGGCGCAGGACGGGAGCGGTGCGGTAGCGCTCCTCGCGGTACTCCTCCCAGAGGGCGTCGAGCACCGCGGTGACGTGCTCGAGGCCGATCGCGTCCGCCCACTCGAGGGGGCCGCGGGGGTAGTTCATGCCGAGCGTCATACCGGCGTCGATGTCCTTGGCACTACCCACCCCCTCGCCGAGGGCGAAGGCGCACTCGTTGATCACCTGGCACACGATCCGGGGGAGCACCCCGACGGGTGAGGGCTGTACGCGGGCGGTGTGCAGGCCGAGCCCCTGGAAGGCCCGTTCGCCGGCCTCGCCGGTGACCTCGACGAGCCCGAGGGGAACGAGCGCGTAGAAGGGCTCGCCATCCACCATCCCGCCGAGCCCCTCCCCGACGATCTCCGGTCCGGAGTCGCCGGGCGCGAGCTGGCGCAGGGCGTCCGCAATGGGACCGCTGCCCCCCACACGGGCGTCCCCGCCGGCGGGGGGCGGCTCGGGGTCGGGCGGCCGGTGGGGGCCCTCGCCGGTGTAGTCGTAGTAGCCGCGCCCGGTCTTGCGCCCGTGCAGACCGGCGGCGACGCGCTGGGCCTGGATCGGGGAGGGCCGCCAGCGGGGCTCGCCGAAGGAGAGCTCGTAGAAGCTGCGGGAGACGTCAAAGCCGGTGTCGACCCCCACGAGGTCGGAGAGCTCGAAGGGCCCCATGCGAAAGCCGCCCCCGAGGCGCACGATGCGGTCGATGGTCTCGACGTCCGCGATCCGCTCCCCCAGCAGCCGCAGGGCCTCGAGGCCGAAGGGGCGGTTGCAGCGGTTGACGAGGAACCCGGGGCCGTCGGTGGCGCGGATCACGGTCTTGCCCATCGCGAGGCCCGTGGCGTCGGCCAGCGCGAGGGCCTCGGCGCTCGAGCGCAGGCCCGCGATCACCTCGACGAGCGCCATCAGGGGGGCGGGGTTGAAGAAGTGCATCCCCACCACGCGCTCCGGATGGGTGGCCCCCGCCGCGATCCCTGTGACGGGCAGCGAGGAGGTGTTGGTGGCCAGCACGCACTCGGCGCTGACGATCTCCGAGAGCCGCCCGTAGAGCTCGCGCTTGAGCTCGACGCGCTCGGGTGCGGCCTCGATCACGAGGTCGCACGGGGCCAGGGCCTCCATCTCCGCGGCCACCTCCAGCCGCTCGCCGGCTGCACGGGCCTCCTCGGCGGTGATCCGCCCTTTGGCGGCTTCCTTCTCGAGACCCCCGCGCACCCTCTCCGCGCCCCGTTCGAGCGCCTCGGGGATCGGGTCATGCAGCACCGTGCGCGCGCCGGAGCGGCAGGCGAGCTGGGCGATGCCAGATCCCATCGTGCCGGCTCCCAGCACCCCGATGACCTGCGCAGGCTTTCCTGTGGGATTCATTTGGGATCGTCCGCGCGGGTGGGTTGGGCAACGGGGTGGTGGGCGCGGGGCTTCCTGCCCCGCGTCGCCGCGTGGAGCGCCGGACCGAGCGTGCTCATCGGAGCGGCAGACTACCGTCCGGGCGCGGGCCGGGTCGCGGAGGGGGTGGGTGCAGCAACCCTCCTCGGTCTTGCGGACCGCGCAGGCAGGCCGGCCCATCCGCGGTGGGTGCGCGGCGGGGGCTCAGGAGGGCACCAGCGCATTGATTCCGGTGAGGGAGCGCCCGATGATCAATTTCTGGATCTGGGAGGTGCCCTCGTACAGCGTGGTCACGCGCACGTCGCGGAAGTAGCGCTCCACGGGGTGGTCATCGACGTAGCCGGCGCCGCCGTGGACCTGGATCGCGGTGTTGGCGCACTCCACCGCGGCCTCGGTCGCGTGAAGCTTGGCGATCGAGGTCTCGGTGGTGTTGGGGCGCCCCTTGTCCTTGAGGAACCCGGCGCGCCACACCAGCATCCGGGAGGCCTCGGTCTTGACGGCCATGTCGGCGATCATCGCCTGCACGAGCTGGAAGCTGGCGATCGGGCGCCCGAACTGCTCGCGCTCCTTGGCGTATTTGACGGACTCCTCCACGCAGCCCTGGCAGATCCCCACGCAGCCCGCGGCGACTGAGTAGCGCCCGGAGTCAAGCGCGGACATCGCGACTTTGAAGCCGTCGCCGATCTCCCCGAGCACCCCGTCCTCGCCGACCTCGACGTCGTCGAGTGAGATCGACGCGGTATCTGAGGCGTGGAGGCCCATCTTGTGCTCGATCGTCTGGGGCTGGTAGCCGGGCTGGTCGGTCTCCACGAGGAAGCAGCCGAGGCCGCGGTGACCTTTCTCGGGGTCGGTCTGGGCGAAGATCAGCGCGAGCTTCGCGTAGTTGCCCATCGAGATCCACATCTTCGCGCCGTTGATCCGCCACCCGGAGTCGGTCTTGGTCGCGCGCGTGCGCTGGTTGGCGGCGTCGGAGCCCGTGTCGGGCTCGGTCAGGCCGAAGCAGCCGAGCCACTCGCCTGAGCAGAGTTTGGGCAGGTAGCGCTGCTTCTGCTCCTCGGTGCCCCACTTGAGGATCGCCGAGCAGACGAGCGAGGTCTGCACGGAGATCACGGTGCGCACGGAGGAGCAGCCGCGGCCGATCTCCTCGACGACGAGGCCGTAGTCGAGGTAGCCGAGGCCCGCGCCGCCGTACTCGCGGGGGACGATCGCGCCGAGGTAGCCCTGGTCGGCGATCTTCTTGACCAGATCGAGGTCGAAGTGGTGGTTACGCGCGTTTTCGCGGGCGCGCTCGACGATCTCCTTGTCGGTGAACTCGCGGGCGGTGTCGCGGATCAGGCGCTGCTCGTCAGTCAGGTCGAAGTCCATGTGTCTCTCCAATTTTTTTTTGCGTTTCAGGTTCCCTACGCCGCGCCTCGAATGTGTCCCGGCCCAGTCGCCGAGGCCGCATCCCGCAGCTGTGTGCTGTGCCCCGCTGCGAGGTGGCACGTATCGCGGTGGTGCCGTGCCCGCGGTCGGTCACCGTGTCCGCGCTCGGCCACCGTGTCCGCGCTCGGATGAGGCGGGCGGTGACAGGGGTCTGAGGTTGAATACATTTTTTTAAAACGCTGTCAAACTATGGTTACACGCAACTTTAATTTTTCAATACAACATCTCCGGCCCCCAACCAGCATTTCCCAGCTCCCTTAAATCGCAAATACCATAGCTATCAAATCTACTTTCTGGATAGCTTGGGTGTGGTCCAAGGGGCCTGCACACGCCGCTGGAGCTCCTGTGCGAGGCCCTCGATCTGCCGGCGCTCCTGCGTGAGGGAGTCGCGCTCGCGGACTGTGACGGTGCCCTCGGTCACGCTCTCGTGGTCGATGGTGACGCAGAAGGGCGTCCCGATCTCGTCCTGGCGGCGGTAGCGCTTGCCGATCGCGCCGCCGTCGTCGTACTCGGCCTGCACGAGCGCTCGCACCGCGCGGTACACCTCGTGGGCGAGCTCGGGCTGGCCGTCCTTCTTGACGAGCGGCAGCACCGCCACCTTCACGGGCGCGAGGCGAGGGTGCAGGCGCAGCACGGTGCGCCGCTCGCCCTCGCCGGCTCCCTCGCGCGCGACGACTTCCTCGTCGTAGGCATCGACGAGGAACGCGAGTGTGGCGCGGTCGGCGCCGGCGGCGGGCTCGATCACGTGGGGCACGTAGCGCTCGCCGCTGCCCTGGTCGAAGTACTCGAGCTTCTCGCCGGAGAACTTCGCGTGCTGGGTGAGGTCGAAGTCCCCGCGGTTGGCGATCCCCTCGAGCTCCGACCAGCCGATGGGGAAGAGGTACTCGACGTCGGAGGTGCCGGAGGAGTAGTGGGAGAGCTCGTCGTGGTCGTGGGCGCGCAGGCGCAGGTGGTCGGGGCGCAGGCCGAGCTCGGTGTACCAGCGCATCCGCTCTGAGAGCCAGTGCTCGAACCAGCGCTGGGCCTCGGCGGGGGGCACGAAGAACTCCATCTCCATCTGCTCGAACTCGCGCGTGCGGAAGATGAAGTTACCGGGGGTGATCTCGTTGCGGAAGGACTTGCCGATCTGGGCGATCCCGAAGGGGGGCTTCTTGCGCGAGAACTGCAGCACGTTCTTGAAGTTGATGAAGATCCCCTGGGCGGTCTCGGGCCGCAGGTAGGCGGTGGCGCCGGACTCCTTGACGGGGCCGATGGTGGTCTCGAACATCAGGTTGAAGTCGCGCGCCTCGGTGAGGTCGCACTCCTCGGCTTCCCCCGGATGCTTGGAGGGTTTGCGCCCGCAGGCGAGGTCCCCGAGGTGATCGGCGCGGAAGCGCTGCCCGCAGGTGCGGCAGTCCACGAGCGGGTCGGTGAAGCCCGCGAGGTGCCCGGAGGCCTCCCACACCCGCGGGTGCTGGAGAATCGCGGAGTCCAGCGCGACGATGTCCTCGCGCTCGGAGAGCATCGCGCGCCACCACTCGCCCTTGACGTTGCCCTTGAGCAGCACCCCGTAGTGGCCGAAGTCGTAGGTGGAGCCGACCCCGCCGTATATCTCCGAGGAGGGGAAGATGAAGCCGCGGCGCTTGCAGAGCGCCACGATCTTGTCCATGCTCACCACGTCCACGGCCGCCGGCTTCGGTTTAGCGCTCTCGTGGGAGCGGGCTGTTGCCGCGGGCGCGGCGCCCGTGGACCCGCCCGCTCCGGTCGGCGGGTCTGCGGCTGTGGGCTCGCTCTGAGGGAGGTGCTCAGTCATCGCTGCTGGATGGTATTGGAGCCTCCCGAGACATTGGTCCTGGTGCCCACGCGAGCGAAAGTCCTGCGCAAAAAAACCGATCTTGACATATCCCTCTTGACAAAGCTCGCCTTTTGTGTTTTCATCAATGACAGATGAAGGGGATGACTCCGAGGGACAGGCAGAAGGGGACCGCGACAGGCTGAGAGCGACCGCGGAGATCCGGAGCTTGCTCGAGCGCCGCTACCCATACCTCTCCGGTGGCGCTCGAGGAAGCCTCGGCACACATGGAACGAAGCTCAGTGCCGGTCTCCTC
>Ga0210408_10001906_pt1 | contig 21030 bp, 24 predicted proteins | sample IncBWH4MmetaG_FD_155471 | JGI IMG/M metagenome (GOLD analysis project Ga0210408, IMG submission 155471) | Forest soil microbial communities from Barre Woods Harvard Forest LTER site, Petersham, Massachusetts, United States - Inc-BW-H-4-M | ecosystem: Environmental > Terrestrial > Soil >...
CATCGCGAAGCGTCATAATCTTCCGGGTCGAGCCCCTTCTTCCCGGCATCCCTGAAACGATCAATCAGCGCCAAGGCCTGCGGGACCGGTTGCGTCCCCTGGATCCATGCAGGAGCGTATCCCGCAGCCCCGTAGAACTTCTGGAGCCAGCTTCTATAGTCGCTGAAGTTCGGCCAGCGGATGCCTTCCAGCTTTCCACTCGTCACCAGATTCTGGATCTCGGATGATTGCCCGGCGCTGGCACACGCCAAAGACAAGACGAGGGCAACGGTTCCCAAAGCGAAACGGATCGGGTTACGCAGGGTTCGGACGTTCCAACTTGTTCGGTTCTCGTTATGCATGGTCGGATTACATGGCCGCTTAGGGCGCATACCGTTCAGAAACTAGACCAGACGAATCGGCGGATGAGCCCAAATCTACGACAAGGCGTTTCCTATGGTAACTGGCAAAATTGGCAGTCTGCAGGGGTGTGTAGCCGATGAGAGTCAAGAGACGTTCGATGGCATTGCTGTCATTCTTGACAGTTTCACCTCAGCGACAGGCTATGTATGAGTGTTAAGCGAGTAGCGAATGATCGGTGAAATGGGAGCCACACTCTATCAAGGGCTCGAAAGGAACCGAGCACAAAATGCAAGAGTCAGAGGCTCTGGAGACAATGTCTTTGATTCGTGGGGGCGCGTTCTACCGCTTCCAGGAAGTGGCGCACCTGATACGGCCGAATCAGTGGAACGCAGTCCGGAGAATCTTCATAGCCACGCTGGTTGGCTGGGTTCCTTTGCTTGTCCTCACCGCCGTGAGCGGCTCGCACGAGTCGCTGATCGCTTTCTTAAAGGATTATCGCGTCTTCGCGCGGGTATTCATCGCGGTTCCCTTGCTGATTGCCGGACAGAAAACGATCGAAGAACGATTTCGTTTAATCGTCCGTCACTTTTTCGACGCCGACCTGCTCAGACCGGAGGATTTGCCAAGATTTCGGGCGATTCTCACAACCATCAAAAAATTAAAGGATGCCTGGTTTCCGGAGTTGGCATTGATAGCGCTCGGCTGTGTGGGCGGAATTGTCTTTGTAGGCAATGAGCTGATGTTTGACGCACCGTGGTCGGTCCGTATAGTCGGAAAAATCTCTCCGTCGCCAGCTGGCTGGTATTTCGAACTCGTGACACAGACCATCTACATGGTTTTGCTTGGGCTGGCACTTTGGAAATGGTTCCTATACGTTTTGTTCTTCTGGCGAGTTTCCCGACTGCAACTGCAATTGGTGCCGTGTGACCCTGATCGAAGTGGAGGTCTCGGGTTCCTAGGCTACTCGCCCAGCGCGTTCCTACCGGTCGTGATCGCTGGCGCGACAGCAGTGGGTTCTGTCCTGCGGTACCAGGCACTCCACTCGGAGTTCTCGAACGAATCATTGGCCACGGGTCTGGTGGTGTGGGTCATAGTAATTCTCTTGGTTTTTGTCGGCCCCCTGGGGTTTTTTGCGGCCAAATTGACGCACCTCTACCGCGTGGGATATGTGGAATACGGTTCTCTGGCGCATCTCCATGCCGAGCAATTTCAGGAGAAGTGGGTGCACCAGCGGCAAGGGAACCTAGGGGATTTGTTGGTCGCCCAAGAAATAAATACGTTGAGCAATCTGGCCTCAAGCCTCGACAGGGTGCGGCGAATAACACTAATACCGATCGACAGATTGACGCTCATTGAAGTCATCGTCGCCGCCGCAGTTCCAATGCTCCCTGTGATCCTGACCCAAGTGCCTCTGTCGGAGCTATTGAGAATGATCTTTCGCGCTCTGGTCTGAGTTCTCTAAGAACATTGCTGCCGCGGCCCCGCAATGACCGTGACAAAAGGACGACCGAGGACCGTTTTCTGAATAATGTGTTAGCGCCAGTACCCTTTATGAAACACCCAGGTGCTTCCGGTGTGGACATACCGGGGTTGCACCCACACGACACCGGCACGCGGCGGGCGCACCCACCGTCCAGCTACCCAGACATACCCACTGCCGGTCCAACGCTGGTATCCGCCGATCCAGACATATCCTGGTCCAGGCGCGACACCAACCACACCTACTCGCACGGGCGGCGGTGGGGCAATACGAATCACTGTCGTCTGCGCGGATCCGATAAGTCCCCAGGAACAGAACTGCGCAAAGAGCAGCGCGAGTGTAGTTCATTTCATCATCTCCGTCTCCTTAATAAATTTAGTGGAGACACGCCATCGATCGCAGAAAAGCATCTTCGAGAGTCTCTGCTGTCGGAGCTTTTTACTGTCACTGACGAGGCGGTGGAAGTGTCAGTGGCGCAGACAACTGAAAGCTCAGTGCCGACTCGGCCGGGATTTCAATCTGCTTGTTTCCGGTCGCTGCTCCTCCGATGAGTCCGGCACCCCCGCCGACTAGAGCGCCAATAGCTGCTCCTTTACCGCCGCCTGCTATTCCGCCGATTAACGCGCCCCCGGCCGCTCCTCCGCCCGTCGTGGCAGCGGTCCTCTTGCCCTTCCCTTTGCTCGTGCTGTCTAGTGGCTCAGTCTGGATCTGGTAGGTGTGCCCTCTTACCGTGATGCTCGTGAGAGCGATAGAGAGTTCTGCTTCGCCCTTGATCTTGCCCTTCGCTTTGGCGTTCAGCACTGTGCCACTGACCGTTGATTGGGCAGGAATCGCCGCCCTTCCTCCCACACTCACCGGTTGCGCCAATGTGGCGAGAAAAGTTTGGCCCGTCTGGCTGGTCTTGGAACCCAACGCCTGCCCCACTCTGACGGTGAGGGTAGTTCCGGTTGGCACGACAATGGGCTGTGGAGGAGGTGGCGGAGGTGCGGCCGGCGGGGCCGCTGGCTGCGCGGCCTGTTCGGCCTCGGGCTGGACTGCCGTCTGATCATCCACGGCAGCCACTCCCGGCTCTTCTTGTGCGATCTGTTCCACTTTCTTCCTCGCAGCCGGCGTCTTTACCTTGCCGGTCAGGGTAACCTTCCCCTCCTTTGCTGCCACGGTGACCTGGGAGTCCTTTGTGTCTGGGTCAGCGTCAACCTTGGTCTGAACGTCCTGCGTAATGACGTCGTCGCTTGGCTTTGGTGATTTTGTGCACGCGATCGACAGCCCAAGCAAGGCCGTCAGAACAGCAAGCGGAATGGACTTCTGTATGCGCATATCGCCTCCTCAGTGGATATCACTTGATCGCCGCCGTACTCTGCCGTCGTGGGTCGCGCCTCTTTTGAGTCATCAAAAACTTAGAACTCTCGCTCCACACTGTTACCTGTTAGGACGCGCACTCGGAGACCATGCTCCGTTTAATGGCGAATGTATGCCGCCATCAGCACACTAGCAATGATCGCCCCGCCAATCCATACTGTCGCGATTATGACAGAAGTGACAATGGCGGCCGTTGATCTGATTTCCTCTTTCCTGCGTGTCTCGGCAGCGTCGGCTAGCTCATCACATTCCGCCAGCACGTTCGGAGGAGTAAGCTTTCGAACCACCTTGGCTCCCAAGAACAGAATCAGAAAGTCGTCCAGAAATCCGATCAGCGGAATGAAGCTCGGAATTAGCTGAACCGGGCTGAGTAAATAACCTGCACTACAGGCTGCCACGCACTTTGTGTACCAGCGCGTGCGGGGATGCTTAAATACAAAATAGAAAACATGAGCTTCTTTGTGGAGTCGTTGCGCCTGTTGCTTCCAACTGATCACAGGCGCCGGCTGAGGCTGTACCTCTTCGGAGCTTGGCCCGGGCAGGGATAGGCTAGAAATGCTGGCCACGTTTGCGGAATCGTCGTTGTCCACGGTAACCTTGTCCCACCGAGAGGTATTCAGGCTAAGCTAAGAATCAGCCCACTGCACTGCAACTGGCAAATCTACCAGTGTGGAGTCACTGTTTGATTTGATGGACTTCCTTATTTCACAACAGTCCCACCTAGTGCGCATGAAGGGTCTGAACAAGGCTTAGGAGGTTCTGCGGATTTACCCGAATCACGCCGCCGAGCGGGCTATCGATGTCGGCGATGAGGAAGAACGAGATCGAAACGGCAAGCGGAACAATCAGCAACAGCAAGCCACTCGTGCGACGTGCGCCATACCCGATCATGAGGTTGCAGAAAATGGCGATTACAGCCATAAGACTCCAAGCCTCAGCCGGGATGCGATACCACCAAGCATGCTGAGTATACCCCTGCGAGTTCAACACATCGTTCATGCCCGTGACGGCCAGGGCCATCAGGGGTGTGGGGTGCTCGGCGGCACGTGTCTCGACGGCGGACCACAGATCATTCTGCAATTGAGCTGTCGTGGCGCCGATCTGCCGCCGTTGCTGTAAATTGCTCGTGCTATAGAAAAGCACACGCTGATCGAGATAGGTCCTCAGCAGTTCCTGCACTTTTGCAGCGTCGCCAGCGGGTAATAAATCGGCACGCACGTACTCCGTACCAATCGCATTTGCCTCTGCCTCTTCGTAGTTCTTGCGTTGATCGTATCGGCCAACGGCCATCGAAAATGTGAATCCGATGAGCAGACCCAACAACGTCAAGATTGCGGTTTGGACAACCGCGAAGTCATTCCGCAAATCATCTCCGAGAGGTCCCACTTTTTTGCGGACAACGTCGCCGGCTAAGGCTGCGGACCACAGCGCGATAAGAGAAACCGCAAAGACTACAAGTGGGAAGTTCAACATAGTGTCTATATCGTGCCGATGCTATCCGGATCGGCCATGCCCCCCCGCTGCCAGCGTGACTGCCATTCTCCCTACCATTCGGGGGCTCATTTCCAGGCACGTCTCTCGCACACAATATGGGGAGCTAGATTGGCCAGCAACTGTCAAACCTGACAGCCGATTAGACCAAGCTGTCCCGATCGAAGTTGGTGGCGGCACCTTCGCAAAAATGACTGTAAGTTCTGCCAGTTGCTGCCCGTTCCTGCCCCCGCTATAACTGCTCCAGATTTCTAAGAGCACAACGCTTGATTGGTAGGGATCGAAGTCCAATGGCCCCCTACCTGCGGGGTTCGTGAGGGCTTGGAGGCGCTGTTATGGACCAGATTTGGATGCGCATCGGAACTCAATTGCTCGCCCGTGTCAGCGGTCCAATGAAGTTCCGATTGGTGCTCCAGCCAGTGATGGCGGGGATCTTTGCGGTTCGCTCGGGTTTGGCAGATGCCAAGGCTGGCAAGCCGCCGTATTTCTGGACCCTCTTATCGAATGCCGGCGAACGCGTCGACATGATAAAGGACGGGTGGAAAAGTGTCGGCAAGGTGTTCGTTCTCGCTCTAATACTGGACATCGTTTACCAGATCATCGTGATCCGGTTTGTCTATCCGGGGGAAGTGGTCATCGTCGCCTTCATCCTTGCGATTGCGCCTTACCTCATTCTTCGCGGATTGATCACACGCATAGCTCGACCGAAGAAAACCGTGTCAATACGACCGGCAAACACCCCCATCTGAGGAATTTTCCATGAACGTTGCCGAAATAACCCAAAAAGACAGGGGGACAGTTTTAGCAGAAGAACGAACCGATCTCGCCCTCCACCGAACGATCATCGCTTCGGAGAGAACGCTCATGGCATGGATCCGAACAGCGCTTTCGATGATCGGTTTCGGCTTCACCATTTACAAGTTTTTCCAATACCTGCCGGCAGAACTTGCGGCTGGAAATGTGCGACGTCCACAGGCGCCGCGCAATCTGGCAATGACGCTGATCGCGCTCGGCACCTTGGCTTTGATGGCAGCGGCTGCGCAGCATCGCCTTACCCTCAATCAGCTGGGAGCCGCCGGGAAAGGGCACATCTGGTCCATCTCTTTTGGGGTGGCGATCTTTGTCATATTGATTGGCGGCATTGCATTCGTTGGCGTTCTGCTGCGAAGCGGACCGTTCTAACTTACTGTGACGAGGCCCAAGAAGAACCTGAATAAGGTACACACCCATGAAGGCGCTGCTCACCCTGATGGCCGTGCTGGAAGCCACCGTTGGTTTGGCGCTGCTGGCGTCTCCGGCATTGCCAGTATCGATCTTGTTGGGTGTGCCGCTCGATACGCCGGGTGGTTTGGCCGTCGGTCGAGTGGCCGGGGCGGCGTTGGTCGCTCTAGGAATTGCCTGTTGGCGCGTACGCCAGGACGGCCGCAGTCGTTCCACAACCGGCGTCGTCACGTCCATGATGTTCTACAACGTCCTCGTGGTCGCAATCCTCATCTATGCGCGACTCGGAATGGGTGTAAAGGGTATTGGCATCCGGCCGGCGGTGTTTCTACACGTCGTTCTTGCAGTGTGGTGCATTACGTGTCTCCTCCCAGTGAATCGGGCAACCGCGGAGACTCCAGTACAGCGGCCATGAGGAGATATCGCGTTGCGTTTCTTCGCGGCGAAAATTCTGAAATCAGGATAGGAGATGAGAAATGAAAAACCGAAATGGAAGGTTCGGATCCCTAGTGGCGTTCGTTTGCATTTTTGTCCTGCTGGCCGCTTACGCCCAGGACGAGAAGAAGCAGCCCGATCTCTATTCCGCAGTAGCGGTGGGAACGGGGGGATCGGTGGGCGGAAAATCCATCCCGTTTGATTTCAGAATCACCAGTTACACCACCGACGAAGAGGTGGACAAATTCGCCGCACTGCTCAAGGAAAAGGGTCAGGACGCTTTGCGCAACACGCTGGAGAAAGAAGACAGAGGACGGGTCAATCCGGTGGGGAGCGTCGGCAACCAGATTGCGGTCGCCCGCAAGCGACAGCAGGGGACAGAGACGATCATCACCATCGTGACTGCACGCGTCATGTCGTTTACTGAGTTGTACAACAGCGGCCGGTCTAGGGATTACCCCTTCGGATACCTGCAAGTCAAGCTGAACGACAAGGGCGAGGGAACGGGACAGATCATGGCTGCCGCCAAGGTTAAGTTCAACAAGAAGAGCGGCCACTATGAAATTGAAAGCTACGGTAATCAATACATCAAGGCGGTCAACGTGCGACCTTCAAAATAGTCGCGAAACAGTATCTCGCGGGCACAATCTTCAAAGAGTTAAGCAGAGATCCCACCTTAGTCGATTCAGAAGTGATCTATCGTGCCTAACCAATACACCTTAGCAGCGGCGTTGGCGCTGGCTAGCGTCTACGTTTTCGGCCATAAGCTGCGCGCGTCGTCACACCACCGGCGATGGGTGTCCATCGCCGCCGGTGTGTCTGTTTCCACGGTTTTCCTCGACCTCCTGCCAGAAATCTCTGAAGGTCAAATAAAGTTTTCAAACGGGCCGTACCGTGGCGCCGCCGTTTTTCCGGAGCAGGCCATCTACCTGTTTGCCATGTTGGGATTTGTGCTTTTCTACGGGTTGGAGTATATGGTGGCTACATCGCCTTCCGAGGACGGCGAGCCCAACGGCATCTTCTCCGCCCTCCGAATCGCGGCTTTTGCCGCCTACAGCGGCCTTATTGCCTATCTCCTCATCCACAATGTCTGGAAAAATGTTTCCAGCCTGGTGCTTTATACACTGGCAATGGGGTTTCACTTCCTGCTCGTGGACCACTCGCTTTTTTCAGAGCGCTATGGTTCCTATGAAGGTCGCTGGCGCTGGATGCTTGCACTGGCCGTCCTGGTAGGCTGGTCCGTTGGAATTGTCACTTCAATTCCGGAACAGTGGCTCCTTAGGATCATAGGGTTTGTCAGCGGAGGCGTCATCATGAACACCATTGTGGTCGAATTACCTGAAGGACGTGGCGGGCGTTTCTGGCTCTTTGTGTTCTCCGCTGCAGCCTACTCCGCCGTGCTCATAGTCGTTCTAGGTTGAGAATGGGTGTGAGAAAAACAAGACCGACGCACCGAACGATTCACGGGGTGTGGTCTGATTCGTTTTTCCCCTGCCGTTCGAAGTAATAGGCAATGCCCAACGCGAGAATCAGGGCCGCGATCCCGAATAGAGTTAGGCTGGGTACGACGTTTGGTTCTTCAATAATGACCTTCCGCGCCATGGCGATTAACGCAACTTCCAGAACAACCCGTACGTGAATAACATCCTTCTTCAGATAAGCCCTCAGGGTTTCCAGAAGTTCTACCCCGATCATCACCAGCAGGAAATATCCGAAAATCTCGAGAAGGCCTTGCACGGGGATGAGAAACCTGGGTGGTTCCCAGATTTTCTGCCCGATCAGCGTGCCCAAGTGCACGGTGGAGAGCATTATGACGACGACGAGCATTCCAGCGAGTGCTAAGACTGTAAACTTCTGGAATTTCGATAGCAAGACTTCCAAGAGGATCTCCTAGGTAATCCAAACATCTTCGTAACACAGACGTTTCGAGTCGCGAACTGTTACTCAAATGTTCGTGTTCTCCCTGCTCTCTACCAACCAGACCTTTTGAATCACGCCAAAGAGAAACGCCGTGGTCAGACCGAATACCAGCCATCCGGTCAAAGCCTCGATCGCTCCCATGAGCTGCCAGCGATCCTCCAGGTACACACCCGGGTGCCCGAAGGTTGTCATTGCGCCCATCGAATAGAGGATCGCCGACTTGTAGTCAGTTCGGGCGCCGAGAAGCTGATAGGAAACTGCCCAGATTGCCGCCTCCGCCCCGTGCAAGGCGGTTGCCAGCAGAGTCATGGTGCCCATGACCAGCACGAATACGGAGAAGGGATGGTGGCGCGCGTTTGGACGGGCAAAAATCTGAGTGGCTTTCACGTTCAAGAGCCCGAGCCCCAGGACGTGGATCACCACGGTTAATACGATCAATGGCAATCCCCACGCCCAGTTCGCCCGCCAAGCCCCAGGCGTAGCAGACTGCAAGCTTAGAACGTTTTGGGCAATTGTCATCGAGAGTACCTCACAGCGGCCCCATCGGCGGAGGAGCAATTTGCATTTCCTACTTCTGTCCCGGCTGCTGTTCCATCTGCTTCAACTTTCGCTGCAGCATCATCTTCTGCTGTTGCTGGGTCAACTTGGGGAACAGGAACGCAATTTGTAGCCGCATACCCCACGGCGAAGCCCCAGGGGGATGAACGGCGTTGCCGTAGAACTGAAGCCCAACGTTGACTGGCTGGAATCCGATCTTCATGATTCTTCCGATGCCGCCACCAAACGGCACGACCCATCGACCGCCATTGGTAGCCTGCCAGTTGGCGGTGAGGGTGGGCTGCCAGGTGAGATACCAGCCCTTTTGTAAGTTGTAGTTGATGAAGTATTGCAGCACGAACTGGTTCACGTCGGGCAGGTCGGAATGCCCCGCTACCGACCAGACGTTATTCACAAGAGCCCCAAGAGTCCATTTGCCCGGCTGTACCAAGACCACGGCTGTTGGCCCCAAACCGAATTTTCCCTGCCCAAGGATGCCCGTCTTGGTCGCCGTGGGTAGAAGCAATTGGGGGCCGACGCCCCAGATCAACTTGCCCTTCTTCGGGGACAAGAAAAATGCGGGTTGCATGTCTCCGAAGCCGTAGAACCCGGATTGAGCACCAACAGGTTGGAAGATGACCGGGGTGATCCAGCGGATGATGAGGTTCCAATCCTTTCCCGCAGTAAGCGGAATCACAGGCTGAACGTTCATCACATTCTGGATGCGGTTGTTCGGCGCGATGCCGAAGTTCCAGTTCTCCTGGATGGGAACGCTGATGAGACTGGCCACCGGATTCTGAGCTGCTTTTCTCAGCGCATCGGTATTGACAGCTGCGGCTGGCGTTTCCTCCGTGGCCACCTGAGTGCCCGGAACGCCAATCGGCGTATCTTGCGCAATCAACGACGAGGCTAATAAAAGAAAGACTACCAGTGCCAAGAATCGCGACTGGCGCAGGTGGAGTCGGTCCCGGCGAACACAGTTGTTGAAGGGCACGATTGTGGTTCCCTTCGGCAATTTAAGTGGCCCTGCCATGAAAAGCTCACGCCCCGTCAGTTCTGTGGCATTCGTTCGCCAGTGCATCACGGGTGAGGATGAGTTGGAACTGTCACTTCTGACAGCCGAACTCTTTGGGTGAGGTCGACGCACGAGGGTTCCATACGCTCGGCAAAGCCTTTTGGCCGCTTTCGCACCGTGGGTTTCTCTGCATCCGAAACTCACTCATGCCCCTGTACCTTTTGACAGTTCCCGACCTCGAGAACGTCGAGTAGGCTCCTCTCGAAAACGAGCCAGGCATTTTGTTGACTGGGGCAGGAGTGCCGCGTGGGCGCACTTGGGGCTGCCAACCAATGTCGTTGGCTTCGGAAAAGAGCTTCGGAAAAGAAGGTAGGTGTATGCCTATAATGACGGACGATTCCCGGCCGGCCAACTCACCTCCTGGCTTCCATTTGCTGGCGAAGCCCAGCGGGTCCACTTGCAATATCGATTGCACCTATTGCTTCTTTCTGTCCAAAGAAGCGCTGTACCCGAACGAAAAGAATCGGATGTCTGAGGCCACCCTTGAAGCCTACATCCGCCAGCTGCTGGAGTCGCACCGCACGCCGACCGTGACGGTGGCATGGCAGGGAGGCGAGCCGACCTTAATGAAGGTCGACTTCTTCAGGCGCTCGATTGAACTCGTCGAAAAATACCGGCGGCCCGAGCAGAGCGTGCAACACACCTTTCAGACCAACGGCATTCTTATCGATGACGAGTGGTGCGCGTTTTTCAAGGAACACAATTTCCTGGTGGGCCTGAGCGTAGACGGCCCGCGCGAACTCCATGACCAGTACCGAGTCGACCGCAGCAAGAAGGGCACCTTCGACAAGGTAATGAATGGCTGGAGGCTCCTTCACAAGTACGGAGTCGACTTCAACATACTGTGTACTGTCAACGCGGCCAACGAGAAACACGGCCGCACCGTCTATCGGTTTTTTCGTGATGAGATGGACGCGAAGTGGGTGCAGTTCATTCCGATTATCGAGCGCGCCACCGAACAAACGATCGACATCGCTAACCAGGGCTGGAGCGACCAGCCCAACCGCAAGCGCCTGCTCTACACGCAAGACGGTAGCCTCGTAACCAAGCGCTCGGTCGGCGGCAAACAATACGGGCAGTTCCTCGTGGATATTTTCGAAGAATGGGTGCGCCATGACGTAGGCCAAGTCTACGTTCAGATATTCGATGTGACGCTCGAGGCATATTTCGGCCGCCATCTGCTGTGCATCCACGCTCCTACCTGCGGGTATGGCCCGGCGCTCGAATACAACGGCGATGTTTACTCTTGCGATCACTTCGTCGAACCGCGCTACAAGCTGGGCAATATTCACGAGACACCGCTTGTGCAACTCGTCGCTTCGGCTGCGCAGCGCAAGTTCGGCGATGACAAGCGCGACTTGCTCACCCCGCAGTGCCAGCGATGTGAGGTCAAGCACCTTTGCAACGGCGGTTGCCCGAAGGATCGCTTCATGCTCTCAAGCGACGGCGATCCGGGCCAGAACTACCTGTGTGCTGGATTGGAGCTGTTCTTCAAACACACGCGTCCGGCGATGCAGACGATGGGCCAACTTCTTCAGCGGAACCGGCCGCCCTCCGATGTAATGGCGTTAACCGCTGCCGAAGACGCGAGAGGTGGGCCCTATGCGCCCTGTCCCTGCCTGAGCGGAAAAAAGTTCCGCTTCTGTCACGGCGATCGCGCGCCGCAGTCGCCTTTCAGTGGGATAAACCCGGCCACGGCCGCGCCCCAGGATGGACAAGGCACCTCCATGTACACAGAACATCCACCTCGACCATCGCCTGGAGGATCGCGTGCAGCCGTGGACTAGCTCCGCGGATGTGCATTCAAATATGCGACTTTTTTCGCCCGACCAGAGCCGGCAACTTCAACGCAAGAAATCCACGTAAAGGAAGGAACAAATCATGGCTACAAAGCAACCCAACATCCTAATCCTATGGGGTGATGATATCGGCATCTGGAACATCAGCCACTTCAGCAAAGGCATGATGGGCTATCGGACGCCGAACATCGACCGCGTCGCCAACGAGGGCTGCAGCTTCACCGATTACTACGGCCAGCAGAGCTGCACTGCCGGACGCGCAGCTTTCATCACCGGCCAGAACCCGCTGCGCACCGGCCTAACCAAAGTTGGAATGCCTGGCGCAGCTCTCGGGCTGCAGGGCGAAGACCCGACCATCGCAGAACTGCTCAAGCCGCTCGGTTATGCCACCGGCCAGTTCGGCAAGAACCATCTCGGCGATCGCAACGAATACCTGCCGACCGCGCACGGATTCGACGAGTTCTTTGGCAATCTCTATCACCTGAACGCGGAAGAAGAGCCGGAATATCCCGACTATCCCAAGGATCCCAAGTTCAAGGAGGCCTTCGGACCGCGAGGCGTGCTGCACTGCTTTGCGACTGACAAGGATGACCCGACGACGGATCCCCGCTGGGGTCGAGTAGGCAAGCAGACAATCAAGGACACAGGCCCGCTCACCAAGAAGCGCATGGAAACGGTCGATGAGGAGATCACTGACGCCGCTATCGGATTCATCGAAAAGCACGCTAAAACGGATAAGCCCTTCTTCCTCTGGTACAACTCGACGGCGATGCACTTCCGCAGCCACGTCGCCGAAAAGAACATCGGCAAGAGCGGGCAAGACCCCTACAGTGATCGCATGGTTGTTCATGACGAGCAAATCGGGCAGATCCTCGACAAACTCGATCAAATGGGCATCGCCGACAACACCCTCGTCATGTACTCCACGGACAACGGTCCCGAGAACGACACTTGGCCCGATGGTGCTAATACTCCGTTCCGTGGCCAAAAGGACACGAACTGGGACGGTGGCTGGAGGGTGCCGGCGTTCTTCCGTTGGCCCGGAAAGATCAAGGCCGGCTCGGTGCTGAACGACATCGTTTGCCACCAGGACATGCTGCCGACACTGCTCGCCGCGGCAGGCGATCCGAACATCAATCAGAAGCTCCTGGACGGTTACAAGGTCGGGGATAAAACGTTCAAGGTATGCATCGACGGGATCAACCAACTGCCTTACCTTACCGGACGGGCGGACAAGAGTCCCAGAGAAAACTTCTTCTACGTCAGCGATGACGGCGGCGTCATGGCGATCCGAACCGGCGACTATAAGCTGGTGTTTGAACAGCAGACTGCGTTGTCAACAAATGTGTGGGCGGAGCCCTTCACCAAACTACGGCTTCCGCATATTTTTAACTTGCGTCGCGATCCGTTTGAGCGTGCCGATTTCAATTCCAACGTTTATTGGGATTGGTACATGGAGCATGTCCCATACCTTTACAAAGCGCAGGCGCTCGTTGCCTCCCAGATCCAGAACTTCATCAACTACCCGCCACGCCAAAAGGCGGCTTCATTCAACCTTGACACTGTCATGCAGCAATTGGATCATGCGGCGGCAGCCAAAGCAGCAGCAGCGGCGGCAGCCAAACAGAAGACCGAAGCGAACCATGGCGTTTTGATCGGCAAGTAAGCTAAGTGCTAATTGAAAGGGAGGTCGAAAGACCTCCCTTTCAAAGCGCTTGACAGTCTGATCTCGCCGGCGGAAAGAACCCGGTCCGCCGGGAAGTTCTTGAACTAGGTATCTTGCCGATGAGCCAACTGGCTGCGCAACTCCCGCCGTTACTCGATGTCGCCAAGGAGGTTCGAGACTTCTACGACCGTTATCCGTATCCCCCGCCGGTCGATAGTCTGGAAAAGTATCAGCGGCAATGGCAGGATCGCCAAAGACGTCGTGCAGACTTTCATCTTTTTTGGCCCGGCAGGCCTTATAAAGAAGAAGATCAATCCATCCTTATCGCGGGTTGTGGAACATCCCAGGCAGCCAAGCACGCGATGCGTTGGCCCGCGGCGCAGGTTACCGGCATCGATGTAAGTTCAACGAGTGTGCAATGCACCGAAGAGCTCAAGAAAAAATACAACCTTAAAAATCTTCAGGTCCGCCAAGTCGCGATCGAGCGAGTTGACGATCTGGGGATGCGCTTCGATCAAATCGTGTGCACCGGGGTTCTCCATCACCTTGCCGACCCCGATGTGGGGCTCGGCGCCCTGCGCAGCGTGCTCAAGCCGGATGGGGCGATGCAGTTGATGGTGTACGCGCCTTACGGGCGAGTTGGCATCTACATGCTGCAGGAATTCTGCAGGCGAATTGGCATCCATGCCACCGCTGAAGACATTCGAGAGCTCATTGGTGCGCTTAACGCGCTGCCTCCTGGACATCCTCTGCAAAGTCTGTTGGCCCAGGCTCCGGACTTCCGAAATGAGGCGGCGCTTGCCGATGCTCTACTGCATCCGCAGGACCGTGCCTATTCCATCCCGCAATTGTTCGACTTTCTCGAAAACGGAGGCCTGACCTTCGGCCGTTGGGTAAGACAAGCGCCTTACAGCCTTCACTGTGGGGTCATCGCAAAGATCCCGCAGGCCGCCCGGATGGCACGACTTCCGCTGGAAGAGCAGCATGCGGCGATCGAACTGTTTCGGGGCACCATGCTGCGTCACAGCCTGGTTGCGTATCAAAACGATGGCGCCAGCGACCGGCATCAAGTCAGTTTTGACAGTGATACGTGGCTTGCCTATGTGCCCATTCGGATGTCGGACACGATCTGTGTTCAAGACCGGCTGCCTGCCGGGTCGGCTGCGGTTCTGATTAACCAAACTCACACCTACAGGGATCTGTTCCTGCCAATAGGGACAGCGGAAAAGCAGTTGTTCGACGCTATCGATGGGAACCGCAGCATCGGCGAGATTGTGGAAAGAAATCTGCTCTCGTTATCCCGAACGAGCCTCGAAATGCCGCGTGCGTTCTTTGAGCGGCTCTGGTGGCATGATCAAGTCGTGTTCGACTCATCACGAGTCCAGACACGTGCGGCGGTAGAGTGCGGTTCAGAAAATCCTTAGGAGATAGTTTTGGAAACAAAGCTGAGTCGAAGAATGGATGGAAGCATGAACCCAAGTTGGAGTGATTCAACGCGCGACTGATAAAGCGAACATTGGGTGCGGCAATCGTGATACTCGTAGTCGCCTGGGCTGTCCCGGTGGACGCGCAGCAGGTATCTACACGCGCAGGCCATCCCGGGAGCTGGCGACTCATCGGCACAACCGATGCCAATTTTGGTACGACACGAAGGGCTTCTTGAGAGGCAAGGCGCACGTAACCGTGTTCGGCATGAAGTAACGGGAATCTCAGCCCTGCTCGCCGGTTGGTTCTGCGTTTGCTGGCACAGAGGCCATCCGGTTTCGAATGGTCGCAATTCACAAACCGACACTCGTGCTCCTGGCATAGCCAAAATCTTATTGATGGCGTTCGTTTGCTTCGTGCCTCTTCGTCGTCTTCAATACTGCAAGGCAGTGACCTGTATCTTCTGACAGTTCCCCAGCTAGCGCGAGTCGAATAAGCTGCTTTCGACCTCGAACCGGCACGTGCCGGTGGCAAGGACGAAGTGAAGCGAGGAAGATACAATCCCGACCTACTGGATGCTTTCACACAAAATTCCAAAATGAGGTAAGAAAATGAAGAAACTCCTGTTGATTGTTTTTGCGTTTTTGTTTGCTATGCCAGCGTTTGCAGATGACCTCGACCAGTATATTCAGCTTCTCAAGACCGACTTAAAGGCCAACGCTAAAGATTACGTCAGCAAAGGGATGGTCACATTCACCCCTGAGGAAGCCAAGCGCTTTTGGCCGATCTACGATTCTTACATGGCCGAGCGCGGTAAGTTCTTCGATGCCCGCCTTGCCCTGATCATGGACTACGCCGACAATTTCGACAAGATGACAGATGCGAAGGCGCAGGAACTGTTGAACCGAAGGGTCGAGCAACTGAAGCTGAAGAATCAGCTGGATGAAAAATACCGCTCGCAATTCGCCACAGCGCTTTCACCCCGGCGGCTCGTCCGCTTCTACCAGATTCAGCAGGAACTAGAAGTAATGATTGAACTCAGGGCTATTTCGGAGGTTCCGAGGATGAAGTGGTGGCAAGGAGAGTGAGGGAAAGCCTGGGCTTCTTCGTGGGATTGCAACTAGGTCGCTTTGCGGCGACCTAGTCAGGCCGCCTTCTGCTCTCGATTGGTGAATTGCGCGGCCGATGGAAATCCTCTGCGACAGTCATGAGACAGCGGCGCGAGGTCGTGTGATTTCTGGAATGATCGAGCTTCAATTCAGGCTATCGTCTTTGTAGTACTTGGTGCTCTTGGCAGTGATCTCGAGGGCTAAGCCCTTATCGGTGAGCTGATACATCCAGACGCCGTCCGAAACCGACACCGCTCCAGCCATCGCTGCACCCTTATCTCCGTTCTTCGCGGCAGCCGTGGTTTGTCCGCCGAACTCCCAGCCGGAATTCACGAAGCTGTTGAGCGCCCTTTCGCTGTCGAAAACGAAGACAACTCTGAATTTCTTCACGCCCATTCCGAGTCCGGCTTGGAGTTCGATCATCTTCATGAACGTCTCGCTCTTGCTCTTGTTATCGACAGCGAACCCTTTTCCGCTGCCTGACCCGGCAACGAGAATCTTGACGCCCAGATTGCTGAAGACCGCATATCCGGCAGCGTCTCTGACGACTGCCTTGGTTCTTGGATCGGCTTTATAGAGGCGCTGAAGAGTATCCTGCGCCATTTCGCGGATCTCTTTCTGGCTTTTTTCCTTCTTGGTCTCGGCGGCATGTAACGCTACCGCCAGCGCTGAAACGAGGGCGATGGCGATCAGGCTAAGGGTGCGCGTGATTCTCATAGGGTAGCTCCGCGCGGTATTCATTTCACCTACTCGCCTTGGTTGGCGGCAGCTCTTCGCAAGAATGCTTGATGTTGTCGTCAGCTGAAGTCCTAGCCAGTCAGACCGGTGTCTCGTCGAAGGATCGATCCGGTTCTGATGTTGGGGTGCGTCGAGCTCAGAGGATACTGGCAATGTTGACAGCTGGCAGGATCGGGAGGAGTTGTGCACTCGCTGCATCAACAGAAGATCCCGCCGCCTCCCTTCACTTCTTGGAGCCCTTGGGCGGAAACCCTTTGAGCAACTTGACGATCGCCTTCGCCGCGAGATCCAGGGATTTGGATTTTTTCTCGGGGTCAAGGATCTGCCTGACATTTCCGTTCCAGATCACCTTATTTTCACTGCGATCAACAAATTCCAAGACTAGGGTTCCTTGCGCGACGATCGGCCCGCTGGTGACCGCAGAAGGGTTGCCGCCAGTCCACATGGTTGCATTAATATCTGGCGGTGGCCCGCCATAGACCGGCAGGATAGGTGTTCCATTGGCTAGGTTGCTTCCATACTCAATCCCACCTGCAGCGATCAGCGTGAGATCACCGTTAGTTTCGACTCTCTCCAAACCCTTGGCCGTCAGTTCTTGATCGATTGTGCCGACCACAGTGTCATAGAGAATGGGCCTGGTAACCGGGGTCTCAGGTTTGGCCCAGGTGTAGCTCTTATATTTTGAAAAATCAGTGCTCTTGTCGTATCCGATCTTTACCTTCTGCGCGAAGCCAGACGTTGCAAAAACCAAGACGATGAAAGCCAAGAGCCAGCACCGGCCATTTTTCATTTTTGTCCTCCTCGGTGGCCTCGGTTACGGGACCGCCAACAAGCGGGTTAAGGCTCAGGTTTGGTCCCTTCGACACTAGATGAAGAATGGTGCCGGGAAGAACTGTCATTACTTACAGGGTGCCAAAAGCCGCCGGGCAGCTATCTTGATAAACTAGGAGGCCAATTGCAGAAACTATTCACGCGCAGAGTTCTGGTCAGCATCATCACTCTTCTGGTAGCCACTCTACTTTTCGGCAAGTCCAGCAAGCTGATCATGAGCTGGAAGAACCCCGCCGACACCCCGAAGAAGAAATTCCACCGGGTGTTGGCGTTGGGTCTCAGCGATAAGACTGTGGTGCGCGCCGATTTTGAAGACGCACTGGCGGCGGAACTCTCAAGTAAGGGGTATGATGCGGTTCCGGGAAATACCATACTGCTCAGGCCGGCAGGAACGCAGCTTGACCTCAACTATTTGAAAGAGCAAATTCAGGCGCAACAGATCGAAGCCGTGGTGGTTTCGCGTCTGGTCAAGGTGGACGAAACCTTGACCTATGTTCCGGGCACTGCGTATTTCGCACCCTATCCCTACTACAACACCTTCTACGGCTACTACGGGACACTGTATCCGGTGGTCTACTCACCCGGCTACCTGCAAAAAGAAAAGAAGGTGCGCGTTGAAACCAATCTCTACTACGTCGATGGCGCGCCCAATGGACAGCTAGTCTGGACCGGTACCAGCGACACATTCAATCCCTCCAACGTGCGCAAGGCGATTAAAGGATTGGTCAACCTTGTCGTGACAAAAATGCAGAAGGACGAAGCACTGTAAGCGAGGTGCACGTGACGCCGCGGTTGCCTATTGTGGTCGTCCGGCGGAGGTGTTGAACTTCCGATGGTTTCCCGCCATCCGCAGCGCGCTGCGGATTTGGATGGAAAAGCCAGAGCATCTGCGCACACTCCTTCCCGATTGCAAGACGTTTTTGTTAGGGTTTGGCATTGGTGTGCGATATTAGCGACAATGACACTAGTAGGAAACAGGAATCAGGGTACGATAAGAGCCGACATCCGCTCCGGTCGTCATCGGATCCGGTTTCGGGGTTTTGACAACCTTTTTAGGGAATCGGCCATCGGAAAAGAAACAGAACCTTCGGTCGCTTCCGGAAGCCCCGGCCACTCGACTGGGAAAGGCTGGGCTTGGGAGTGCCACTAGTGCGCGTCCTCATAGTGGAGGACTTCGTAGCCTTTCGACGATTCGTGTGCTCGACACTGGGAACAAAGCCAGAATTGCAGGTGGTCGGTGAAGCGTCGGATGGACGGGAGGCGGTTCAGAAAGCGGAAGAACTAAAGCCGGATCTGATACTGCTTGACATCGGACTCCCCACCCTGAATGGAATCGATGCCGCACGGCAAATTCGCAAGCTTTCCCCGGAATCCAAAATCATCTTCTTGAGTCAGGAGTCTTCTGCCGACGTGATAGAAGCAGCTCTCAGTCTGGGGGCGTTGGCATACGTTGTGAAAATGCGTGCCGAAAGCGACCTCTTGGCCGCTGTTGACTCTGTACTTCTAGGAAAGAGGTTTGTCAGCAGCACCTAGCCGAACTGCACGTTCACATTCCCGCTCGACGTAACTGACCCGGGCTGGTGTGCGACATAATCGAGACTGTCTTTCCGGGTTGATGTCTTGGCTGTCGCTCGAGCTCTTGCAGCCGTGCCAATTCGGTTTCCGGGATCGTAAACCGCGAGCAACCGCAATCCAAACAGACTAAGAGCTTCGGGAACACGAAGACGCTGGGTCTGTCCAGATTCTTGAGGCCGGGGAAGTGAACGTTAATCTCAGCGGTAAACTCTGCCTGATTGCCCGACGCGCATGATAAGCAACACATGACGAGCCCTCCAGTGCCATCCAAGTTAGGCAACCAGAAAGATGTTGTCTGTTCAAAATCGAACACTTTCGAAGTACTCCCCGCTGTCTGCTTTCAAGAATGATAACCGAAGCCGGGACCGGCTTTTTCTATTCGTGTAGGACAACACTGAGAAGGGAACTATGCACCTGCAAACCACCGTTGTAGTGAACGAAGCCGAGCTTTCTGAATTTGTTCATGAAGAAGTTCACTCGGGAGCGGGTGGTGCCAACCATCTCCGCCAAAGTCTCCTGGCTCAGTTGTGGGATGACGGTTTCGGGCTTATCTTCTTTTCCGAAACGGGCCAGTATCAAAAGCGCTCGGGCCAGACGTTTCTCGCTGGAATTGAAAAGTTGATCAACCAGGTCTGCTTGCGTGCGGTTGTGACGATCGACCACATATCGTACAAAGAGATCAGACAACTCGTGCTCCCGGTGCAGCGTGGACAACATCGCTTTCTTCTCAATTCTAAGGACTGCGCAGTCCGTCATGGCAGTAGCGGTTGCCAAGCGGACAGTCTGATCGGAAGCGAGGCATCCCTCGCCCAGGAAGTCACCAGGGCCGAACAATCCGATGGTTGCTTCCTTACCCTGTTTGGAGAGCACGGTCAGCCTCACTCTTCCTTCCTGAATGTAGAACACAGCGTTTGCCCGGTCTCCCTGGGAAAAGATGGTTTGTTTGTGACGATAGCCGCGTACTGTTCTGCCGATGCCGGCTTGCGCCAGAAATGCATTCGGATCGAAAGATTTGATTCGATTCTTGGTACGGTGCGACCGCGCTGGCAACCTGCGAAGCGGTGGCATGGGAAACTCCAGCGAGCCCTGCGGAGGACTCATTTTCGACTAATTGTGACACGACTGTTTCGCTCTTTCCAGCGAAAATCGGGCGGGGTAAGAAAAGAGTGCAGTGGTTAAGTGAGACTTGCGATTGACGTGGCGCTCGAGATGGACCGGCAGACTTTCTGATGGAATTAAATCGGCGAACTTACCCGGTTTTACGTCCGGCTTGGACGAACCGGGGAACGTGATTTATCCGCAGAGGTTTTGGTCGAGAGTGAAATTGCAGCTTCGACTTGCGTCCCCAGTGAGGGGATCGAGGATACTGTGAACGTCCCGCCCAACAGGCGAATCCGTTTGTGCATGCTAGTCATTCCAAGCCCACTTCGATACCCGTGTGTATTGAATCCAAAGCCGTCATCCGACACGCGCAAACGACCTTGTCGGCCATCCCGACCAACTCCACCCGAATGCACTCTGGTGTGCCAGTTGGTTGACGTGCCGCCTTTGCTCAAGGGCGACCCTGATGAGAACAACCAGATGGAATGGGTCACTCGAGTATGTGATCCCGGTTACAACCTAGCCTCCTTGAACCTGTTTGCAATATTCTCGGAGCGCAGGACATTCAGTTTCGCTCGAGCGTTGAGACAAAGACTCGATGTAAGAGTGCAGCCTCCATCGCTGGTCTGAGATCGACGTTGACGCGGGACTTTATCACGTAACCTCGGCCACCCACCCCGATGGCGGCACTGACAAAGTCGGGGTCTTCATGCACTGTGAGGAATACGATTTCACCCGTGTAGCCTTGCTCTTGAAGCTGCCGAGCAATCTCGATGCCGCTGCACTGTCCCATTGAGATGTCGAGGACTACGAGGTCCGGCTTGAGTTTTTTCACTTCCGAATAAACAGAATTTCCATCTTCCACTCTGCCGATGACTTCATAGTCATCCTTCAACATATCGCTCACGTGATCCAAAATTGCCGTG
>Ga0210408_10001909_pt1 | contig 21000 bp, 18 predicted proteins | sample IncBWH4MmetaG_FD_155471 | JGI IMG/M metagenome (GOLD analysis project Ga0210408, IMG submission 155471) | Forest soil microbial communities from Barre Woods Harvard Forest LTER site, Petersham, Massachusetts, United States - Inc-BW-H-4-M | ecosystem: Environmental > Terrestrial > Soil >...
GCTCCTCATCGTAGAAGACAATGACATCGTCGCCGACGCCATCACGCGCGGTTTGGCCGCGGCCAATTACACCGTGCACCGTGTCGCCAGCGCCGAGGCCGCCCTGGCCGCGCTGGTGAACGAGGAATTCGCGATGGCCGTGATCGATGTGGGCCTCCCGGGTGCCGACGGCTTGTCCCTGGTACGCCGCTTGCGCGGCGCGGGCAAAACCATGCCCACCCTGATTCTGACGGCCCGCTGCACCCTCACCGACAAGGTCAAAGCCCTGGATCTCGGCGCCGACGATTTCTTGAGCAAGCCCTTCGAGGCCGCCGAACTGGCGGCGCGCTGCCGAGCGTTGATGCGGCGCTCGAGCGGCGCCTCGAGCGGCACCATCAAACTCAATCGCATGAGCGTCGATCTGCCCGGCAAGCAGCTGCGCATCGACGACGCCGAGGTGGATCTGACGGCGCGCGAATGGCTGGTGCTCGAGTGTCTGGTGCGACGCGTCGGATTGATCGTCTCCAAGGAACGGCTTCAGCAGGCGGTGGCCAGCCCCGATCACGACGGCACGCCCAATGCCGTCGAGGTGCACATCTCGCGGCTGCGCGCCAAGCTCGGCACCGCCGCCATCGTCCGCAGCCTGCGCGGCCTGGGCTACCGCCTCGAAGACGCGAAATCCGCGTGACCGCGTCCATCAGCCGTCAATTGATTTTCTGGCTGGCGGTGCCGCTCATGCTGCTGGCGCTGTGCGGCGCGCTGGTGCACTACTTCAACAGCGTCGCTCCCGGAGTCATCGGCAGCGATCGGCGCCTGAAGGAGGCGGCCAATGCCGTGATGGCGCATGTACTGATCAATGGCGGTCAGGTAACGGTCGATGCCGGCAGCCAGATCAAGCCCCCTCTGCCGTCGCCCGACTCCATCAAATACGCGCTGCGCGACGTCCAGGGCCGACTGCTCGCCGGCGATCCCCAGCTACCCGCGGTGGCCATGAGCAGCGACAGCAGCCAGATCTTCGCCATGGCGCAAGTCGATCAACGCAGCCTGCGAACGCTCGTCACGCGGTTCGACACCCGGGCCGGCGTCATATTCATCTCGGTTGCGGACGCGCGCGCCGCCTTGGAGCCGGCGGCCCGCTTCGGCTTCATGAGTACTTTGCTGTGGGATTTCGTGCAGCTCGACGTGACGCTGGTCCTCGTATGGGTGGGCATTCAACTCGGGCTGCGTCCGGTCAAGAAACTGCGCGACGAAATCGCCGACCGTTCGCCGCTCGATTTGCGCCCCATCGTGGAGACTTCGGTGCCGCGCGAAATCGCGCCGGTTGTCGTCACGCTGAATCGATTGTTCACCATGCTGCGCGCCGCGGTGCAGTCGCAGCAACAATTCATCGCCAACACCGCGCACCAATTGCGCACGCCCATCACCGGCATGCAGGCGCAACTGGACGTGCTCGTCGGCGAACCGGCCGCCCAGCCGATCAGGAGCCGATTGCTGACGCTGCAGGAAGGCGTCCGTCAGCTGGCGCACGCCGCCAATCAATTGCTCACCCTGGCGCGGGCCGATCCCGCTGCCAACATGGCGGCGAAGAACCAAGCGGTGGATTTGAACGCCATCGTGAGCGAGGTCGCGGCCAAGTTCTTCGATCGCGCCTTGCAAGCCAACATCGACTTGGGCGTAGATGCGCGGCCGGCTACCATTCGTGCCGACCCGTCGCTGCTCGATGATCTGTTGAGCAATCTGGTCGACAATGCGCTGAAATACACCCCCGCCGGAGGCAGCGTCACGGCGAGCGCCGGGACGCAGAATGGACGACCGTTCCTGGCGGTGGAGGATACCGGCCCCGGCATTCCCGAGGCGGACCGCCAAAGAGTCCGGCAGAGATTTTATCGCATGCCGAATTCACCGGGGCATGGCAGCGGCTTGGGTCTGGCCATCGTGGAAGAAATCGCGCGCCTCTACGGTGCCACCGTGTCCATCGGTGCCGGGGCTAAAAATGTGGGAACGAGGATTGCGGTCCTGTTCCCGTAAAATCTAATCGCCCCAGCAGGTTGCGACGGTGGAGGTCCCGGTCACTGTCTGCACGCCGAGCTGGTTGACGGAGAAAGAGCCGCACTGTGTGTCGTTCGCCTGACTCGTCCCCGCCACCGGTGTCGCCGTCAGCAGGTAACTGGAGGCAACCCCCGGCTGGTTGACGGCATCGGGCACTGCGGCGGTCAATGTGTAGTAGCCGTTGCCGAAGGGCATATTCGTCATCACGGTGGTGGCCCCGGCCGCGGCATAGCCGAGGAATGCCTCGACGTTGGAGTAGGCATTCGTGGTGCTGAAGAGCCGTTCCTCCCGGCCCGCGAGATCCAGCAACGCGGACTTGGCTTCCGTGCGCCGGGACTTCTGTATCTGGCTGGAATACGACGTCACGGCGATGGTCGCCAATATGGAGATTACCGCGACGGTCACCATGAGCTCGAGCAACGAGAACCCAAACGACCGGTGTTTTCTCGATCCCAATAGTTGTTGCATAAATAATGGCTCCACCGGTTATCGTTTTTCAACCCAAGTTAATCGCTTGGACTTGGTATTTGGGGGGATGTTGACCTGCTGCGACGACGGGCTGCCGGAGACGGTCTGGTAAATGATGTTGGACTTCCCTTCCACGGTCGACACCACATACACGCTTCCGGTGGCGTTTGTCTGGACGCCGGCCGCCGTTGAATCATTCACCAGCGTGCCGTTTTTCGTGTAGCCCGGAAACGCTTTGGTGAATGTGCCGCCGTTGGCAACGGAGATGGCGTAAGTGAACCCCGTATCCGGAACGGCATTACACGATGTCGGAGTGTAATTGGAAGGAGAAGGAATGGTGGAATCCACGAGGAGCGCGCCCTGGAAATACACCGGATTGAAGATCACCTGCTCGGAAGAGCCCGGCAAGGTCGCATACCAGCCGAATTGGGCGTTGGACGCCGCACCCCCCGTGCATGCAGTGCTGCCTTTCCAGCAGACCGCGTTGTTGGTGCCATCCACCGACACCCCCGACGCGTTGAGGGTAAACACTTGCTGCGCCAGACTGGTGATGGGACTGCCGCTTGACGGAATCGTATACGGCGCCGAAAAGCCCGTCGCCGCCGGCGCCAGGCTTGCATACTGCATGGTCGACATGGTGTTCCAGCTCGACATATTCCAGTCCCAAACGCCGTAGATGGCCTGGGTACCGCTCGCATAGCTCACGGTCGTCGTGTTGGTGACCTGCGTTCTTTGCCCGGTCGCAAATTCGATCATGAGCCGCTGGCCACCCATCCCTGCGGTTGATACAACCGACATCTGAGTGCTGATGGGCTGACCCGACGGTGTCGTGAATAAAGGCGAGGCAGCGGCGGCCCACTGGGTGGGATCCGTGCTGGTCAGATCGAATCGCCAGACATTGCCCTTCAAGTCGCCCGCATACGCATAGTCGGTGACATGGTCGCCATCCAAGTCGGCCGCAGTGACATAGGCGATGCCGTTGCAATTGCTGGCGCAAGGGGGGCTCGCGGTGCCGGTGTGGGTGCTGAGGTAATAAAACGTCGCCACCGGCGTGCCCGAACTCGCGTCAATCGACATCACATAGATGCCCGCGTCGCCCGACGTGCTGCCGAAGCCGTTGCCGAAAATGACGCCCCATTTGCCGTTGTGCAAGCGGCGGATTTGCGGGGTCCCAAAGGTATTACCGAGATTCCCGTCGCACGAGGGCGAACAGTGGAGCGTGGACGCATTCCACTCGCCCACGACCACGCTCGAAGCGTTGCCCTCGGTGAAATTGACCGGATTGGTGATGTCGAGCGCGTAGATGGCGGCGCCGCCGGTGCCTAGACCGCCGACCAGCCACGTATGCCAAACGCCGCCATAGAACAGGTCGCCGGTCCCCGGGGTGGCGTCAACGAAGAAGTTGTGACCATACTTGGGACTGGCAAAATCGAGGGATGAATCGACGCAGAGCGGATTACTGCTGATGGCCGGCGTCACGCCGTGAATGTTCTGCACCACTGTCTGGGTGTGGCTGTGATCCGTGCAGTTTGGCGGCGCCGTGGCGGGTACCGTCGCCTTCGCCGCGCTCTGCAGCGTCGAACCCGGCATGTAGGCGAGGACTTCCTGACCGTCGTTGGGCGTGGTGGTGGTGACCAAGTTTCCGTTGCTATCCACCGATCCGGCGCGAAAACCGTGCAGGAAGCCGTCGTTCGCTCCCACATACACGACGTTGAGGCGCGATTGCTCGGCGGTCGTGTACTGCAGGTAATTCTGCGTGCCGGAATTTTCCACCATGGAATCGGTCGATTGAAGGCGATCCGTCCACGTTGCCGTGTAGGGCAGTATGGGCGGCCCCACCCAGGTCGGGCTGGAGTCAACGATATCGCCCAGCAGGCTGGCGCGGGAGCGGTACAAACCGACGCCCGCGCTGTTCACTTCGTTCGAGCGATTGCCGCGCAGGAAACTCAATCGCGTGCCGTTCAGCGTGCCATCGAGCGCATCCAGCGCCGCCTGCTGGTTGGAATTGAGACTCGTCCACTCAAATGGAATACCGACATTGTTGCTGGTGTCCCAGGTAAGCATGACGCGGCCGGTGGAAGACGAATTCGGCGTAGGCGAGGTAGGACCGGCGGTGTTGGTGGTCGCGCACCCGCCGCCTACCGCGGGCAGTCCGGCGTCCGTGCCGGTCAACATACACGACGCATCCCAGTTCGCAACCGTAGCTATCGTGACCACGCCGGCGGTATCGATCAGCGTATTCGCCGTCACCGTGCCGGTCCAATCGCCCGGGTTGTAGAAGGCGAAAAATGCCTGCGTCGTGGTTTCAACCTTTGCGGATTCTTTCTCATTGACGGTCGCGGAGCTTCCCGAGGTATTGGTCGCGGCCGCCTGGAAGCACATGATCTCGTGAATATTGGTGCTGCCGCCGGTGGAGCCGGCAAAGCCGAACAGGAAACTGTCAGGCATTGCGCCGTTGTAGGTTGTAATGTCTTGATGGGCGAGAATGGACTGATACGCCGCTCCGCTCAGACTGTAGGAAAGACTCAGCAGGCCGTTCGGGGTAATTCTCAAGTTGTAGAAAATCGGGGTGGCATCACCGCGCTTCATCGCGCTCTCATTGGCGATCTTCACTCCGGATAGTACCGAATAGCCTCCTGGGATGGCCGGGTAGTCGGGTATGGTGACAATCGACCCAGCCGCGCCCGAGGAGTAGGAAAACACCTCGGCATTGCCGCTAAACTTGGCTCCGCTGTTCCCCGGGTTCGACATCGTGATGGTACCCGTCGTAACCCCGGCGATTGTGGCCGTGCCGGTGCTCACGATCGTGGTATTGGCAGGAATGTAGCCAAGCGGATCCGTGATCGTCGCGCCGATGACCACGCTGATCGGCATCGGTAGCGGAATCAGCGTGAGGACATAGCTGCCTCGCGCGACTTTGCCGGCGACTTTTCCGGTCACCAACGTCCCGCTCACCGGCGTGGGACTTGCCGGGTTGGAGTAGTCCCAAAGGTAGCCGGACTGGCAGGTGTTGGCCACCGCGAGCTGCTGCTGAGCGGGGGTCAGCGATGTCGGATAGTAGATCGGGTATTTTGCATTGAGGTAGGACCACGCCACATTGCCGGCGCCGCGCAAGCCAATTCGACCCCCCTGCTGTCCAAAGCCGGTGGCGGTGTTATCGCCCGCGTTCAGGAAGTTGCCGTACTCGTCGATACCCAGGCCCAGGTAGCCCCCGGCCACTCCATCGATGACCGGGTGACCGCCGATGTTTCCCGGATTCGAACAGGTGTAGGAAAGGCTGCCGCCCTGGGATCCGATACTGGGGATGGTTGCGCCGTCCACCAGAAAGAAGCTGATGCCGTCGGCGCCATCCGAAGTACCGCCGCCGGAGTCGCCGCGGTAGCTGATGGACTTGAAGGTGATCTGCACGCCATTCGACGTATCGAATGGTACGGCGGAGACGATGGCGCCGCCCTCGTTGTTTCCGTAGGGAGCGCCGTTGGTAAATCGCAGCGCGCCGGTATTGGCCGGATCGGGAAGGGTCTGCGCAGTTCCGCTGACGCCGTTGGTGCCGCCGACCAGGTTCTCGCCGAAGTAGTACGCCGACTTGACCGCCAGGCATCCGGGCAATTGACCGGGAGGGGTGCCGACCGCGGCTGAACTCGCCGTCAGGCAGGCGCCATTGAAGTAGTACCACGAATTGGTCGTGGTCGCGCCGGTGAAATCTTCCTTGAAGGCGGCTTGCGCGTGGCTTCTTTGCGCCAGCACGGCGCACAGAAGGGTCAATCCTGCCATTAGATGTTTGGTGTTCATCGTGAAATCCTGGTAACGATTGACGTGGACGCGCATGTTAGGGCCCGCCTCTGTTGCTGGAACTCGAATAGACCGCGTAGGTGCTTTCCACCACTGCGACGGTATTGCCGTTGCCGCCGTATCCGGCGGCATCGATTTGATAGACTTCGCCCGGCACATTGGGATCGAACGACGCGCCGGCATCGGAAATATAAAAGATAGGAGCGCCAAAATAGGCATTGGCATTCGAAGCGCTCGCCGCCGCCACGGTCATGGTGGGCGGCACATAGGTCACGCCCACATTGGCTCCCGCGATCTGCCACGGCAAGGTCGTGACGCTGGGGACAACCTGCCAAAGCTTGTTGGAGCAGATCTGCCCCTGCGCGGCATTGGCGTTGAGTTGAGCGGCGCACACCACCGGAGCGCTGGTCGCAGCATTGCTGATGAGCCACACTTCCGCGTACTGCTGGGCGCTCTCGGCCGCCTGCAGGGCACGCTGCTTTTCCCGCATGTTGCCGGCAATCTTTTCCTGGATGCCGAAGCTGCGGAACATGCTGAGCGCCATGATGGTGACCACCAGCAGTAACAACAGGCTCGACACCAGGACGACGCCGCGCTGCGAATGACGCACTCGATAAGTGGGGGTAATCATGTGTTTGGGCCCGTCTGGTTCATCACGTCGACCACTCTCTGGATGCTGATGGTCTGCGCCTGACCCCGTCCCCCCTGGGTATACAGGGGATTGGTGAAGGTGAGTCTGATCAGTACCGAGATGACGTTTTGCCAGTTGACGGCAGTCATCTGGCCGGCGTTGAGATAGGTGTCGACATTATTGCCGGCGGCCGCCAAATTGGTTTTCACGCCGTACAGCACGCTCAAGTTCGTAACGCCGTTCACCAAAGTGTAGGTGGTGGCGCCGGCGGGGGTGGTCACGGTGCACTGAAGCTGGCCGGGTTGACCGGCCGGCACGACCACTGCGAACTGATTGACGTAGAGTATGTTGGCGCCGCCGACGGCGTTCGGATTCGATAATCCGCTGCAATTCAAGATGCCGTCCTGCGGCGCCGTCATATAGCGCACCGAGATCGTATCCCCCGGCGGCGCCGCGACGTAACCGCCGGTCATCGCCTGTGAGTTCGCGAAGGCGCCGGCGGCGACGAGCGTGCCATTCAGGGTATTGGCGGTCGGATCGGGAAAATAGCCGGCCTGCTGGATGACGTTGGCCATGAGAGTCATCGCCATTCTCTGGCTGTCCTGCATCTGTTCGAGCCGGTTCTGATTGGCGAAGACGGCTTTGTTGGTCTGAACGATGGTGAGCAGAGCTCCGGTCAGGAATAGCCCAATGGCCATCGCAATCATGATTTCCAGCAGGGTGAAGCCGCATTGACGAGTGGTTCGCATGGCTTAGGGCTCCACGTACAAGACATACGTCGGCGCGAAAGTCGCGGTGGTCGTGTTGGCGGCCGACTGAGCGTTCATGGAAACCGTCTTTTCATTCCAGGTGATCGAGATGGTGCAGTTGAGCGGAATGCTGCCGGGCGGACACGTAATGGTGGTGACGGGATTTGAGCCCGGCAGCAGCACGTCCATTGCGTTGCCCCAGGTGTGCAAGTCAAATGCGGCCAGGTTGGCCGGCGTGCAAGGCGCCAGAGCACCACCGAAATTGCAGTCCGTCAGCCCCGTCGCCGCGCCATTCAGCGTGGCATCAGAAATAACCGCTGCTCCGGCAGTCGTGCCGGTAATCGTAAATGGCGAAGGGGCCGATCCTAAGGACCAATAAACGCGATTGGCGTGCATGGCGGAAGCCAAGCTCGCCGCTTGGATCGCCACCAGCGATCGTGTGCTGGCCGAACCGGTATTGGCGAATGCCAGTGCTTCAATTTTGGCAATTCCCAAAAGCCCGATAGCTGTGATGATCAGCGCCACCAGAACTTCAATCAGCGTAAAGCCGGCCGCGCCGGCGGACGCCGCCGACCTCGAATCATTTCGTGGAATCAATTGCATGCGCCACCATAGGTCTGAGTCAACATCATTCCAGACAGGTTGATGGACAGGCACCGGATCCAATTAGTGGTGTTGTTGATGTCGTGCAGCTTTATCAAGGTGCCGTTGGCAATGCCATTCGCGTAGCCCTCGCGATTGAAAGTAACGGCACCCACAGTATTGGTTGCGACAAAGGTGTCGGAACTTGCGAACGTCCGTTGAACCCGCAACACGACATCGCCGGCCGCGGCATTCACTACGGCGTTGCCGTTCACGTCCGAAAACACGATCCATCCGTTTTGCCAGGTGTTGACGTTGACGCCGGAGCAGTTCGCTCCATCCGCCGACACACAGACGGTGACAGGCAGCCCTTCTTTGATCGCCTCAGCGCGCGCGAACTGCATGTCGCCGAGAAGACCGTTGATTTCGGCGGCGATGCGATTGGAATTGGTGACGTAGCGGAACGAGGGAATGCCAATCGTCAGAAGGATCGCGACGACGGTCATCGCGATGAGTACTTCCACCAAAGTAAAGCCGGACAATCTGTTCAACGTCGTTTCTCCGCAGCATCGGGTCGCGGTTCGCCACCCAATGGAGCCATCCTAGTGATTGAGCCTTACGCGAAGCTGACGGGGACGAAGGCAATTGCGTAGAACGAGACGCCGTTCGCACAAGTGGGGCGCTGTTGCCACGGGTGGAGCGTCGTTCGCACAAGGCGGCCGGCGGGAGCGCGGATTTTGCGCTAATCAGGCAGGGAGCCCGGCAGATCCGCGAGGACCTGCCGGACGAGATGTCTTGCCGGACGGGATGACTTAAAGACTACCTCGCGCTGTACCCGCGCCCCTCGACACAGGCGGTCATCGCGCGTTGATAGTCCGATCCGTTCTGTGCCACCTGGCCCGCCTGCTGCGCGGCCCATTGCTGACACTCGGCTTTGTCGGTGGCCTGCTGCTCGGCGCTCTGGCCATTCTTCGGGTACATGAAAATCTGACCCGCGATCCCAGCGGCTTCGCCCGGTGGCGGGCCGGCATTGGGTGACGAGCCGTCACTCGGCGGCGGCCCGCTCCCGCTCGGATCGGCCACCGGCGGCGGATCGGTCGCCACATAGCCCTCGTAGGACGGATCGTAGGTGTAGTACACGTCATTGGCGTAGTAATAGGGAATGCCGCCATACCAATAGGTCGCATAGTACAGCGGCAGAATCGGCAGGAACCACGAGAACCCTACTCCGTAGTACGCCCGCGGCCAGAAACCGCCATGCCAGTATCCGCCTCGCCAGTAAGCGCCGGTGGAGTACCCGTGCCCATAGTAGCCGCCGGAGTGCCCGTAACCACCGCCGCTGTGGCCGTAGTAGCCGCCGCCCGCGTGAGTGGTGTAGCCGCCGGGGTGCCCCGAGTAGCCGCCGGAGTGCCCGTACGCCGCACCATGGAACCCGGCGGAATAATTGTGCGCGTAGCTCGCGCCACCATAATGACCCGTACCCGCGTAATGACCGCCGCCGTAGTTGCCGCCGGCCGAGGCGTGCCCGCCGCCACCCGAGTGGCCCCCGCCCGAGTAACCCCCACCCGAGTGGCCCCCTCCACCCGAGGAGTGGCCGCCACCGCCGCCGCCATGGGATTCCGCCACTGCGGGCGCCGCGCCCGCCAGTAGCCACGTTAGAACGCCGGCCGCCAGAACAAAGCCTGTTCCCTTGGTACTCATGACTGTCACCTTCCGTTGCCGGTCATGCGCTTGCACGACCATTTTGAGCCTATACGGTTAAGACCTTACCCATACAACGCGGTTCAAGCTGTTTGGTGGACATAAACGATGCTTAATCTGCAGCGCGGCATTGAATATACTACGAATACTCTGCCCGGGCGCCGCCGCTGTGTCTGCAAGCGTAGTGTGACATGGATAGCAAATCGAACGCTTCAGTGAAGTTCGCTCATGTCGATACCTTCGATGTGTGCAATATCGTCAAATGCTCGTGGACACCCAAAGGCGTGGCGAGCACCGCTGCCCTGCTGCTGCCGCTGATGGCGCTGGCGGAATCTCATTTTGAGGCCGGCACCGGCGCTGCGCTCGTCGCCACGGCGCACCTGAATTTCAAGATCGTCATTCCGCCGGTTCTGTATTTGCAGGTGGGCGACCACGATCCGGTGGCCATCATGAGCAATGGCCGCACTGTGGCGCTGACCGCGACCGCGCGCGCGCCGTCGGCGAATCCCGCGCATGGCAACGTCATCCTGAGCGCCGCGGCGAGAAAGGTCATCGAACAGCAGGCCGTGTGCGCGGCTTCCGCAAGCGCGAGCCCGGTCCTCTGCACGGCTTCCCTGCCTTAGTCGCTTCTTTGCCTTAGTCGCTTCTTTGCCTTAGTCGCTTCTTTGCCGTAGCGGCTTTTCTGCCGTAGCAGCGGCGATTCCCTAGTCCTTGTGCCTTGAGTCCCGGCACCGAAATTCAGCCACCCCGCGATCCCGCAGTCCGGCTGGCATGCGAACCAACGCACAAATCCTTAGGAATATCGGCCGATTGCGCGCGAACTTGAGCGCTCAGGGGATCGAATTGCGACCTGGTTCAATGTGCCATTAGGCATATCCCCTAGTATCGCCAGCGTGCACGGGGCCGATGTGGCCGCCAGAAGCTGATGGACGGTCGCCGTCCGCGCTTGAAGTGCCGACGAATCGTAAATCAGCACAGGAAGCAGAAAATGAAACTATCGATTGCCTTGAAAGGTCTGTTAGGCACGGCGGCATTGACACTTCCGCTGGTGGCCTCCGCGGCCTCGACTTACACAACCGGCAATGGCCCTCTCTCGGCATCGGCGACGGTGAATTTCACGGTCGTCATTCCGAAGGTTTTGTACTTGCGCGTGGGCACCGGTTCCGCCTACACCACCGGAACCTACGCAACCAACGCCGCCACCGATCTGATCACCTTCACCCTCGCGGCGGGTACCTCGGGCAATGGCACCGCGGTGGCCGGCACCGGCGGCGATCTCAACAACGGTGTCGAGACCGCAGCCGTCGTCAGCAACGGCGGCAACGTCACTCTGAGCGCCACAGCGGCGGCAGCCGGCCTCACCGACGGTAACGGCGACTTCATTCCGTTCTCGCAGATCACGACGGTGGCGAGCGCGCTGACCGGGACTTACACGTTGCTGCCGGCACCCGTGCTGGCCAACGGCACCAGTGCCAGCGTTCTGCTGACTGCATCGGCGGCCAAGGTCGTGCAAGCGGACGCCAAGTGGACCTTTGGTTTTGCGAACACCGCGACGTACGCGAGCGGCACGTACGGTGGCGTCGGCGTGAATAACAGCCTCGTGACTTACACGGCGACGATGCCGTAAGCGCGCCCCAACGCGATGTCCCGATGCACGCCACCCCGCTATCGACTCGGGCTCCACTGCCCGGAATGATGCCGACAGGCCGGGCCGTGCGGTGCAGCCTGGATTGGGTGCACCGGGCATCGCTCGGCGCGATGCTCGCGGCCGCGTCGGGTTCCGCCTCGGCGTATACGGCGACATTGACTCCCGCTTCGCCGAAAGCGGTTTACTTGCAGGTCGGTAACGGAACCTTTGCCGGTCCCATCAACTGCTTGGGTTCCGGCAGCGATTGCTATTCCTCGGGCGGCACGCCGGTCAGCAACGCCACCGTCAACACGGTATCGGTGACCTTGGCAGCCGCCACGGTGGGCAACGGGACGGCGCAGGCCATGACCACCAACAGCACGGCCGCCAACAGCTATTGGGACGGCTTCGCGTTTTGCAGCGTGCCGGCTCAGCTTTACATCGGCGGCTTCTATCGCACCACGGGCGCCGCCACTGCCGCTGCGCAGGTGACGGCCACGGTGCCGGCGGCGTTGACCAATGGCAGCGGCGGCACCATCAAGTTCTCACAAATTACGTGGACGTCGAGCGGCAACGGCGATACCGCCGGCAACGGCTTTCTTCCCGAAGTATTTCCCGGAGGCACGTTCGTCAACGGCGGCACGCAGACCGTGGGCTCCATGGCCAGCAACACGTGGAACGAGAGCTGCTGGAATTTTTCTTACCTGAACACCGCGGTCCCGGGGGCCGGCACCTATACCGGTGCGGTGCTCTACACGATGACTTCGCCATGAGCACAGCAAGGCGTGCGACTTTTTTTTTGGCGCTGGCATTTGGCATAATCTGGGCCGCCACGGCGCGCGCAAAATCGATCACCATCGATGATTCGGGCTCGGCGGCCATCGAGCCGTCGGTGCTCATGCGCTGGAAGACTGCTGCGCCAACGCGCAGCGCCGCGGGCAAATTGATGGTTGGCACCACGACGATACGGGTGCGCATCAATGTCATGCCCTGGCTCAAGCACTCGGGACGAATTTATCTGGCTTTGCCGGCGCAGCAGCCCGGCCCCATCAATCTGTCGTGGACCACTCAGGGGCGATTCATGGCGGGACAGCTCGCCTCCGGCAATCGCGTGCTGGTGTATGCCGGCCCCATCACGACGCCTTTCATGGAGGACACATTGACGTTTCAGTTCAGCGTCGACGGGGCTTTGATGCGGCGTGCCGTTCCGGTGACCTATCACTTCGAGATGGATGAGGAATGATCATGCGACGCAGTCTCTCGGTTCTGCTCTGTCTTTTCGGGCTCGTGGCGGCTGCACGCGTGCAGGCGCAGGGATTTGCAGCCCTGGTTTCGCCGCCACGCTTCGAGCTTGCGACCAAGCCGGGCAAGACCTTGCGCGGCGTGATCGAGATAAGCAATCGATCGACCACGCCCGGCCGGTACCTGATGCATACCGCGGACTGGACATTGTCGCGGGATTTCAGCGTCAGTTTCCAAGACGATCTGCAGCCCGGCAGTTGCCGCCCCTGGGTCGCACTCGAGCGGCCCACAATCGAGATACTCGGCGGCGGAACCATGCGCTACCGCTTCGACGTGTCCGTGCCCGCGGATGCACCGGCCGGTGAATGCCGTTTTGCGGTGATGATCGAAGGAGCGGAACCGTCAGTCGCGTCGAGCCAGGGGCTCTCCATGCCCGTCACGGGACGAATCGGCGTCATCGTTTACGTGAATGTCGGCGAAGGCGCGCCCGATATCGAAATTCTGGGACCAAAAATCGCAACGCTCAATGGTCAGCGGGTCCCGACGCTGCGCATCCACAACGGCGGCACCGCGCACGGCCGCGTGAGCGGCTTTCTCACCGGCAAGGACGCCAAGGGAATTTCCTACGACTTCACGCCTGCGGATTTTCCCATTCTGCCGCACGAAGAGCGCGAGCTGTTCTTGACCCCATCGACACCCGCGAACGATCACCCGACTCTCACCTTTCCGGTCAAGGTCAAGGGCACTCTGGAATGGGGAAAACAGAAGACCGAGCTCGATCAGCAATTTGAATGAAGCCGCGCGCCAAACTCACCCCCCGACTCGCGTTTGGCCTGTGCGGGCTGGGCGTGATGGTTTGGCTGGGCGCGGCGCCTGCACAGTCGATGACGCCGGCGCCCGACGCGCCGCCGGCGCCGACCACGTCCTGGACTGCCGCCAATCTTCCGGGCGCCAGTGTTTATCAGGATAAGTTCATCAACGGCGGTTCGCTGATCCCCGACATCTCCAGGGGCGATGAGGATACGGGCAGCGATCGGGGCTTGGCGCGGTCGCTGCAGATAGATGGTGTGGTCAGTGCGCTGAGTTCGCGCGACGGCCCTTTCTCCTCGCATGTGGACGAGAACGGCTTCGTCGCCAAGTCGCAGTGGGAAACGGCCCTCTACGGCGCGTGGTCACTCGACGGCTCGGCGCGCGCGGGAGGATCCGGCGGGCCGACCGGGCGGGGCCAGGGCGGCTCGATCACGCTGCGGGAGCGCGCCATGCCCTTCGACGGTGGCTGGCAGGCCGACAATGCCATTGGCGACCTCAACACCCCTGACATTGGCTTGGCGCGAGTTCAACCGCGGTTCTACTTACCGACCAGCCTGATGCAGGGCCTCACCACCGAATGGCGCGGTCCCGACGGCTTGCAGGTGGTCGCCGGCGGCGGGGTTCCCGGCCTTTACAACGGCATCGTGGTGCCCGATTTCCAAACGCTGGGCGGGACCACTGCGACCGCTGGGGCGCAGTGGTCGCCATCCTCGCACTGGACGGTCGGCGGCCAGTTCATCGAAGCTCACGACACCAATCTCGCCATCGGTGCTGCGGTCGATGGCGCCATTCGCTTTTCGTCGAACACCGAACTTCTAACCGCCGCGTGGAAGGATGGCGGCAAGCGGCTTGATTTCAATCTCGTGGATGGCGGCATCGGCGGCAAAGCCAATGCCGTCGGCGGCTGGGTGGACGGCTCGATAACCCAGGGTCGTTTTCAGCAAAGCGCCGGGGTTTTTCGGATCGATCCGAATATGACCTGGGGCAGTCAGCTCATCGCGAACGACATGGAAGGCGGCTATTACCGCTTCGGCTATCAGGGCCCGCGCTGGATGACCGACGTGGGTATCGACGAAGTGCATTCCGTTTCCGGCCTGGGCTCCAACATCACCTTCCTGACCGGTGACACGCACTACCAGTTGTCGCGCGACTGGGGAGTCGGCAGCATCGCCAATGTCAGCCGCAACGACGGAGGCACTGCCTGGTCGCTGGAAGGCTATGTCGATCACCCCAATCTCTGGGGTGCCGGACGGGTACAGGCCGATTTCGCAAGAAATCAAATGGGTCAGGATGCCCGGCTGACGCTGAATCAGGCGTGGACGGCGCCCACCGGCATTCGGTTCAGCACGTCGACATCGGTGGAGCGAATCAGCGGTGTCACGATCAATGGCGGTCAGCAGGACAGCACGTTGCTGGGGCTGAACGCGGTCGGTGGCGGCCAATTCACCGCCAAGCTTGGGCTGGAAGGCAACGTCAATTGGGCGGGCGCCGTGCAGGGCCGGGCGCCCCCGGGGGTGTCCGCCGACGTCTCGTTGACCTATCGCCTGTCTCACGCCTGGGAGATCCTGGCCACCTATTACGACAGCCGTACCGGGTCCTGGACTCCGCCAACCGTGGTATCGCCGCTGTCGCCGCCGGTCGCGGTGCTTCCGGCAACACAGGAGCGGGGAGTATTCCTGACGATTCGCTACAAACGCGCCGCCGGGCTGCACTTCGCGCCGCTGGGCGGTGCCCCCGGATCCGGGTCCGGTGAAATCACGGGAGTCGTGTACCTCGATGCCAACAACAACGGGCGCCCCGACGCGGGTGAAGCAGGCGCACCCAATGTCACGGTGGTGCTGGATGGGCGATTCTCCGTGCAGACGGACGCCGCCGGCCGATTTCACTTTCCCGCCGTGGCAACGGGTCGTCACATCATTGTGGTCATTCCCGACAACCTGCCGCTGCCATGGGTCCTCGTGAATGGGGGCCGCTCGGAGGTCCTGGTCACGACCAGAGACCGCACGGACATCGGCATCGCCGCGCAGCGCCCACGCTAGCGCGCAGCGCCCACGCTAGCGCGCAGCGCCCACGCTGGCGCGCAGCGCCCCACGCCGGCGACGGGCCTACGGCGCGAATTGATCCGACTGATACACCACGCGCCCTCCGACCACCGTCTGCAAGACCTTGATATCGGCGATCTCCGCCGCGGGAATGTCGAAAAAGTTGCGATCGAGCACGATCATATCCGCGAGCTTCCCCGTCTCGAGCGAACCTGTCGACTCATCCTGGTGCAATTCATACGAAGCATTCATGGTGATGGCGCGCAGCACCTCGTGGCGCGACAACCCCTTGTCCTCGCTCAAGGGACCGGCGTACTTGTGGTCAGGCTGCGGCGCATTCGTACGCGTCACCCCGACCTTGAGCGCAAACCATTCGTCGAGCGGATCCACCGGCCAATCGCTGCCGAAGGCGATGCGCGCGCCCGCGGCGGCCAGAAAACCGGCGGGCTCCATGTATTTGAAGCGCGCCGGTCCCAAATAGTCGCGCGCGCCTTCCATCGTGTCCGGCGCCTGTTTTTCCCATTGAAAAGATAGTACGGGAATCACGTTCAGCTGCTGGAAGCGCGCGAAGTCGGCCGGGTCGACGATCTCATCATGAGCGATGGCGGCGCGGATATCCCGGCCGGGGAATTGGCGACGCAGGACGCCGATGCCATCCAGGCCCTCGCGCACCGCGCGATCGCCGTCCGCATGCATGTGCGGCTCGAAGCCCGCGCCCGCCACTTCAATCAGGAGCGCCGCGAGGATGGGCGCCGGAAAATACACCTCCGGCCCGCGATTGAGCGAAGGCGCCCAATGATCAGCGGCAGCGCCTTGCGGGCTGAAGTACGGCGCCAACATGGCCCCGGTTAGCGCCGGCGCGGTGATGACCCCGTCGAGAAACAGCTTCACATTACGCACGGTGAGCTTGGGTTGTGGCCCTACCTCGCCCTGGTCGTAGCGCCGCGCCAGGGTCTTGACCATCGCAACGGCCTGCTCAGGGTGGCGCCCTTGCGGCGGTGTGATCAACACGGCGAAGTGCGCGCGCGCCGTCAGCTTGCCCTCGCGCTGCACCGTGGCAAAGGCTTCGAGCGCCGGGGGTTCTGCCGCCGCATCCAGGAATGTCGTCACGCCTTGTTTGCGGAACGCATCGAGGGCGGCCGTCGCCGCTTTGACATTGTCGGCGGGCGTCGGCGCCGGGATCTGCTTGGCGACCGCGGCCTGCGCGGCATCCTCCAAAATTCCCGAGGGCTGGCCCGAGGCGTCCCGGCCGACCTTGCCGCCGAGAGGATCAGGGGTGCGGGCGGTGACGCCCGCGAGTTGCAAGGCGCGCGAATTGGCGAGCACCGTATGGCCAAAGGAGGACATGACGAGGATCGGGCGCTTGGTCTTCAGCGCATCCAGCGTACCCCGGTGGGTGACCGTGCCCGCCGGCAGCATGCCTTCCTGAAACCAATTGACGACCTCGAGCCAGGCATCCGGTTCGCGCGCCTGCGTTTGATCGAGACAGGACTGAATCCTGGTCTGCATTTGCGCAACGGTGAGTTGCTCGTAGTTCAAGTTGCACTTCAAGAGCGCGCCGCCGCCTTGCAATGGATGCGAGTGTCCGTCGACCAGCCCGGGCATCAACATCCGTCCGTGCAAATCCACCACCACGGTTTTTGGACCGAGGTAGGCGGCGGCACCGGAGTCGCTGCCGACGTAGACGATGCGCCCTGCGCGAATCGCCAGCGCCTGCTGCACGCTGTCATGAGCATCGACCGTATACACATGGCCATGCCGATACACCGTGTCCGCGGGACTCGCCGCGGCCGCCGCCTCGGCGCGAGGCACGCCCTCGGCCCGGCTCGCGCCGAGGCCGGACAGACTCGCGATAGCCGCCATCAACGCGGCCGCGCGAAATCCTTCAGACCGCATCGAGCGCCGCCCCCAGATCCGCAATGAGGTCGTCGGCATCTTCGATACCCACGGAAATACGGATCAACGCATCGTTGATCCCGATCCGGTCGCGCGTCTGCTTGAGCACGCCGGAATGCGTGGTGCTGGCCGGGTGGGACATCAGAGTTTCGGTTCCGCCGAGACTGACCGCGAGCTTGATCACTTGCAGCGCATCGAGCATGCGAAATGCCTCCGCCTCGCCGCCCTTGACGGCAAAGCCGAAGGTGGAGCCGGCGCTCTGACACTGCCGCCGAAACACCGGGTACCGCGGATCATCCGTCGTCAAAAAGCCGAGATAGTTGACGCTCGCGATCTTGGGGTGGCTGCGCAGGAATTTCGCCACCACTGCGGCATTTTCCGCCGACTTGTGCATGCGCAGCGACAGCGTCTCCATCGACCGCATGATCATCCACGCGGTGTTGGGATCCAGCTGAGTGCCGAGCGCGCCGCGCAATTTTTTCACCGGACCCACCGCCTCGCGCGATCCGACGACGCCGCCGGCGACCAAATCCGAATGTCCGCCGACGTATTTCGTCAGCGAATACATGACGAGGTCGGCGCCAAAGTTCAGCGGACGCTGAAAAACAGGGCCGAGAAAAGTGTTATCGACCACCACCGGCGGCCGCCCGCCGCTCTGCCGCGCGCCGATTTGCGCTGAAACATCGCGCATCAGCTCAAGATCGACCAGGCTATTGGTCGGATTGGCGGGCGTCTCCACCATCACCAGGCAGACCCGGCCGCCGGTTTCGGCCGCCCGCTCGGAGGCGCGCAGTGCCGCCTCCGTAACCGCGCTTCTGTCATGACCCAGCGTAAAGGCCACCGCGCTCACGCCGAACGCGGGCAGGGTTCTTTCGATGAGAGTTTCCGTGCCGCCGTACAAGGGCTGACTCATCAGAATGACGTCGCCGGGCCGCACGTGCGTCCACAGAACCGTGGAAATCGCGGACATGCCGCTGGAAAACACCGCCGCCGTCTCGCCCTCTTCCCACAGCGCCAGGCGATCCTCGAGTACCTCGAGATTGGGATTGTTGAAGCGCGAGTAGACGAGGCCGGAGCTTTGGCCCACGCCAGGTTCGCGCCGGCCCGAAGTAAAGTCAAAAAAATCCTTGCCGTCCTGCGCCGTTTTGAAGACGAACGTCGATGTCAAGAAGATCGGCGGTTTGAGCGAGCCTTCCGATAAACTCGGGTCATAGCCGTAGCCCATCATCTGGGTTTCGGGTTTGAGCAGGTGGCCGCCGATTTTGCGTTTATGATAAGTGTCGTAGCTCACGCTTCCCCCAAACCTGGTCGATTTTGTGCGCACAATATAACCTGTCGGCCGGAAGGGATGGAATGAATCAATCGTGTTGCTCGTAGTCATCGCCACGGCGGCGTTCGTCAGTACGTTTCTCGGCGGTCTGCTGGCGCTGCGGCTGCGCGATAAACTGCATCTCATCCTGGGGTTCAGCGCGGGCGCCGTGATTGGCGTCGCCTTTTTCGATCTGCTGCCCGAAGCGATCAATTTCGGCGTGAAATTTCACAGCCCCGCGGCCATCCTGTCCTGCACCGCGCTCGGCTTCCTGTCGTACCTGGTCTTGGATCGAATCTTGATGTTTCACGGCGATGACGCGCCGCGCGGCCCCTTCGCCGCCGGTGTGTTGTGCCTGCACAGCCTGCTCGACGGCGTCGCCATCGGGCTGGCCTTTCAAACCTCGCACGCTGTGGGAATCGTGGTCGCGATCGCGGTGCTCACCCACGATTTCTCCGACGGCATCAACACCATGAACATCGTCTTGAAGAACCACGGGCGCCGCGGGCAGGCCTTGTCGTGGCTCATCGTCGATGCGCTGGCGCCGGCGCTGGGCATCGCCTCGACGTACTTCTACACCCTGCCCGGCGAAGGGTTTGGAGGCGCGCTCGCGCTATTCGGCGGATTCTTTTTGTACATTGGCGCCAGCGATCTGATCCCGGAGAGCTACCATGCGCATCCGAAATTTCTCACCACCGCCATGACTCTGGCGGGCGCGGCCGTGCTGTATCTCGCGATCTCGCTAGTCGGGCAATGACTGCGGCGCGGCATCCTTGCTGGTCGCCGCGCTGCCGGCCGATGCGGCCATGATGCCGGCAATCGCCGCCCACTGGCTCCAACTCAAGCGCTCGCCGAGAAAACACAATCCCGACAGGGCGCCGAGCGCGGGGTTCAAGCTCATGAGGACGCCGACGGTTCGTGTCGGCAGACGGGGCATTGCCAGTATTTCGAGCGAGTAGGGAAGCGCGCTCGACAGCAGCGCCACGCCGAGTGCGATGGGCAATATCGCCGGAGAGAACAATTGCGCGCCGCATTGTGCAATCCCGATCGGTACGATCGCGAAGGCGCCGACCACCATTCCCAAGGCGGTGGTCTGACCGCCATGCACGGCTCCCGCCTCGCGGCCGAACCAAATATAAAGAGCCCAGCACAGGCCGGCCGCCAGGGCGCAGCCGGCACCGAGCAGATCGAGCCGCGCGGCCCCCAACCCCAGCGGCAACAAGGCGAGCAATCCCAGCGCCGCCATCGCCACCCAGACGAAATCGACCGCGCGGCGCGACGACGCCATGGCCAGTGCCAGCGGCCCCGTGAATTCCAGCGCCACCGCGATGCCGAGCGGAATGGTTCGCAGCGACAAATAGAAAAAGAAATTCATGCAGCCGAGCGCGAGGCCGTAGATCACGATCATGCGTATTTCACGCGGCGCCAGGCGCATGCGCCAGGGACGCCAGACGGCCAGCAACATGAGCGATGCCAACGCCAAGCGCAGCGCAGCGGTGCCGGCGGCTCCGACCGCGGGGAACAATCCCTTGGCCAGCGCCGCACCGGCCTGAAAGCAGACCATCGCCGCGATCAGCACCGCGATCGGCGCGGCCACCGTGTTTATCCTGGAGCTCAAGCGTCGGAACTGTCGGCGTGCGCCTTGTCGAGAAGATGCAGGTGTCTCATCACGCGATTGAGCTTCTTGCGAATGTCGTTGAGTTGTCCGAGGCAGGCCGCCGTTTTCATCGCATCCTTCAGCGGCTGCAGCGGATAGCCGCCATAGGCACCGGCGTCGGGTACGTCGCAGGTGACCGAGGATCTGCCCTGCAAGGTCACATTGTCTCCGAGCGTGATGTGCGCGGTCACCACCGAATTGCCGCCGGTGACGAATTGCCGGCCGATCTTCGTGGACCCTCCCATCATGAATCCGGCCGTGAAGAAGCCGTTCTCCCCGAGGTCGCAGTTATGCGCGATGTGACAGATATTGTCGAGCTTGCTCCCCGATCGAATGTAGGTCGATGTCAACGTGGCGCGGTCCACCGCACAGTTGCTGCCGATCTCCACTCCGTCGCCGATTTGTACATTGCCGAGATGCGAGATTTTTCTCGGCTTGCCGTCGGGGTCGACGGCATAGCCGAAAC
>Ga0210408_10001910_pt1 | contig 20985 bp, 17 predicted proteins | sample IncBWH4MmetaG_FD_155471 | JGI IMG/M metagenome (GOLD analysis project Ga0210408, IMG submission 155471) | Forest soil microbial communities from Barre Woods Harvard Forest LTER site, Petersham, Massachusetts, United States - Inc-BW-H-4-M | ecosystem: Environmental > Terrestrial > Soil >...
GGGGCCGGTGCCGTTGATGTTGACTCCCACGACCGTCGCCCAGTAGGCGCGCTGGTCGAACGGCAGCAGGTAGCCGGTGAACGACATCACCATCGTCAGGATCAGCAGCACCACGCCGATCACCCAGTTGAGCTCGCGCGGGTACTTGTAGGCGCCGAAGAAGAACGTGCGGCCCATGTGCAGGAAGACCAGCACCACCATCACCGTCGAGCCCCACTTGTGCATCCCCCGCACGAACTGCCCGAGGAACACGTCGTTGGTGATGTGGCGAACCGATTCGTAGGCCCCGCCGGAGGGGTCGGGGCGATAGTACATCGCCAGGAAGACCCCCGTGACCGCCTGGCTGAGGAAGGCGAACATCGTCGCCGACCCCAGCGTGTAGAACCAGTTGGTGCCCTTGGGGACCTTGCGGAACATCAGCCAGCGGGCGGCCCCGCTCAGCGATGTGCGCTCGTCGACCCAATCGACCACCGCGGTCCCCGCGTTGGCGGCGTGGTCCACCGGGCGAGCTGTCCCGTTCTGCTCCTCGGGGCGCGGAGGCGGCGCCTGCAGCGGGGCGGGAATCGGGGGGGCGGGAAGTTTGGGCACCGGTCTTCGTGACTAGCTTACTAGGACGGTCGATGAGCAAGCGAGGCAAGGACGCAGTGAGCGAAGCGTGCTGAGCACGCGAGCGATCGAGGACGCAGCATCGCGCAGCTCAGCGGCCGTCCTAGCGGCGGATCGAGGGGCGGGAGGGGTAGGCGTACTGGCCGATGCCGTCGATCGGCTCGCCGGGGTCGCGGGGGGAGAAGCGCTGCAGCTCGCTGTTGACGCTGAAGCGCGCCCCGATCTGCACGTAGCCGTCCACCACGCGTGTGTAGAAGCGGTCCAGCGGCCGCGGCGGGGGGCCGCCCACGCGGCGGCCGAGCAGATCGTAGACGCCGCCGTGGCAGGGGCAGATGAAGCGCTGCGCGGCGTCCACCCAGCGCACGGGGCAGCCCAGGTGCGCGCAGCGCGAGGTGATCGCGATGTAGGGCATGTCGCGGTCGTAGGGATCGGTGTCGATCGCCACGTTTTTCTGGCGCACGTACACCAGCGTCTTGCCGGCCTCCCCGATCCCCGGGGTGAGCGTGATCACGGTGGGGATGTAGTTGTTATCGGGGAACATTTCCGTGGGGCCGACCGTCTCCCAGGTGTGGGGTTTGCTCTTGAAGATCGGGCCGACCGCGAAGCCCAGCGCGGGCAGCACGAAGGAGGCCGCCGCAATCGCCCCGGCGGCGTTGGCCGAGCCGGTCATGAAGCGCCGGCGGGTAACCGTCTCGCCCTCGAACGCCCCCGGTATGTGGCGGTCGGCGGTGTACTTGGACTTGTGCTTGTCGTGCTGGCTGGGCAAGGGGCCTAAGAATACCGCTTGAAGCTCAGGGCCTGTCGGGCTCAGGCTGTCGCCGACGGGTCGGGCTCGGCGGCCGCGCGCATGGCCCGCAGAGCCCCCGGTGCTCCCGCGTGGGCGAGCGCCTTGGCCTGGCGATGGGAGTCGCTGGAGCCCCAGCCGACCGCGCGCGCGCCCGCGCTCCAGATCGCCTGGGCCAGCTCGACCTCGCCATCCCCCTGGGCGAGCGCGGTCAGGGTGATCACATCCGCGAGCTCCGCCACCGCCGGCAGGTCGCCGAGGGCCACCAGGCGCGCCAGGCCGAGCGCGTAGAGCTGGTCGCCCGCCAACAGGCCGAGGTCGGGGTCGGCGGGGGACAGGACGCGGGGCGTGCCGTAGTGCAGCAGATAGCCCTCGTAGATCGCCTCCAACAGCAGCTCGTACTCGGCAGCCCGCGCCGTCACGCGTGGACCGCAGGCCGCGAGCTGTGCGGGGCCGGCCACTCGTGCGTCATCCCCGTCCTGCCCCAGCGGGACGTTCACCGTCCCATCCCCCGCGGGGAGCAGGCTCGTCATCAGGCCACCCTGCTCGCGCAGCAGTGACACCAGGCGCTCGAGCGAGGAGGGCGCGGGGAGGCTCAAGTGGGGCCGCCGCTCGTTTCGATCTCCGCAAACGCCGCCGCCGCCGCGTCGACGGTGCGATCGATGTGCTCGGGGGAGTGGGCCAGTGAGGGAAACCACGCCTCGAACTGCGAGGGCGGCGGGTACACCCCGCGCGCGAGCAGTCCCCGGCACCACGCCGCGTGGGCCTGCTGGTCGCACGCACGGGCCCCCTCCAGGTCGTGCACGGGGCGCTCGGAGAAGAAGACCGTCAGCAGGCCTGGGAGGCTCGCGATCTGGATTGGATGCCCGCCCACCCGGCCAGCCGGCCGGCCGCTCGCCCCGCCGCCGTCACCGGCGGGGGCGGCTGAGTAGCTCGCCGCCGCCGCGCGCAGTCCCGCGGCCAGCTGCTCGGTGATCGCCGCCAGGCGCGCGTAGGCGCCCTCGTCGAGCAGCCGCAGCGTCGCCAGGCCAGCCGCCACGGCCAGGGGATTGCCGGAGAGCGTGCCCGCCTGGTAGACCTCGCCGGCCGGGGCGAGCAGCTGCATCAACTCGGCGCGGCCGCCCACCGCCGCGGCCGGCAGGCCGCCGCCGAGCACCTTGCCCATGATCGTCAGGTCCCCGTGGACCCCCGTGAGCTCCTGCGCGCCGCCGCGGGCCACGCGGAAGCCGCTGATCACCTCGTCCAGCACTAGCAACGCCCCGCTCTGGCTCGCCTGCTCGCGCAGCAGCTCCAGAAAGCCCGGCCGCGGGGGCACAAGGCCCATGTTGGCGGGGATCGGCTCCGCCACGATCGCCGCCGGCTTGTACCGGCGCACCGCCTCGATCAGCGCCTGCGGGTTGTTCCACGGGATCACGACGGTCGTCGCCGCCACGCCGGCGGGCACGCCGGGGCTCGCGGGAATCCCCTGGGTGGCGAGACCCGAGCCCGCCTGCGCGAGCAGCCCGTCCACGTGGCCGTGATAGGCGCCCGCGAACTTTACGATCCGCTCGCGCCCGGTGGCGGCGCGAGCGAGGCGCAGCGCGGTCATCGTCGCCTCGGTTCCCGAGGAGGTCATGCGCACCATCTCCACCCCGCCCATCCGTCGTGCAACCTCCTCGGCGAGCTCCACCTCGCCCGCGGTGGGCGCCCCGAAACTCGTTCCCCGCGACGTCGCGGCGCTCACCGCCGCGACGATCTCCGGGTGGGCGTGGCCGTGGATCAGGGGGCCCCATGAGCAGACGTAGTCCACGTAGCGGTTGCCGTCCACGTCGAACACCTCCGCCCCCGCGCCCCGCGCAAGGAACACCGGGTCGCGCCCGATCGCGCGCATCGCGCGCACGGGGGAGTTCACGCCTCCCGGAAGCACCTTCAGAGCGCGCCTGTAAAGCTCCGCGGAGCGGGTGTCGGTGAGCGAGGCCGTCACAGAGGCGATGTTGGCTTATGCGCGCGGGGTCCGGCCCGCGGAACGTAGCCGGCGCGCGGGGCTTGGACGGCGCGTGGTGGCCGCCTGCCTGGTTCGCGCGCCCAACCGTCCTTCATGCGTGCTCGGCTTCCCACCGCTTGTAGTCGTCGGTGAAGTAGAGCAGGCGGACCTTCTTGAACTCCGTCGAGGAGTAGAGCGTGGCGCGCTCCTCGATGCCGGTCTGCTCGGCGATCGCCGTGAGGATCGCGTCGCACTCCTCCTTGGAGCGGCCATGGGCCATAGTGAAGACCGAGTAGGGCCAATCCTCGTAGGTCGGGCGCTGGTAGCAATGGGAGATGCCGCGGAACGCCGCCATCCGCGGGCCCAGCTCGATGATCCGCTCGGGGGGCACGCGCCACACGCCCATGCCGTTCGCGGAGAAACCCGCGCGGCGGTGGTAGAGGATCGCCGCCACCCGGCGCAGCACGCCGCGCTCCTGCATCCCGCGCATGTGCTCCAGCAGCTCGTCCACCTCCATCCCCAGGCGCTCCGCGGCCGGGGCGTAGGGCTCTGAGAGCACCGGCATGTCACCCTGGGTGGCGCGGATCACGGCGATGTCGAGCTCGTCGTAGGGGACCGACTCCAGCACCGCCTCCTCCTGTGGCGCTCCCTCGCTGGCGAGCGCCGTGGTGTCGCCCTCCATCTCCAGGTCCATCCTGATCTTGAACAGCTTGAGCGTCGGCAGCTGGCGGATCGACTCCGCGCCGATGAGCTCCCCCAGGAGCTCCAGGGTGCCCTCCAGGCCGAGTGGCGAGTCCGGCTCGGTGGCGAGCGTGAACCACATGTTGAAGTCGTGGTTGCGCAGGTAGTTGTGCGACACCCCCGGGTGGGAGTTGACGATCTTCGCCGCCCGCCACGGGTGCTCGGGGTCGACCTTGGCGGCCACCAGCATCGAGGAGTATCCGAGCGCGCGGGTGTCGTAGATGGGGGTCACCTGGCGGATGATCCGCTGCTCCAGCAATTGCTCGACGCGCTCCAGCACCCGCTCCTCGGGGATCTCGGCCGCATGCGCCACCGCCGCGTAGGGCCGGGGCTCCAGCGGGAAGCTGCCCTGCATCAGGTTGAGCAGCCTGCGGTCCTGCTCGTCCAGCGCCACCGCCGCCCCGCCCGTGCGGCTGCGGGTCTTGGGTATGGCCGCGCCTGCACGATCCACAGCGGCGCTCGCCGGCTCAGCCGCGACCGGCGGTACGTCCGTTGTCAGCTCTGCTCGTTCAGCCATCGGGCCGCGTCCTTCGCGTGGTAGGTGATGATGACGTCCGCGCCCGCGCGGCGCAGCGAGGTGAGGATCTCGAGCACCGCCGCGCGCTCGTCGAGGTAGCCCGCGGCGGCGGCGGCCTTGACCATCGCGTACTCGCCGCTGACGTTGTACGCCGCCACCGGCAGCTCGGTGGCCTGCCTGACGGCGCGGATCAGATCTCCGTAGGCGAGCGCCGGCTTGACCATCACCATGTCCGCGCCCTCCTGCACGTCGAGCAGGGTCTCGCGCAGCGCCTCGCGCCCGTTGGCGGGGTCCAGCTGGTAGGCGCGGCGGTCCCCGAACGCCGGCGCCGAGCCGGCGGCCTCGCGGAACGGACCGTAGAAGGCCGAGGCGAACTTCGCCGAGTAGGCGAGGATCGGGGTCTCCGCGAAGCCCTCCCCGTCGAGCTCCGCGCGGATCACGCCCACGCGTCCATCCATCATGTCCGAGGGCGCCACGATGTCGGCGCCCGCGCGCGCGTGGCTGACCGCGGTGCGCGCCAACAGCTCCAGGGAGGCGTCGTTGTCGACGGCCCCGTCCCCGCGCAGTACGCCGCAGTGGCCGTGCTCGGTGTACTCGCACAGGCACACGTCCGTGATCACCAGCAGCCCGGGCAGGGCATCCTTGAGCGCCCGCACAGAGAGCTGCACGACCCCCTCCTCATCCCACGCCCCCGAGCCCTCCGCATCCTTCTCGACCGGGATCCCAAACAGCAGCACCGCCCCGATTCCGAGCTGCGCCGCCGCGCGCGCCTCGACCACCGCCTCGGAGATCGAGAGCCGCTCCACGCCTGGCATCCCCGGGATCGGCTCGCGGGACGATCCTCCACCGGCGCGAGCGGTCTCCGCGACGAACAGCGGCAGCACCAGCTGGCCCGCCCGCAGCTCGGTCTCGCGTACCAGCCCACGCAGCCCCGATGAGCTCCGCAGCCTGCGCATCCGCGTCTGGGGGAATGCCATCAGTTCGAGGATAGTCGCGCCGGGCGTGGGGTGCTGGGGTAGGTAGGGATCGGCCAAGCCATCGGGTTGCCTGTCGGAGGCGGATCCAGGATCGGCCAAGTTATCGCGTTGCTGTCGGAGGCGGATCCAAGGTCGGCCAGGCCATCGCGTTGCTGTCGGAAGCGAATCTAAAGATCGACCAGCTGCCCATCGGTTGCTTGTCGGAGGCGGATATCTAAATTTCCACCAGTGTCCCACTATCGTTATACGCAGTTTTTATTTTTAATATCTACACTCGCCGCAGACCTAGGCGCGCGAGCACGCCGAACAGCGCAGTGAGCGCCAGCAGGTGCACAAGCGAGACCCCGAGGCCCGGGGAGGAGCCGTTGACGGCGGCGTCGAGCGCCTGCAGGGCAGCCTTGTAGGGGAACACCAGCGAGATCGCCCGGATCGCGTCGTACACCCCGCCCGCCACGGCGCCCGCGGGGACGAGCGCCAGGAAGGCCAGGGGCAGCGACAGCAGGAAGGCCAGCAGCGAGGCAGCCCGCACCTCGCGCGCGAGCGCGCCGATCGCCACCCCCAGCGCCCCAAACGCCAGCGCGGCGACGGCGAGCGCCACAATCCACTGCGCTACACGGCTCCAGTCCAGGCCGACGAACGCCCCGATCCCCGCGAGCATCGCAAACGCCACCGGCGCTGAGCAGCACGCAGCCAGCAGGAGCTTCTCGGCGATCAGCCGCTCCCGCGAGAGCAGGCCGCGCGCGAGCCGCGCGAGCGTGTGCTCTTCGCGCTCCAGCGCGATCCCGCCGGCGGCGAGCAGCACGCAGACGAACATCAGCGAGATGCTGACCGCGACGACCACCGCGAAGGTGTCCAGTGGTGTGCGCCGGCCGTGCAGGAGCGTGCTGCGCACTTGGATCGGGCGGCTCACCGTGCTCAGCACATCCTGACTGACCCCGAGGTTCTGGGCGGCGAATTCGGAGAATTCCGCGAGGCGTTCCAGCTGGGCGCGATCCGCGCTGTGCGGATGGTGGGCGATGACGCGGTGCAGGATGCCGGGGATGGCGCCCAGCCCCGGCAGGTTCTGGGGGGCGCCTGGCACCCCGATGCTGCCGCCGCGCACGAGCGCCCCGATCACCCTCGCCGCGAGGTGCCTGATCTGGTTGGAGAGTTCGAGGTTCGCCTGGGAGAGCGCCGCTTCGATCGTGGAGTGCACGAAGCTCTGCTCCAGCGCGTCCCCGTTGTAGATGATCTCCACCTGCCCCTGGCTTGTCACGGAGGAGAGGCGCGAGGCGATGTTCGCGGGGATCACCACCGCAGCCAGCGCGCGCCCACTCTGCACCGCGGCGACGGCCTGGGCACGGGTGGCCACCGGCACGGGCTGCACCTGGCTGAAGAGCTGGCTGTAGTAGTGGCCCACATTCAGCCGCGTGCCCCCCAATTCGACCGTCGCGCCCGGCGGGGAGAGGTTGGCGATCGCCACCTTCGGCTTCGATGGGGCCCGCGAGATCGCCAGGCCGATCAGCAACGCGACGGCCACCGGGTAGAGCACCAGGACCGCCACCATCACCCGGGAGCGGGCAAGGATCAGCAGGTCCTTGCGCAGCATCCACCTCATTGCCCACACCACCCGGGAGCGGAGATGGAGACGGGAGCGAGTCGGGGCAGGCGCAGTCTCATCGACCGTCAGTGCCCCCGCGCGCGCAGGAACCCCACGAACGCCTCTTCGAAGCCGGGGCGGTCGGGGTCCCAATCATCGCCGGCCTCCCGCGCGAGCTCTCGCGGCGAGCCGCTGAACACGGGTTCCCCGTCCGCCAGCACGAGCACCCGTCCCGCGTAGCGCTCGGCCTCGGCGACGTTGTGGGTGGAGAAGACCACGCATCGCCCGCGCCCCGCGAGGCCGGCGATGAACTGCCACAGCCGCTCGCGCTGGAGGGGGTCGAGCGAGGAGGAGGGCTCGTCGAGCACCAGCACCGATGGCTCCGCGAGCAGGCCGATCGCCACGTTGACGCGCTGACGGTTGCCCCCCGAAAGGCGTTCCAGACGCTCGCCAGCGCGGTCCTCGAGACCCGTCTGCTCGAGCATCGCCCGCACCGTCGCCCGCGGATCGGCGACCCGCTCCAGGCGGGCGAACAGCTCGAGGTTCTCCGCGACCGTCAACCGCGAGTACACCGCGGGAGTCTGAGGTACCCACCCGACCTTCCCGCCGACACGGCTCGGCGGCAGGCTCACGCTGCCCGCGCTCGGCGGCTGGACACCGGCGAGGATCGAGAGCAGGGTGGTCTTGCCGGCTCCGTTGGGGCCGATCACGGCGACGAGCTCCCCCGCGTGCGCCTCGAAGTCCACGTCCCGCAGCGCCTCGCGCTCGCCGTAGCGCTTGACCAGCCCCCGCACCGCGAACAGCGGCTCGCCCCCCGGTGATCCGGTCACGCCGGACCGCCCGGACTCTGTGCAGCATGGCGCGCCAGTGGGCGGTCCGGCGCAAAGCTGGATTCGATCAACGCCGGACCGCCCGGGTCTGTCCAAACTGATGTGCCGGGCGCGCGGTCCGGCGCAAGGCTTGGCCTGCTCACAACATCCCGCCGGGAGAGCGCTCCCAGGGCTCGAAGGTCAGGTGGCGGCTGAGGTAGACGAAGGTCTCGCGCAGGATCGCCAGGATCGGCAGGGCGATCAGCGCTCCCACCACGCCGTGGAGCTGGAGTCCGAGCAGCAGGGCGAAGATCACGAGCAGCGGGTTGATCCGCAGGGTGTGCCCGAAGATCTGCGGGGCCACCACGTGGCCCTCCAGCTGCTGCAGGCCGATGAACAGCAGCACCACCCACACGGCGCTGATCGGGTTGGTCAACAGCGCCACCAGCACCGGCGGCACCGCCCCGAGGATCGGGCCGATGTAGGGGATCAGCTCCATCACGCCGTAGAACAGGGCAAACGCCACCGCGTACTTGCCGCCGTCGGGGAAGATCCCGAGCAAGCCGAAGACGTACAGCGCGATCCCCGTGGAGGCCCCCATCACCAAGCTGAACAGCAGCTGACCTCCCACATAGCGGGAGACGGCGTGCTGGGTGAGCGTGGGGTAGTCGTCGGCGGGGGTACCGTCCCCCGCGGGCATCGCCCTGCGCACGAGCCGCCCGATGCGCTCACCGTAGATCAGCATGTAGACGGAGAGCACGAAGATCAGCACCAGGTCGAAGATCGCGCTGGCCGTTTCGGAGAGCAGCGCGCCTCCGAAGGAGGCGAGCGAGCCGGCGCTTTTGGCGACTTTTTCCTGGATCGTCTGCAGCGCGGTTTTGCCCTGCTTGATGAATTCCACGTGAATGCCGCGGCGTTTCAGCCAGCTCTGGAGGTTGGCGAGCGTTTCGTTGGCTTCGGCGACCAACTTGGGGGAGTTGTGGGTAAAGGACTGTGCCTGGTGGAAGATCGGGTTGGCCAGCAGAAAGCCGATCCCGGTCAAGGTCAGGAAGAATGCGAGGTACACGGTGAGCACCGCCAGGCCGCGGGGGAGGCGCGAGCGCTGGAGGAACGCGACAACCGGGTTGAGGATCAGCGCGATCAGAGCCGCCACGATGAAGATCACCAGCACTTTCCCCGCCGCCCGCGCCAGCGCCCACAGCGCGAGCAGCGCCAACGGCAGCGTCACCAGCTGGACCCAGCGGGGCACCACCACGCGCGGCGGCTGCCCCTCGCTCACACGCCTACTCCCGTCATGGGCGAAGTATGGCTGAGGCTCAGGCGACCATCCTGTTCGTCGGCGACCTCGTGGGCAGCCTGGGGCGACGCACGCTGCTCGACTGCCTGCCGCTGCTGCGCGAGCGCTACGAGCCCACGTTCGTGGTCGTCAACGGGGAGAACGTGGCGGGCGGGCTGGGGATCACCCCCAAGGCCGCCGACCAGATCTTCGCGGCGGGGGTGGACGCGATCACGCTTGGCAACCACGCCTACCACCGCCGTGAGATCTACCCCTATCTCGACGCGGAGCGCCGGATCGTGCGCCCCGCCAACTACCTGCGGGGCCAGCCCGGGCGGGGGACCTGCGTGGTGCAGAGCGCGGACGGGCCGCGCCTCGGGGTGGTCAACCTCAGCGGCAGCCTCTACCTGCGCCCCGGGCGCTCGGCGTTCGTCGAGATCGATGTGGCGCTGCAGGAGCTGGGCGAGGTGGACCACATCCTCGTGGACATGCACGCCGAGGCGACCAGCGAGAAGATCGCGCTGGGCTGGCACCTCGACGGCAGGGTGAGCGCGGTGGTGGGTACCCACACACACGTCCCCACCGCCGACGCGCGTGTGCTCCCGGGGGGCACGGCGTACATCACCGACGTGGGCATGACCGGCCCCCGCGGGGGGGTGATCGGGGTCAAGCGCGAGCTGGCCCTGCAGGCGCTGATCACGCAGATGCCGGTGCGCTTCAGCACCTCCGAGGAGGACCCGTGGCTGAACGGGGTGGCGATCCGCTGCTCTAGGCCGCTGCGAGCGGACTCGATCGAGCAGATTCTGATGCCGAAACCGCCCGCTCCCCCAGCGGCGTAGCGACGGGCTCGCCGCCGTGCGCGGGCGGGCGGGCGGGGCGGGTGGGGACTCCAAGGAGGGCAATCATCACGAGCGGGAAGAACCAGGGGATGTAGAGGTAGAACCAGTGTTCGATCCCCAGCTGCAGCGCGATCAGGATCGCGGCGGCGGCCGCGGCGAGCGCGGGCAGGCCCGGACGGCGGGGGAGCACCGCGAGACCCAGCGCCAGCGCCACCGCTCCGATCTGGACGGCTTTCTGCAGGCCGCCGAGGGTGGGCGGGCCTCCATATAACCCCCACACCGAGAAGGGGGAGCCGCGGTTGGCCTGGTAGACGACGGTGCGCTCGTAGATCTCGTGCAGGGAGTCGTGCGCGAGCGCGGGGATCGAGACGATCGCCACGGTGGCGCAGAAGCCGAGCGCGAACAGCGCCAGCGATCGTATGCCCACCCGCCCGCGGGAGGCTCGGATGGCGGGACGCCTGCTGTTCGGCGGCTCAACTCCCTGCAGGCCAAAGCCCGTCTGCGCGTCGTTCGACGGCTCGACGCCCGCTGGCTCGGTCTCGGAGGGCTCGGTTTCCGGCCGCTCGACGTCCGGCAGCCGGCGCTCCCACAGCCCGTGGGTGGCGAACAGAGGGGCGAGCGCCAGCGGGGCGAGCTTGGTGAGGCCGGCGAGCGCGGCGAACACACCGCGCGCGGGTGGGGAGGCGGCGACGAGCAGGGTGGCGAGCAGGAGGACGGCGACGATCGTGTCGTTGCTGTTGCTCTCCAGGGCGTACAGGGTGAAGGGGTAGGAGACCCACGCGTAGGCGAGCGCCACCCCGAGCGTGGGGCCGCGGATGCGCAGGCCGAGCAGGAACATCAGCCCCACGGCGAGCAGGTCGAACACGATCGCCGCGGCGTGCGCCGCGGGCAGGTCGTCCCACAGGCCGCTCCACCCGAAGATCCGCTCGAGGGGCACGTACGCCTCGTAGTTGACCGGCCCGTAGGTGTCCCCGTGTTCGTTGTTGGAGGGGTACCCCCCGTACAGGGGCCGGCCGTCGGCGATCCGCTGGGCCCCGATCACACCGGCGTAGCCGACGTCGATGACGTTGGAGTCGGTCACGTTCAGGCCGATGCGAAAGCCGATCAGGAAGACCACTCCGACGGCCAGCCAGGGGGCGGGTATCAGCAGCTTGAGATCGGTCCCCGCCCCTGCGCCGCGACGCAGCTGCGCGAGCATCCGCAGGAGCAGGTAGAGCAGCGGCGGATAGGCGAGCGGCACGGAGGCGTAGATGTCTCCGTGGTTGAAGAAGCCCAGGGAGACGGAGAACGAGAGCAGCACCAGCAGGTCCAGGTGGCGCAGGGCGAAGGGCCGGCGCCAGTCGATGAAGGGCAGCATGAACAGCGCGCACAGGGGCAGCCAGATGTAGAGGGAGTTCACGTGCCGCCCGAACGCCCCGGGGTAGCCCCGGGCCATGGTCCAGGCCACCTGGAAGCCGGTCCACTGTTCGAGCACCCGGCCGCTGTAGTCGGAGATGATGACCTGCCCGATTTCCTTGTCCTTGCGCGAGAAGTAGCTGACCTGCCAGCGCCCGGGGCCTTTCAGGTAGGCGCCCGCGTAGGAGCCAGGGCTCCTGGCCCGTTCGCGGCGCATCTCCGGCAACCGCCCGGCGATTTCGAGGACTTCGTCAGAGGAGCGCCGCCGGCCCGCGGGGGGGATCACCGACCGAGCCACCGGCACCGGCGCTTCCGGATTGGCCGCCGTGGTGGCGCTCGCCCCCGAGGAGGTGTGCAGGCCGGTGGTGAGCGGCAGAGGGACGCCCCCCCGCCTGCTCGGCGCCGTCGCGCGCACCCCGGGGTGGGGAGCCGTCGCAGTCGCCGTGGTTGACGTGAGAGGCGCCCCCGCGGCGGCGGCAGGCACGGCCTGCGCCAGGCACATGCCGGTCAAGAGGACTGCCGCAAGGAGGGAACGGCGCATCGCAACGAGGGTACCCGGCCCCCAGGGCCATGTGGCCCACTGTGCTCGACGGTCCCCCGCGCCGCGGACCAACTCGGTTGGTCAAACTTCCTGGGTATCGACTTCCTGGGACTTCACCGTGGTGATGGGCGCGATGAGCGGCGGCTCACTCTGAGGAGGAGACGCCGAAGTGCCCGAGGATCAGCGGGGCGACGTCGCGGATCGACCACTGCGAGGGCAGGGGATTGGATGCCCGCCCGGGTGGGTGGGCATCCGGATCCAGTCCGCAGAGGATCAGCGCGCCGAGGGAGTCTTCAGCGCGTAGGGAGCCGTGGCTGCCGCCGCCCACGTGGGCCTGGCGGCCCCAGTCGAGGAACTCGTAGCGGGGGGCGGCGGAGAGCAGCACATCTCCGGAGGTGGGGCAGGTGAGCGCGGACCACACCCGGGCGAGCACGTCGGGGTGATCGGGGGTCTCCAGCAGCCCGTCGCGGACGCGGGCGGCGAGCACGGAGAGCTCACCCTCGACGCTCCAGCGCCCCCCGCGCGCGTCGGCGACCCCGCCGCCGGGGGCGAAGCGCAGCTCCCCCACGGAGGGGCGCGCGATCACGGCCTCCAGGGGATCGCCGTGGGGGTCGCGCACGAGCCACATGGCGAGCTCCACCCCGTCGAGCTGCAGGGCGCGGCGCACCACGTCGGAGCGCACGGCGTCGTGGCGGCGCTCGCCGAGCACGTACACCATGGCGGCGCGCTGGGAGGGACAGACGGCGATCCGCGGCTCCTCGCGGGCGCGGATTCGCGGCCCGCCCACCCCACGCGGCCCGCCCACCCCACGCGACCCGCCTGTCCTGCGCGACCCACCCGCCCCGGGCGACCCACCTGCCGCGGGTGACCCCGCCGCGCGCGACCCCCCGGCGCCGTGGGTGCGGCCCGCCGCGCGAGCCTCCTCCGCCGCGCGCGACCCGCCCACCCCGCGCGGTGCGCCCATCGCGGTGCGGTTGGGCTCCAGCACGGCGAGCTCCGCGAGGGCGTCCTGGAGCGCCACGGTGTCGGCGATCGGGGCCTGGGAGTGGTCGGCCATCACGATCACGGCGTGCTGCTCCAGGAAGGGCTCCACCCCGCCGGCGGCCTCGGTCATGCGCGCGAGCTGGAGGTCGGCGCGGGCGAGCGAACGCACCTGCCCGTCGGGGCCGTGCTTGTGGGAGTACCAGTCGTTGTCGGGGAGGGAGAGGAGCAGGAAGTCGAACAGGTCGTGCTCGACGAGGTACGCAGACACGCAGCCGGAGTGCTGGTCGCGCACCCCGGGCATTCCCAGCGTGGAGCGGCAGCCGGTGCGGCGGGAGGCGAAGATGTCGGCGTAGAACAGCTCCCGGGGACCCAGCACGGGGTGGCGGGCGAGGGTGGCGCTGGCCAGACGGGTGAGCGCGCCGTCGCGCTGGGGCTCATGGCGGTGGCGCCCGCGGTAGATCAGGTAGGTGGTGCCCGCGGTGCGCACCCCGGCGTCATCGAGGGCCTCGAACACGGTCAGCGGCTCGGGGGCGAGGTGGGCGCGGTTCATGTTGTAGACCGTGTCGGTGAGCTGGCGGGCGATCCCGAAACGCTGGGAGGCGCGGAAGGAGGAGCCGTACTCGATGTAGCGACCCTCCGCGCGGTGGTACCAGTTCATCGCGGGAATCCCGTGGCGCTCCTGCCCCGCCCCGGTGGTGATGGAGGCGGCGCACACGGGGGTCACCGAGGGGAACGCGGCGGCGCAGTCGGAGACGTAGCGGCCCCGCTGCATCAGCTCCCCCAGCACCGGCGCCGCCCCCTCGGCGACCGCCCGCTCGAGCTGCGTGGGGGCCATCGCGTCGATCACGCAGAGGACCAGCTTGGGCGGGCTCACCGCCGGCGGCCCCCGTTCAGGCGGGTGTGCGTAAGGGGGGGAGTTTTTTGGGATGCGCGGGCTCTAACACCCCGACCAACCCTGGTAGCGCCGGCCATCAGCCCTGTCCGGGTACGTAGGTCACGACGCTTCCGTCGAGGAGCGATGCGGCCGCATCCCTAACGCCCGAGGATGCGCAGGCCGGCGTACTTCTCCCCGCCGCGGCGGCGCGCCCCCGCGGCCAGCCAGGCAAACAGGGCGAGCGCCACATAGCCCAGGGGGTGCAACAGCGCGACCAGGGCCGCGATCAGCAGGGCGGCGCTGTCGGCGTACAGGGTGAGCGCCTCGCGGGCGCCCCGGTCGGGCAGGCGCCCGCGGGCGCGGGCGAGCAGCGGACGGGCCGCCACCTGGGTAAGCGTGGCGGCCGCGGCACCGGCGATCAACCCCGGCCAGGCGAGATCGCCGTGTGCGCCGAGGGTGCCCGCGAACAGCAGCGCCCCCACGCCGACGCCGATGCCCGCGACCGCCGCGCCGAGCGGCCCGGACTCGAAGCGCACGGCGCCGAGGCCCAGCTGCAGCCCCCACGCGGCCACGAACGCGACGGCCACCACGAGCAGCCACCAGGAGGACTGCAGGAATTCGTAGCCGCTGTGGGCGAAGCTCACGCCGAGGTCCCCACCCGCTGCCAGTGCGCCCGCGAGCAGCGCGGGGAGGAAGGGGCGCAGCCCGGCGGCCAGCGCGAGGCCGAGACCGAGACCGATGTAGAAGACGAGGCCGTTCATTTGTTTATCTGGGGTCGGGAGGGAGGCTTGCCCCCGTCCCGCTCTTATGGAGGCCGTTCATTTATCTGGGGTCGGGAGGGGGCCTGCCCCCCTCCGGCTAAAGACGAGGCCGTTCACTGGGTTCGGGGTTGCTCGTGGTGGACCGGTCGGTGTTGGGAAGGTAGGGAAGGGAGTGTGGTTTGGGTACCTCGGGACAGGCCGCGCCGCGGCGACGACGCTTGCATCGCCAGCGCCCGCTTGCGCTACCGTGCGAGGCGCCATGACGATAGAGGATGAGCACCCACCCACCCGCAGGGCTCGTCCAACCGCGCATGAGCTGGCCCGCTACGAGCGGCTGTTCGCGGCGCGCACCAGCGGGATGCGCTCCTCGGCGATGCGCGAGATGATGGCGCTCACCGAACGGCCCGACGTGATCTCGCTCGCGGGGGGGCTGCCGGACACCTCGACCTTCCCGCCGGAGGTGTACGCCAAGCTGATGGCCTCCGTCGCCGCGCGCGACACGGCGCGGGCGTTGCAGTACGGGCCCACCGAGGGGATGACGGCGGCGAAGGAGTGCATCGTGGAGGTGATGGCCGAGGAGGACACCGCGGTGGACCCCGAGGACATGATCGTCACCACCGGGGGCCAGCAGGTGATCGACCTGGTGTGCAAGGCCCTGATCGACCCCGGCGACGTGATCGTGGCGGAGGCCCCCACCTATCCCGGGGCGGTGCCCACCTTCGGGGCCTACCAGGCGGATGTGGTGCAGATCGAGATTGACGGCGACGGGCTGCCGATCGACGAGCTGGAGGCGGTGCTCGACCGCCTGCAAGCGGAGGGCCGCAGACCGAAGTTCATCTACACGATCCCCAACTTCCAGAACCCCGGCGGGGTAACGATGTCGCTGGCGCGCCGCCGGCGACTGGTCGAGATCGCGCGCGAGCGGGAGCTGCTCGTGCTGGAGGACAACCCCTACGGCCTCCTGCGCTACGAAGGCCAGGCGCTGCCCACGCTCTACTCACTGGACGCCGCGGACGCCGGGCGCGAAGGCGCCTCGGACCTCGTCATCTACCTGGGAACGTTCTCGAAGATTCTCTCCCCCGGCCTGCGGCTCGGCTGGGCGGTGGCGCCGCGGCCGGTGCTGGAGAAGCTCAACCTCGGCAAACAGGGCGCCGACCTCTGCTCGTCGCCGATGACCCAGCTGTTCGTGGCCGCCTACTTCCGCGAGCACGACTGGCGCGGGTACCTGGGAGAGCTGAAGGACCTCTACCGCGGCCGGCGCGACGCGATGCTGGAGGCGCTGGAGGAGCACTTCGGCGGGCGGGCCGCCTGGACCAGGCCGCGGGGCGGCCTGTTCATCTGGGTGACGCTGCCGGAGCACGTCGACACCACCGCAATGCTCGCGCAGTGCGAGGACGTCGCGTTCGTCCCGGGCCGCTCCGCGTACATGGACGGGCGCCGCGGCGCATCCTCGATGCGGCTGAACTTCGCGGGCCTCCCCGCGGAGGAGGTCCGCGAGGGGATCCGGCGGATCGGGGAGAACATGGGAGGGGAGACCGGCCTGCTCAGCACGTTGACCGGCTCCCCGCCAGTCCGCCAGCCGGCTGAGAAGCTGGCACCAGCTCCCCCCGAGCTGGCCGACGTCGTCGAGCTTCCGCGGCGTCGGGCAAAGCGACGATGAGGGTTGCGGTGTTGAAGGGCGGGGGATCGCTGGAGCGCACGGTGTCGCTGCGGTCTGGAGCACGCGCCCAGGAGGCGCTGAAAGCGCTCGGACATGAGGTGATCCCGATCGACGTCGGGCCCGAGCTGCTCGCCGAACTGCTCGAGCGCCGGCCCGACGCGGCGTTCCTCGCGCTGCACGGCCGCGACGGCGAGGACGGGACGGTCCAGGGGCTGTTGGAGGCGATCGGCGTCCCCTACACCGGCTCGGGGCCGGCGGCCTGCATGCGCTGCACCGACAAGGCCCTCGCCAAGTACCTGATGCGCGAAGCCGACATCCCCACGCCGGACTTCCACGCCTTCGAGAAGAGCGCCGTCAAAGAGCTCGGCGTCGCGGCGGCCCTGCCGTCGATCGCGCGCGAGCTCGGCTTTCCGATGGTCGTCAAGCCCGCCTCCCAGGGCTCCGCGTTCGGCGTGAAGTTCGCGCACTGCAGCGACGAGCTGCCCGCCGCGATCGTGGGGGCGCTCTCCTACGACCACAAGGCCATCCTGGAGCGCTACGTCAAGGGACGCGACCTCGCCGTGTCGGTGCTCGACTCCGAGACGCCCGCTGAGCAGCCGATCGCGCTGCCGGTGGTCGAGGCGATCCCCCGCGAGCGGGAGTTCTACGACTACGAGTCGCGCTACGAGATCGGGATGACCACCTACGTCTGCCCCGCCGACCTGCCCGCCGAGACGACCGCCCGCGCGCAGGGGCTGGCCGTGGAGGTGTACAAGCTGCTCGGCTGCCATGGGGTCGCGCGGGTCGATCTGATGCTTGCGGAGCAGACCGGCGAGCTGGCGGTGCTGGAGGCGAACGTCGGGCCCGGCCTTACGGAAACGAGCCTGCTGCCGATCGCATCGGACGCCGCGGGGATCGATCTGTACGCGCTCGTCGGCCGCATCCTCCAGAGCGCCTGGACGCGGTAGCGCCGTCGTCGCGGGGCACGGAAGCCCCGCGCCCACCACCGTCTTGACGAGCAAGCCCGCGCGGACGATCCCAAAGCCCTACCTATTTCAGGAGTCGCCCGCGGCGAAGTCCTCGGGGGAGACCTGGTCGAGGAACTCCTTGAACTGCTCCACCACGTCCTCCGACTCCTCCTCGTTCTGCTCGAATTCGATCGCCGACTCCGCGATCACCTCCTCCGCCGCGTAGATCGGGGCCCCCGAGCGCACCGCCAGCGCGATCGCGTCGCTCGGGCGCGAGTCGATCTCCAGCTCCCTCCCGTTGACCGACAGCGTGATCGAGGCGAAGAACGTGTTCTCCCGCAGCTCCGTCACCGCCACCTGCGTGCACCGCACCTCCAGCTCCCCCAGCATGTCGCACAGCAGATCGTGCGTCATCGGCCGCGGGGTGTTCGCTCCCTGCAACTTCATCAGGATCGACGCCGCCTCCGGGTGGCCGATCCAGATCGGCAGGAACCTGTTGCCCTCGACCGTCTTGAGCAGCACGATCGGCTGCTTGCCCACCATGTCGAAGCTGACGCCGTAGATGACCATCTCCTGCACGAGAACCAAAATCTCCTCGGAGTTGGGGGGAATCCAGAGTATAGGTACCCGCTGGGGGCCTGACGAGAGCTTCCGGCGGGCGCGGACCTCAACCCGAGGCGCGGAAGCTCCACAGCTTGTTGCCAAGGAAGTTGAGCGGCATCGACCCCGCCACCGCCACCGCCTGGGCGGGGACCTTGGCGAACCCCGCGCCCTCCACCAGCGCAGTCAACAGCAGCAGGCTGAACCCCTCCGCCACCACGCTCACCACGAAGAAGCGAATCGCCTGGAAGCGCACGCTGTCCGCCGCCGCGTCGAACGTCCAGTGGCGGTTGAGCAGGAAGTTGTTCAGCACCGCCACCAGCCACGCCGCCACGCTCGCCACCCGGTAGTCGACCCCCAGCGCCTGCGCGCACAGCGCGTACACCGCGAGGTTGACCACGAACCCCGTCCCCCCCACGATCCCGAAGCGCACCAGCTGCAGCCAGTTCGCCGGCTTGCGCATCCCGTGCAGCAGGCGCATGTGCGGACGCGCCTCCGGGGGCGCCGGAGCGCCCTGGCGCGGGACCGTGATGGCAGTCGCCTCCTCCTGCATCCGCCCAGGGTAGCTGAGCCCGCCCAAGACCCGCCGCCAGCAGGCCTGCGCTCGTCCTCAGGCCGTGGGCGAGATCGAGGAACGCGGGCTGTCAGCAAGCCTGCGCCCGTCCTCCGGCCGTGTGTGGCGTGCCGCCGCACGCCCGGCCGCTAGCCTTTGCCGGGGTGAGCACCCAGCAGATCCCACACTCGGATGGCGCCCTGCCCGCCGAGGGGCCCGCCTCGAAGCCCTCCCGGCGTACCGTCGCCGGCGCCCTGACGGGCGCCTGCCTGGTGGCCCTCGGCGCGGTTCTCGCGCTCAGCCTTGGCGCCCACCCCTCCCACCACCCCGCCGCGGGGACGCGTAGGGGGACGGGGACCACGCCGGCGGGCCACCGGATAGTCGCCCCCCACAAGGTGGAGCTGGCCTCCACCAAGCCCATCGCCGAGGCCCGCGACCCCGAAGAAGCCAAGAGCTTTCCCGCCCCCGCCTCCGTGCACCACGCCGACGCCGCCAAACCCAGCACCGTGGCCGAAGAATTCGTCGCCCCCGGCGCCCAGTCCAACGCCGAAGTGCGCCAGGAGCTCGGCCGCATGCACGCCGTCGAACGGGCCGCCCGCACCCAGGCCACCGCCACGCTCGCCATCGTTCCCGGCGGGGACTCCGTCGGGGGCAGCGGCCAGATCCCGATCCCCGCCGGCATCCCCGAAGTGGTGCAGCGCGTGATCGCCGGGGCCAACGCCATCACCGACTTCCCCTACGTCTATGGCGGCGGCCACGCCTCGTTCGTGTCCAACTCCTACGACTGCTCCGGCTCCGTCTCCTACGCCCTCGCCGCCGGCGGCCTGCTCGGCATCCCCGAGACCTCCGGCTCCCTGGAGAGCTGGGGGGAACCCGGGCCCGGGAAGTGGATCACCGTGTACGCCAACGCCGGCCACACCTACATGTACGTGAACGTCGGTGGCCGTTGGATGCGCTACGACACCGTGGGGCGCAGCGGCGTCTTCGCCTCCCGCTGGCAGCCCGAAATACGCTCCAACGCCGGCTTCGTCGCGCGCCACTGGCCCGGGCTGTAGCCCGTCCCCCCACCGCCGCGGGCGTTCGCAGCTTGCCGCCCACACCGAGCCCCTGGCGCCGGCTCCTCCTCTCCCTTTTTTTCATCGCGCAACGACCCCCGGGCGCGTCGGAAGGTCTCAGCGGTGCAGGACCACGGTGCTCATCACCGTGGTGAACAGCGGGTTCTGCGCCGAGGCGTTGCGCGCCGTGAGGCGTAGGGTGAGCGTGACCTTGTGCGCCCGGCGCAGGTGCTTGGCGGTGCTCTTGGTGAACCTGATCCGCACCGAGCTGCGGCCGCCTTTCGTCGTGACCAGCAGCGCCTGGCCGATCACCAACGACTCCGGGGTCCCCGCCGGCAGGCTGGTGGCCACCCGCCCGCCGATCCCCAGGTGGTGGGCCGTGGCGGCGTTCAGCAGCACTTCGAAGCGGCCCGCCACCTGCTCGCTGACCGCGTAGCGGATCACCAGGCCATCGCGCGCCACCTGCTTGAGCGAGTTGGACACCGCCACCGCGGTCGCCTCGGGGCGGGGGAGCACGAAGCCACCGCCCGCGCCGCCCGGGCCAGCGGGCGTGTTGACGCCCAGGGTGGCACCCAAGCCCGCGGTCGCGGCGCCCGGCGGGGGCGGGCCCACCACCGTGAGCTTTGCGGTCGTCGTCGCCGTGTTGCCCCCCACGTCCGTGACCGTCAGCGTCACTTCGTAGATGCCCCCGTACTGGTAGGAGTGGAACGTGCTTCCCGCGCACGGCGCCAGCCACGGCGCTTCGCACAGCGACGCCGGCGGGTTCCCCGGGGCCTGGCCAGGCGCGTAGCCCGAGACCGTCGGCGTGCCGTCGCCGAAGCTCCACGTGTAGGTCGCGTATGTGGGCGCCGGTTCGCCTTTGGCGTTGTACGCCGTGCCCGCATCCAGCGAGATGTCGGACTCCATCCCGTCGAAGCCCACGATTTCACCGGCGTTGACCGGATTGGGCACCGTGAACTGGGGCCTCAGGTTGATCCCCGCGAGGCAGGGAACCCCCGGATAGGGCAGCTTCAGGGCCGCAAGGTCGAAGGCGTTGTTGAGGTAGTAGCTGCCGCCCACCAGCGTCTGGTTGGAGAGGGTGCCAGCGCCCGTGTTTTCGTTCGCGCTGACGCTGCCCCCCACCCCTCCGCTGGCGAAGAAGTTGCGGCACTCGTCGGTCGCCTCGTTGCCCGCCGTGTCCTGCCACCCGTTGAGCAACGGATCGGTGACCGTGTTCTGCTGCTCCACCGCGATCTGGTTGACGATCAGATCGGCTAGGCCTCCATCGTAAGTGCCGTCCGGCCCGACGCCGGTGGGCTGGTTGGGCTCCTCCGCGTGGGGCCCTTCGAGTTCGCGTTCCTTTTCTTTCGCCGCTTTTTCTTCAGGTTTCGCGCTGTTGAATTCTTCCTGTTCCTTTTCGGTCAGCGTCTTCGGTTTCTCCGGCTGCTCGATGACCGGTTTGCTGATCGGGTTGAACCCCCCGTCCTGGCATGGGTATGCGGGCGGCATCTTGGTTTTGCCCAAGTGGCTGTCGGCGAGCCCGCC
>Ga0210408_10001911_pt1 | contig 20985 bp, 17 predicted proteins | sample IncBWH4MmetaG_FD_155471 | JGI IMG/M metagenome (GOLD analysis project Ga0210408, IMG submission 155471) | Forest soil microbial communities from Barre Woods Harvard Forest LTER site, Petersham, Massachusetts, United States - Inc-BW-H-4-M | ecosystem: Environmental > Terrestrial > Soil >...
TCCAATCGGAGGGCGCGCTCGCGAAAACCACCACGTTGAAGATATTTACCAGGCGCACGAACATCGTATTCTGGACTTCCGGAGGCTGATGATCCACCCAGCTCCGCAGGGCGCTGATGCCGCTGGCGTCGTAAATCGCGGCTGCTTCCTTAAGCCGAGCCTCGAGCACTTCCTGATCCTTGCTCCCGATCGCCGCCGCCACCAGGTAATAGGTGAGGATGAAAAGTGCAACGCTGCTGACGGTAAAAATCAGGGCATACCACAGGCTCAGCCGCACCGCAATATTCCGGCTCAGCGCCGCCAAGCCCCCACGGAAAGGTTTCGGAAGCTCAGGTTTCATTCCGCCGGCCGCAATACATAGCCGACTCCGCGGATCGTATGGAGCATCGCCTTATCTTTATCCACTTTGCTGCGCAACCGGTGGACCAGCACATCAACGACATTGGTTTGGGGATCGAAACTGTAATCGAAAATGTGCTCCAGAATCATCGTTTTGGTAACGGGACGGTTGGCGTGGCGCATCAGGTACTCCAGCAAGGCGAACTCGCGCGGCTGAAGATCGATTGCTTCATCACTGCGATGTACTTCCCGCGTCAGCAGGTCCAGCGTGAGATCGCCAACCCTCAGCCGCGTCGGTTCGGGCGCTTGGGTGGCCCGGCGGATGAGCGCCTGGATGCGGGCCTGCAACTCTGAAAAGGCGAATGGCTTGGTCAGATAGTCGTCACCGCCCGCTTGCAAACCACGGACGCGATCATCCACCGAAGCTTTCGCGCTTAGGATCAGAACCGGAGTGCGAATGCTGCCGGCACGGAGCTGTCGAATGAGGCTCAACCCGTCCAATTTTGGCAGCATCAGATCCACGACCGCGGCGTCATAATTAATGGTCTGGGCCCGAATAAGACCGTCCTCGCCATCCAACGCATGGTCCGCGGCGTAGCCGCTTTGTTTTAAACCATTGACGATGAACGAGGCGATTTTCTTATCGTCCTCAACCACCAGGATGCGCATGGAGTCCAGCATAGGCGAAAGAGACCCTAATAGATAGTCAAGAGCGACCCGCCTGGTGCGGTTGATTCAATCTGAACTGCAGTGGGCGACTTTGTTTCCCACCAATTCTCCACCACCCCTATCCTCAACTCGTAAATCCTAAATCGTAAATTGAAACACCCTCCCGCGCCGGAGTATGACGACGCGAGAGGGTGTTTCGCGAACGGAAGGTCAGCCGTTCTTGTTGCTCTCATCCACCACAACATAACGGCTGCCGCCGTTTCGCCAGACCCGCAGCAGCGTGGTCTTTTCGGTCGGATTTTCGGTTAGCCGCACAGCCTCCTCGGCGGTCCGGACAGGTTTGCGATTGATTTCCTGGATTACGTCACCCGGTTTCAGACCCGTCTCGGCGGCCGCCGAGTTCGGGTCCACCTCAGTCACCACCACGCCTTTAACATTGGCCGGCAGATCGAACTGTTGGCGGGCACTGCTGTCGAGGTCCGCCACCGTGACCCCGTTGAGCGTGCCGGTATCGTCGGTGGTGTGATGCTCGTTTTTGGCGAGTTGCTCGTTGCCGGGCAGTTCTTTCACGGTCACCTCCATCGTTTTGGTCGCACCATCACGCAGGACTTTCACCGGCACGGTTTCGCCCGGTTTCGCGCGTGCCACTTCGAGTTTCAGATGGCGGCTGTCAGTCACCTTCTTGCCGTTGAATTCGAGAAGCACGTCGCCGTCCTTAAGGCCGGCCTTTTCCGCCGGGCTTTTCGGGGTCACTTCTCCGATCAGCGCGCCCTCGGCATCCTTAAGTTTGAACTCCTTGGCCAGCACCGGTGTCACGTCCTGGATCAAAACGCCCAGATAGCCGCGAGTCACATGGCCTTCGTTGACCAGTTGGTCCATCACATCGCGAGCCAAATTGACCGGGATGGCGAAGCCGATGCCCTGGTTGCCCCCGCTGCGACTGAGGATCGCGGTGTTGATACCGATGAGCCGGCCATCAGAATCCACTAGCGCGCCGCCCGAATTGCCGGGATTAATTGCGGCATCCGTCTGGATAAAGTCTTCGTAATCCAGCCCCAACGCCCCGCCCCGACCGGTGGCGCTGACGATCCCGGTGGTGACGGTCTGGCCGATGCCAAACGGATTGCCAACTGCCAACACGACGTCGCCCACCTCGACCCGATCACTGTCCGCCATCGGCACCGCGGGCAAATCCTTCCCGTCGATTTTTATCACGGCCACATCCGTCTTGGAATCGCGCCCGATGACTTTGGCCGTGAACTCGCGCCCATCTTGCAGCGCGACCTTCACCTCATCGGCCCCATCGACCACATGGTTATTGGTCAGGATGTAGCCGTCCCGGGTGGCGATGACTCCCGAGCCAATGCCTTGCTGGCGCGGCACTTCCAAACTTCGCCGAGGCACACGGCCTTGAAATTGGTTCCCAGGGAACTGGTCGCCGAAGAAGCGGCGGAAGAAGTCGTCCATATCCGGGCCGCCGCCGCCGTTGAATGACGTGTTATGGAGCTTGGTGGTCGTAAAGACCTTGACCACTGCCGGGGCGACTTTTTTGACGACAGGCGCGAAGCTGTTGTGGCTACCGGCGTCGCGGGCGATCGGCCGTTCATCCAAAGGCGGTTCCTTAAAAGCTTCGGTTTTGGGTTTCTGGCTGAAGGCGAGCGCGGAGCCCGCCAGAACCACCGCGCCGCCCAGCGCGATGGCTGTGAAGCGGTTGTTCAAAGAGCGGAAAAGGTCTTTCATAAGTCGTGTGCGTTAGTATGTGTTGATTTGTTCTTTGTTACTGACCGTTTGTGTCAATGTCTCTGAACCAATAGACTCCATCGGCATGACAGGAACATTTCAGCAGCATTACAAATGCGTAAGGGAACAATGAATTGTCTCAGACTGATCGGGGTCCTCGGCCTGCTCGCCTGCGTTTCACCAGCCGCCGAACTGGAATTCAAGGCGGTGGACGAGGCCGTCAGCCGGTTCATGGAGCAAAACGAAATCCACGCCGCATCACTGGCCATCAGCCGGCATGGCCGGCTGCTCCACGAGCGAGCCTTTGGTTTTGCCGATAAGAAATTGACCGCCCCGCTGTCGTCGCAAGTCCGCATGCGGATCGCCTCCATTTCCAAGCCGATCACCGCCGCCGCGCTAAAGTATCTAGTGCGCGAGGGCAAGCTCAAGCTGAGCGATTCAGTTGTGAAATACCTGTCGCCGCCCCGCTACGCGGCGCCAGTTGACCAGGGATGGAAGGCGATAGCCCTGGGGAGGTCCTCCAGCACATGGGCGGCTGGGACCGTTCGGTTTCAGGTGACCTGATGTTCCGGCATCTCAGCATTATGGCGGACCTGCACACCAACTCATTGACACCAGCCGATGTCGTGCGCTGGATGCTGGCCCGGCGCCTCGATTTCACACCGGGAAGCAAACGCGCATATTCCAACTTCGGCTACTGTCTCCTGGGAGTTGTTATTGAAGAGGTCAGCTGCCGTCCCTATGGCGAGTTCGTTAGAAGCACCATTGCCCGGGAGGCCAAAATGGACAGTCTGACCTTCAGCAGCTCGAATCTTGAGCGGCGCAACCGTGATGAAACCTGGTATGACTTTGACCACGAGGGCGAACACTTCCTCATTGAACCCATGCAGGCCCACGGCGGCTGGGTGTGCACCCCGGCCGACCTGGCCCGGTTCCTGGACACATTCTGGATGAATGGCGAGCCGCGGACCGGCGGCCGGGGTTCATGGTTTTTCTTCGGCAGCTTACCCGGGACTACGGCTGTGGCCGTTCAGCGCGCCGATGGCATCAATTACGCCTTGCTCATGAACAAACGCGACCCCGAGGGCTCCTGGAACGACAAACTGAAAACAATTCTCGACGCGGCAATCAGATGAGGGCCGCCCCGGAGATCCCCTTGGGCTGACTATGGTGGTCTCCGCCCCTCCTAAATCCGTACTCTCCGTGGTTGAATCCGCAGGGCAGAATATGATACGAAACTTGCGGCAAGATTGAATTGACCCCGGCCAGGGCCTTATGCATGATGTAGCGGCAGTGGTAGTAGCCAGAAGCGGCGGCTTTTTCCAGCTTACCGACAATCCAAAGATTGCCAGCAGGCAAAAGAATCCTTCGAGTCCGAACCTGCGCCTGTGGTGTCCTGATTTTGAATGCTCCAGAGGCTGTCTCCTGGGCAGAGTGACCGCACGATGAGAACTTTATTAGTACTGGCCGAGCATCCCGTTTTTGCTGAAGCGGTGCGGGCGGCTGTCAATGCCGAGCATTACCGGGTCGTCCATCGAGCAAACCTCGAGGAGGCGGAGCCTTTGCTGACGGGCGGTCTGGCCGATGTTTGTCTCCTGGACCTCGAATTGGCCGGCGTCCAGGGCATCTGGTCTCTCGAGAAGCTGCGCCGCCGCACTCAAAAATGTCCCGTGATCATTTACACGGGCACCGGGCGATCCGAGTGGGAAGAGGAAGCTTACCTGCAGGGCGCTACGCATGTGCTGACCAAACCGGTGCGCGCGCGCATGCTCAATGCGCTCCTCGAGCGCCTTTGGCCGATTCCGTCCGCCGCCCTGGCCGTTGCTACGCCGCCCCTCCTGCTCCCATCGCTGGCGTCCTCGACGGCACCGGACAGTCTCCCCGCCCTTGCTGCCGCCGGCTCCGCCCAGACGATGGGCGTCTTGCGCGGGTTTTCCGGCATTCTTACCCACTCGCTTAATTCGGACGCGATGCTCAAACAGTTCCTGCTCTTGCTGCGCGAACTCCTGAGCATCAATCGTGCAGCCATCTTTCTCCGCCAACCTTTTGGCGCGTTTGGCCCCAGTCTGGCGGAAGCCCGCCAATTCCGCGCCGCCTGCGCTATCGGCCTGTCTCCGGGCCTGCTTCAGCACTTCGAGCTCTCCTTCGAGGCGGGCATTGGCCGCCGTGTCTTCCAATCCGGCCGGATTTTGCGCCGCTCCAGTGAGGAAGCCCGCACCGACGTCGAAACCCAGAAGGAATTTGAACTGCTCGGCGGTCAGGTCGCCGTGCCTATCTTGGACCGCGAGACTGTGCTGGGCATCGCCGTCTTTGACGGACGTATCACCGGCGAGCCACTCGTCAATTCCGAGTTGGAACTGCTTTTCCATCTGCTCGAGCAACTCGGGCTGGCCATCAAGAATATTTGGCTCCACGACCAATTGGCCGCCAACCACCAAATGATGGCTGACATCCTGCGCGAACTCACCAGCGCCTGCGTCGTCGTCAGCCGCGACCTGACCATCCTCCACGCCAACAAAGCTGCCCGTAAATACTTCGCTCGCGGCGAGCGGCACACCGGCGAGATGGAATTCAGCGACCTGCCCCAGCTCCTGGGCAGCAAAGTCTACCAGGTTCTCAAAACGGGCTCGGCCATCTCCAGTTTCAAATATGAGCCCGAGGAGACCTCCGGTACGATTTACAATATCAGTGTCGTTCCCTTCCAGCGCCAGCCAACCGGCCTGGCAGCCTCGGCCCTGCTCATGGCCGAAGACCTCACCCAGAGCGAGCAGTTGCGCCACCTCGAAATCGAGACCGCTAACCTGCGCCTGGTCAAAACCATGGCCGATCGCCTCACCCATGAAATCGGGAATGCTATGGTACCCCTTTCCACCCATCAGCAATTGCTGGCCGACAAGTGGAAAGACCCGGAATTCCGCGCCTCCCTGGACCTGGCCCTGGCCGACGGCGTCAAACGTGTTACCCGCCTGATCAACCAGATGCGTTTCCTGGCGCGGGACACCCTCATTTCGCACGAAGCTTTTCCGATCGCCCCGCTCATCGAGGAAGCCTACCAGGAGGCTTGCAAATACCAACCCGCCAAATCCGCCCAACTCCGCTACGACCACGCCGGCAAACCCATCATCCTCAACGGCGACCGCGCCGCCCTTAAACATGCCCTGGCCGAGGTCATGCTGAACGCCCTTCAGGCAAATCCGGCGGACCCAAGAATCGGAGTCCGGTTGCATACCGACTCCAACGGCAGCAACACGCACGCGCTGCAAATCGAAGTCCAGGACAACGGCACCGGGTTCACCCCGGAGGCGATGCAAAACGCGCCGGCGCCGTTCTTCACCACCCGCAACGTCGGCCTGGGCCTCGGCCTGACCGTCACCCGCAAGATCATCGAGACCCATCATGGTAAGCTTGAGATCGTCCCGCCCAAATCCGGCCACGCCGGGGTGGTTCGCATTTCTCTCCCCCTCGAAACTTCCGTCAGCCTGCAGGCCTGATGGGCTAGGTCTGCGGATCCCTTGGGTTGACGCACACGACAGGGAAATTGGGCGTCTCGAGCCTTGAACGGTTGGCCCCTGCTGCCCGGTTCTGCTTCATCTGCGTTCATCTGGGGCCGCGCGTCCTCATATCTTTCCACTTGCTGAACCAACCAACTCGGCTAATATCCCGCCATGCTCGAATTTGCCTTTGTAACTCCGTCTTTTGAGCGGGGCTGAAAAGTGCTGATGATGCCTAGCTCGTCATCAGTGGAAATTAGCGAACCGCCCGCCCCGGCCTCCGGCGAGCCCGGGCGCAAAGGCAGGCTTTTAATCGTGGATGATGAAGACGGCCCGCGCCAATCGTTGCGCGTTATTTTCAAGGATGACTACGAAATCCTGATGGCTGCGGACGGCCCGAGTGCGATCGAGTTGGTGCAAAACAATCAAATCGATGTCGCCCTCGTGGATATCCGCATGGCGGGCATGTCCGGCATCGAAGTGCTCGAGCGCCTGAAATACGTCGAGCCGAGCATGGAGGTGATCATGATGACCGCCTTCGAAACCACCGACACCATACGCCAGGCCCTCCGCTTGCGCGCCTGTGATTACATCAACAAACCGTTCGACATCTCTACCATGCGCGCCGCCGTGGCCAACGCCATGCAACGCCACACCCTCGAAGGCGAGATCCACACTAATGCCGAAAAGCTCCAGGGCCTCCTAAGCGAGCTCCAGGACCAAAAAATCGAAGAGCAGATGGCCCATACCCGTGGCGAAATCTATGCCAGCATCATCCACGATATTAACGGTCCCCTTACGGTCATTTCCGGGTTCGTTCAACTCCTCAACCAGCGCATCGGTGACTCCACCCGCCTCGAAGTCGAGGACCTCGAGTTCATCAAAGACCGGCTCCGGACCATTACCCGCCAGGTGACCAACTGCATCGAAATCTCCCGCCGTTACCTGGGTTTTCTCCGCCGCCAATCCGATGATATCCCGCGCGTGGGCATCAACCAGCTCCTCACCGATCTCACCCACCTCATTCGCGTCCACCCGAGCCGCCTCAATCATCAATTCACCATTCAGCCTCTCCCGGAGGACATCGCCGTTCGCATGAACGGTACCGACGTCGTCCAGGTCCTCCTCAACCTTGTTGTCAACGCTTTCCAGTGCTCACCCCACAGTCACGCCGTCGCGATCGAGTGCCGCGTCCTCCCCCAGCCGCTCGACCTGGCGGGCTTTAAGGACGGGCCTGAGGCGCGCCTGCTCAATGTCGAAAACTTCCAAAATAATCCGCCCTTGCTGATGGTCTCGGTCCGGGATACGGGGCCGGGAATCCCGCCCGAAATATTACCTAAGATTTTCCAGCCGTATTTTTCCACCAAAGGCCCCCGGCTTGGCACCGGCCTGGGCCTGAACATTGTCCAGCGCTTGGTTAAAGAAGCCAAAGGCGCCCTTCACGTTCACACCCAACCTGGCCACGGTACCACCTTTACGATGTATCTTACTGCTGTTTCGCTGCCCACACCTTCGTAGGCACTCCGCCGGGGAGCATCGGAACGATGCAGTAATGGAGTGGTGGTGGAACGGATAAAGTCAACACCGGGCCTCCGTTGGGCTGCTTTTCCAGAACTCCAATGCTCAATTTATGCCAACTGGCCAGGATTACGATCGCTTGGAAACTTTTTCCGTTACGCTTCGATAAAGCATTTGTGCCGTTTGCCGCGAAGTCGGAACCCACCAGGATGAGCGCTCGGCAAATTCCAGCCTCGTCGCTTTCGGCATCCCGGGCACCTCCAACCGCAAGCGCGCACCGCAGACAAACAGCCCTCGCCAGCCAATCGTTTGCGGCCGGACCTCTTGAATGTATTCGAATGGAACAGACAACTGGACCGAGTCTCCCTCAAACACTAGCGCTGATTCGGTGATTCCCAACCAGCCAATATCATCCGCATCCTCTAGTAATGCCCGCAGGCCCGACCGCAGCCTTGGAACCAGCGTTAATTGCACGATGAACTGCCCCGGTTCCTGGCGTCCGCCAGGCCTTAACGACCGAACCAGCCGCGCTACATAAACATTCCCAAAACCTAGGGGAAGAAACATCGTCGCCGCCGCCATCGCCCCCAACGGGACCAGGTAGGTCACAACTCCGTACTTGGGCATACAGACCACCACCACGGTCACCAGCAAGACCGGCAACGCCAGCAGCAGGCCATAGCCGATAACCCCAAGGACGGCCCAGGCCGTAAACAAGCGCGGTGGATTGATCTGGATTTGAACTGCGGGCAGGGACGGTGCGGCCATTCTCGCCTTTGTTTAACCTGGACGCTTCACGCGCTGGGCAATCATGGCGCGACAATACCCGTTGCTCATCCTGCCGTCAAACCCGTTGACAGGCGCAGCGGTTTTGCTCATCTTCCAAACCGGGCCGTCGCCCTGCGTATTAATAGGGCTTAACATTATGCTTGTAAATCAAAGGCTTGTTGAAATCAGTTTGCTTTGGGCGCACCTTACGCTACGCTGGCTGCGTGAAGACCATCACAATCCATGAGCGCTCCAATTCCGCAACATGAAAAGAAACGGCTGACCGTCCTTTGGCAATATGAAGTGCTGGACACTGTGCCCGAGGAGGTGTTTGATAACCTGACGGAGCTCGCCGCTCGCATCTGCGAGGCCCCCATCGCGTTGATTTCCCTGGTCGATGAAAAGAGGCAGTGGTTTAAAGCCAGAGTCGGCACCTCCGTTCAAGAGACCTCGCGCGATGTCTCCTTCTGCGCTCACGCCATTAACCAGTCCGACCTCTTTATCGTCCCGGATGCCAGTAAAGATGAGCGCTTCGCTCACAATCCCCTGGTCACTTCCGACCCCAAAATCCGCTTTTACGCCGGTGCCCCGCTCATTACGCCCGACGGCTACGCCTTGGGCACTCTCTGTGTCATTGATAAAGTACCTCGCGAATTGCGTCCGGACCAGAAGCAAGCTCTCATAATCCTCTCCCGGCACGTTGTCTCCCAACTTGAACTGCGTCGCCGCTCGCGGGAGTTGGCCGACATTCGCCTCGAAAATGACCAGTCCAGGGGCGAGGTCGAAAAATTGCGCGTCCAACTGGCCGAGGCCCGCCGCCAACTGGTCGATTACAAACGCAGGAAGCCGCCCACTTCCAGGCGCAAAACCAAAACCAAAAACCCCCGCCGATAAAAGCGGGAACTCGCCTCCTCCTGCATCTTTTACTGGGGGGAATTGGTCAATCCGTGCATTTGCATTTCGACTGCTTTGGTTTAACACTGTAGTGTACTAGTATCAGGATGCGGATTGCGGACAGTCTGCGGCCGGCCAGGACGGGAATACTATGGAACTTTATTACAAAGACCTGATTTCTGAAGAAGCTTCGCTCGAGAAGTTGGTCGATGATTTGATGCTCGTGGTTCAGGGGACCGGCGAGTTTGCCGCTGGCTCCGGTCTGAAAGAGGAGCACAAAGCGGAGATTCTTACCCGCCTGCAGCGAATCAAGTCGGCTTGCCGACAGATTGAAGGCGGCGCCATTGCCACCGCTCAGGCGGCCAAACGGGCACTGCGGCAATATCCCTATTGGTCCGCCGGGTTCGCCTTTGCGCTGGGCCTTCTCGCTGGCTCCATCTGCCGAGCAAAACGCGGCCGGACCAGAACGGGGCCGGGTTAGTAAAGATTTTTCTAGCTCCCAGTTCCCCGTAGGGGTAAACCCAACCCTATGCGAACTTCGTTTCACACTCTTACTTCAGCAAGACTGATCTTATTCTGCCTTCTGTCCTGCTTGGCCTCGCCGGCGGCCAAGGCCGTCAGCTTCACTCGGCTGGAGACTCTCTCGGCCCCGAAGATTACCGCCAGCGCCGAGTCGTTCCCCGGCGGACGCCATAATGTCGCCAATCTCCTCGATGGCAATCCCCGGACTGAGTACTCTTCCAATGGCAAAGGCACCAATACCTTTGTCGAATTCGACTTCGGCACCCTTGTCCAGGTAGCCGCGTTCCGCCACGTGGACCGCAATGACTCCGCGACCATTGCCGCCTCGGAATTAGGTTTCATAGACGCGGCTGGCCAAATTGTCGCCACCGTGACCGTGACTCATGTAAACCAGCGCGGCGGCGTTACATTTTTTAAGCTGCCTTCTCCGGTGACCGCTCAACGCGTCCGGTGGCGCATCACCGCGCTGGGCACCGGCCTGCGGACGGTTGGCGGAGCCGAGGTCGCCTTCTTCGCGCCGGGACGGACCGAGCCTGCGCCGACCGCCATCACGATCGAAGCGAAGCCTTTGCAGATGCTGGAGCGCGAAGGTTCCGCGGTGGTCCAACCCCTGAAGCTCACCATTAACTACCCCTATGCCGAACCGGCGGACGCCGGCCTGCGGATCGCCGGAGCCCGCCTGGAGACGATTAACCTGAAACCAGGGAGCCAGATCTTCAATTTCTCCGTGCCTCCTGTGAAATCGGAAAAGACAGTTCCCCTGATCCTGGTAGTGGCCGGACAGACGGTCGTCAGCACCAGGATCGCTCTCAAACCCGTCCGGAAGCTGGAAATCTTTCTTCTGCCACACTCTCATAATGATATCGGCTACACCGCTCTGCAGGCCGATGTGGTCAAGAAGCAAAACAGCAACATCAAGACCGGTCTCCGCCTGGCGCAGGCCACTGCCAATTATCCCGAGGGCGCTCGCTTCAAATGGAACGTCGAGGTCCTTTGGTGCGTGGATAATTATCTGCGCGCCGCATCGCCCGAGCAGCGAGCCGCTTTCATCGCCGCCGTCAAAAACGGCCAAATCGGGTTGGACGGATTTTACTGCAATATTCTGACCGGGCTCTGCCGCCCCGAAGAGTTGGTCAACCTGATGGGCTACGCCACCCGGCTTTCGGAATTGTGCGGCGTGCCCATCGAGTCGGCCATGATTAGCGATGTGCCAGGCTACACCTGGAGCACTGTTTCGGCCATGGCCCAGGCCGGCGTGAAATATTTCTCCTTTGCCCCCAATTACTTCGATCGCATGGGTGGCACGATGAAAGAATGGCAAAACCGCCCGTTCTGGTGGAAAGGCCCCGATGGCCGGCACCGCGTGCTCTGCTGGTGCCCTTCGCGTGGCTACGCGCTGGGCCACCTCATTGGCGACGGCGACGCTCTCGCCCGCTTCATTCCGAACTACCTGGTCGAGTTGGAGACCAACTCCTATCCGTACGATATCACTTACCTGCGCTGGAACGTGCATGGTGACAACGGCTCGCCGGACGAGAAGCTCGCTGATGTGGTCCGTGACTGGAATGCCCGTTACGCTTGGCCTCGCCTGACCATTAGCACAACCGCGACGGTGTTTCGCGAATTCGAGCGTCGTTTCGGCGACAAGCTGCCCGAGTTCAGCGGCGACTACACGCCTTACTGGGAAGACGGCGCCGCTTCTTCCGCGCGAGAAACTGCTTTGAACCGCGCCTCCGCTGAGCGCCTTGTTCAGACCGAAACGCTTTGGGCCATGCGCAACCCCGGGCCGTTCCCGGCCGCCGAGTTCCAGGAAACCTGGCGCAACATCCTGCTCTACAGCGAGCATACCTGGGGCGCCCACAACAGCATCAGCGCCCCCGACCTGCCGTTCGTGCACGACCAGTGGAAAGTCAAGCAAGGCTTCGCCCTGGATGCGGATAAAGAATCCAGAGAATTGCTCCGCAAGGCCGGCATCCTTGAACTTCCCGATGAAACCTCCCGGAAGCTCGACGTATTCAACACCTCCTCCTGGAAGCGCACTGACCTCGTCACACTCTCGCCCGAACTATCACGCACGGGCGATCGCGTTGTGGATAAGACCGGCGCGCCCGTCCCTTCACAGCGCCTCTCCACGGGGGAGTTGGTTTTTCTGCCGCGTGACGTCCCGGGTTTCTCGGCAAGACGGTTCTACGTCCAGGCCGGTTCATGTCCGGCGGGCGCAGCCGCCAAAGCCGAGGCAACTGCCTTGACGTGCTCGGATTTTGTCGTCCGAATCGACGAGCGGACCGGGGCCATCGCCAGTTTGTTCAGCCGCAAGTTGAACAAAGAATTGGTCGATGCCAAAGCCCCTACCCAGTTGAACGATTTCTTTTACCTGCCCGGTGCCGACCTTAAGGGCCTTCAACGGGCCGGCAGCCCGCGCATCCGGATTAAAGAAAACGGGCCGCTCGTTGCCTCGCTGCTCGTCGAGTCAGACGCGCCCGGCTGCAAGCAACTGTCGCGCGAAGTCCTCGTGGTGGATGGCCTTGACCATGTCGAATTTATCAACACCATCGATAAACTCCCGGTGCGCGCCAAAGAAGGCCTTCACTTCGGCTACGGCTTCAACGTGCCCAGCGGCCAGGTGCGCATGGACGTCGGCTGGGCGATGGTGCGGCCCGAGCTCGACCAGATCCCCGCCGCCTGCAAAAACTGGTTTAGCGTCCAGCGCTGGCTCGATATCTCGAACGGAAAATTTGGCGTCACTTGGGCGCCAGTCGATGCGCCACTGGTGGAAATCGGCGGGATTACGGCCAACCTCATTGGGTCGCAGACCGATTGGCGCGTCTGGCTCCAGCACGTGGAACTTTCCCAGACCATCTACTCTTGGGTGATGAACAACCACTGGCACACCAATTACCGCGCGGAGCAGGAAGGACCCACTGTCTTCCATTACTCCATTCGCGCGCATAAAGCCTTTGTGCCGGAAGATGCGGCAAAGTTCGGAGTGGCATGCACTCAGCCGCTGCTGGCCGCGCCGGCTTCCGACAGTGCGCACCCCCAACTGCGGCTGGAGGTGTCCTCGGACAAGGTGCTGGTGAGCGCCTTCAAACCAAGTGACGATGGGAAAGGCTGGATCGTCAGGCTCTTTGGGGCTTCCGGAAAACCCGAAAGGGTCAACCTCACTTGGACCAAGCCTGCGCCCGCCCACGTTTGGCTGAGTGACTTAAGCGAAAAACCAAAAAGAAAAGTCGCCGGATCCTTTGAAGTTCCCGCCTGGAGTATCGTCACCCTGCGGGCGGAATGACTGTACTTTGAAAGCGGCCCGCTTCCGCGGGCCGCTTCAACCACCCCAATACTAACCTGCAAAAAAAACTCGCACGTGCCAGCTCGTTGCCCAATAGGGTGATGACCCGAAAGACTGACGACGTCCTGCCCATCCTAACGCCCTATCGGTTTAACGCTGTTTTTCCCGAACGCTTTCCTGCCGTTTTTTTGCATTGGCGCTGGCGTAAATCTCTGCCAGTCGCTCCAGCGGCCATCCTAGATGGTAACCTGCAATGACGTACCGGTTGATCAACGTCGTCCGCAGCGCACCCAACCGCTGCCAGCGGCGGCCGGAAGTGAGCGCGCTAGGCTCGACCGTAACCACTCGTCCAAGCCGGCGCAAACGGCGCACCAGCTCGTAATCCTCCAGGAAGGGCAGTGGCGCAAACCCGCCCATTTCTTCAAATAGTGCCCGGGCCATAAACAACCCTTGATCTCCATAGGGCATCTGCCGCCAGCGCGAACGCCAGTTCGTCGCGCCTTCCACCAGCTGCTTCCCAAAAAAAGATTCCTTGATCTGGAAGCGAAAAGCCCCGGCGACTACCGATGGCCGTGCCAATGCCTCCGCGATGCACCCGGTAAAATCAGGAGGCACAATGGTATCCGCATGAATGAAAAGTAGCGTGTTGCCCGTTGCCTTGGCCGCGGCGGCATTCATCTGGCGGGCGCGGCCCCGCTCTGAAGCAACCACCTTCGTGCCGGCTTTGCTGGCCAGAGGCACCGTCTCATCACTGCTGCCGCCGTCCGCGACAAGGATTTCATTGGGTTTGCCCTCCTGGAGGGCTGCGAGGGTCGCCGGCAGGTGCGCGGCTTCATTCAAAGTCGGGATGATCACGGAAACTCGGCCCAGGTCCGTCTCCTCCTGCGCCATGAGGCGATGCCAGGAAGCAAGGTCCCCCGGCTGATCGATGTCGTCGAGAGCGTCCAACACGGACGGGTCCACTTTCAGCCGTTTAAGAATCTCCAGCGAAGCGGACAGCACAGTCTCCGTGCCCCAGGCCGGACCGCAAAAGAGCTCCGCCAGCGGTTGGTTCAAGCCCACCAGGTAATACCCGCCGTCCGTAGCCGGGCCCAGCACGACCCGTGAAACAGAGAGCTTCTCAAAAGCTTCCTCCAGCAATTCAGGTGTCAGACCCGGACAGTCCGACCCAATGAGCACCGTGGCGGCAGAACCTTCCTCAAAGCTGGCGGCAAATGCTCGCGCCATCCGCTCACCTAAATCGCCTTGCCCCTGCTCGCGGAAGCAGCGCCCATCTCCCAACCAATGTTTCAGCGCCTCTTCATCCGCGCCGACGAATCGAATCTCGAACTCCAACCGGCGCCGTGCTTGGACCAACTCGGCGAGGCGCGCCGCGCGCAAGGTCAGCCGCCGTTGCAAGGCAGCCGCCGCGGCGGCCCCCAGCGCGGGGATTAAGCGCGTCTTGGCCTGGCCGGCGACCGGATATCGAGTGAAAAGAATCAGCCGCTCGCGTCTGCCGGTGTTGCTCGTGACCCTTAACATTTTCGGCCGTCATCCGGGTTCTCAAGGCTGAAGTTAACAAGAAGCGACCTGGGCGCGAATCACCATCTCACAAAAAAGCGAGAGCGACCCAGGCGCAGGTCGCTCTCAGTCTTCCTAAACAGTTGCCTCCTTTATGTCGATTGTTCGAGCGCCTTTCTTTTAGCATGCTTGGCAAGTTTGGATATGGGGTGAATACCTGAGGCCTGCTCGGCCTTACTTCATGGGTTCGACCGTCACTCCGCCCAGCCCCAGATACTGCGGACCGCCAGTAAGCTCAAGTGTCAGGCGATTCGATTCCTGCCTGAGCGGAATAGTTTCGCCCCGAATATCGACGCCAGGCAATTTCTTCCCCGCCTGCCGCGCGAGCTCGAGGCCAATGCCGTGTGGCTCGCTCAGCGTCCAGGCTGCCAGTTTGTCCTGCCCCGGCGGCCCTGTGAGAAGGAGAACATAATCATTTTCATTTGGCAGCATCAGGCGCCTTGCGACCCGGTAGCCTGCCAACTGGCGGGTCAGCGTCTGGATCGCCACGTAGGACGGTTTGGGCTTTAAGTCTGGCAGTACCGTCCCAAAGTTGTGTTCGTTTTCGTTCGGGTCCGGACCGTCATTCTTCCAATCGTACCATATCGAAACAGGAATGCCGTTCATCAGATTTGAGAGTTGCTGCCGCGCCGCATAGGCAGCCTGCGTCTCAAGCGAAACGCCCTTCATAAAGGTCGAGTATCCCCACTCGCCGCTGAGAATTGGAATGCTGCTCTTTTTCTTCGCTGGCGCGTATTGCTCGATTAGCTGGCGAAGCCTCTGATAATCGGCCGCGGCGGTCTCCGGCGGTTTGCGTGGGGAGCGGTAGGGGTGCACGCTGACGGCGTCCAGATATTCCAATACTCCGGACTTAAGGAACGTCTCCAGGAATTCCCACGGAAAGCCGGAGGACGCGGGGCCAATGATGCTGGCTCCCGGCTCTGCCTCGCGGATGGCTTTGCAGGTAGCTAGCGCGAGGGTTGTGTACTGTTGTGCATTGGGCTCAGGCGCCCAGAAATGGCCATTGGGTTCGTTCCAGATTTCCCAAAGCACATGCCGCCCATGAAAATGTTGGGTCGCGGCAGCGGCCCAGCGTGCAAACGCAGCGATGCTCTCCGGGTGTTGCGGTGAAGCGGTGGTCTTATGCGGGACCTGGGTCAACGGGTCGGGGCTGGTGACCGTTTCCTCGTAGAGCGAATGCGAGTAATCCAGAATGAAAATTGCACGCAAGCCGCGTTTGTCCAACTCCGCCAGCAACTGCTCATAGCTGGACCAGTTATAATCGCCTTTATTTCGTTCAATACTGCCCCACTGAAAATCCATGCGGATGAATTTGAATCCCGCCGCCGCGATCAAGTCCAGGTCCTGCTCGTGGCCGGTCACAAAATGAATATTGACGCCGACGCCCGCAGGCAACACCGGTTCGGGGATTTCCCCGGCGCCACAAATCAGCGGTACCACGGCAACTAAAGCGCACCAGTTCGATTTCATGCTTCAGGTGTAAACGACCCGGGCGATTAGTCACGAGGAATCTGTCGAGCACCTCGCCTCCGGCTTGCGAGCAAACCGAACTGGGCTATATTGGCCGAGGTTAACCAATGAAACTCAACCCGAACTCAAACCGTTCACCCAATACTATGCGAAGCACATCAATCGTTTCTGCACTGCTAATCTGCCTGAGCCCGCTCGCCCGCGCCGCGGATACTTACAATATCGACGCCGCCCATTCCAACGTCGGCTTTGCCGTCAGCCATCTCGTCATTAACACCGTTAAGGGCAAGTTCAACGAATTAACCGGCTCGGTCGTGTTGGACGGCACCCAGATCACGGAAGCCAAGGGCACCATCCAGACCAAAAGCATCGATACGGGTGTTGCTGCTCGCGATAAACACCTCCGTAGCGCGGATTTTTTCGATGTCGAGAAATACCCAACCATCAACTTCCAGGCCAAACGCGTCGAAACCAAAGGCGCCGACCCGGTGCTGGTTGGCGATTTTACCATGCACGGTGTCACCAAAGAGATCTCCATGCCTGTCACCGTCAAAGGGCCTATTAAGGACCCCTGGGGCAACACCCGTGTCGGGCTGCAGGCCAAAACCAAACTGAACCGCAAAGACTATGGCCTGACCTGGAGCAAAACCACCGAAGCCGGTGGGTTAATTGTTGGCGACGAGGTCGAGATCGAGATCAACGCTGAAGCCTCCAAAGCCGCAGCCAAATAGCTCGCCGGGGAAGAAAATTAGTCGCGGTTGACGCGGAAGTCCTTCTTTTTCCCGCGCCTTTCGAGCCTGCTGCCCTCGAGATTTGCCTGGGCTGTGCAACCTTCCGACCTGATTTTAACCCGTTTAACCCTGTTAACTCGCTTAACTCTTCCAGCCTCGCCCCGCAAAATCCGCGGTTGAAATCCTCCCCAATTGGCGATTGGCAACCCTCAACCCCCAATAGTATCTTCCGCCCCACTCATGGCCACAATCAGACCGTTTGCCGCGTTGCGCCCCAAGCCCGAACTTGCCGCCCGCATTTGCGAATTGCCTTACGATGTCATGTCTTCGGACGAAGCCCGTCAAATCGCCGCGGGCAATCCGTTGAGCTTCCTCCACGTCAGTAAACCCGAAATCGATCTGCCGCCTTCTATAGACCCGTACGCGCCGGAAGTTTACGCAAAGGGCAAAGAGAATTTCCAAAGGTTGCTCGCCCAGGCGGCTCTCCGGCAGGACCAACACCCCTGCTTTTATCTCTACCGCCAAAGCGCGGGGACGCACACCCAGGTCGGCCTGGTGGCCAATGCCAGTTGCGAGGATTACCTCAAAGGCATTATCAAAAAGCACGAGCTCACCCGCCCCGACAAGGAAGATGACCGCGTCCGTCACATCGAAACCCTCAACTCGCAAACCGGCCCGGTGTTCCTGGTTTACCCTGCCGATAAAACCATAGATACGCTGGTTTCCAAAACCGTCAGCTCCTCTCCCACCGTGGACTTCACCGCCACCGATGGCGTCCGTCATACCGCGTGGGTCATTATGGATCCTTCGGACATCCGCTCGCTCGAACGCGCCTTTGGCCAGGTCCCCGCACTCTACATCGCCGACGGCCACCACCGCTGTGCCGCGGCGGCCCGCGTCTATCAAAAACGCAACGGCTCCGGCCAAAGCGCTTCGTTCCTGAGCGTTATCTTCCCCCATAACCAGGTCCAAATCCTCCCGTACAATCGCGTCCTGAAAGACTTGAACGGCCACTCTCCCGGACAATTGCTGGAGAAACTCGACCCCATCTTCACAATCCGCGCGCCAGCATCCACCATCCTGCGCCCGCCTTCCAGCCCAACCTGCAGACACGAGTTGGGCCTCTACCTCGCGGCAAAATGGCATATGCTTCAATTCCGGCCTCGCTTTGCTGCCACGAACATCCCGCTTGAAAAACTGGATGTCACGCTGCTCCAAAAATACGTCCTGGACCCGATTTTCGGAATTGAGAACCCTCGCACCAGCCAGCGCATCAATTTTGTCGGCGGGATTCGCGGGGCGGTCGAACTGGAAAAGTTAGTCGATAATGGAGCCTACGCCTGCGCCTTTTCGGTGTTCCCCACGGGCATAGACGAGCTGATGGCCATCGCTGACGCCGGCGGTATCATGCCACCCAAGAGCACTTGGTTTGAACCCAAGCTTCGCGACGCGATGTTTTGTCACCTGATCTAGCGCGCTCCGCTTCTCCCGCCCGGCGTCGCTGGCCGATTACTGTTCTAGTCCAACGAAGGGTTGAAATCCGACCCGTCATGGCTTAGAAAAGGATGCACACGCGAGTGAACAAAACTGGACACATCCTGGTAGCGGAAGATGACCCGACCGATGCCTTTTTCCTGCAGCGAACCTTCAAACGGCTCGGTGTTCCAGTGACGTTGCATTTTGTCCGCGACGGCCAGGAGGTCCTCGATTATTTGGCGGGCGTCCGGGAATTCCACGACCGGAGGGTTTACCCGGTGCCGCGGTTGCTATTATTGGATTTGAAAATGCCAGGCTTGGATGGTTTCCAGGTGCTTGCTTGGGTTCGCAAGGACAAGCGCTTGAAAACTCTGCCAGTGGTGATTTTCAGTTCGTCCAGCGAACCGGAAGATGTGAAGCGCGCACAGGAACTTGGCGCCAACTCGTATCTGGTGAAGCCGCACTCCATCGAGGAGTTGATGAGCTTGGTGGGCCAGTTCAAGAAACACTGGCTGGGCATCAGGAAGGCTAAGCTCTCGATCTAGTCCACGCGGGGTGAAACCCTCTGCCCTTAGTCACCCGGCCTTTTCCTCTCCTGGGCCAGAGGCGCTTGGCTATGCGACAACGCCGCCGTGAGTTCCTGGATTAAGGCCAGACGCTCGTTCTCCTGCTGTTTGTGGTCCGTAATGTCCCGCGCAATACTGGAGGCCCCGATGATGCGCCCGCTATGATCGCGTATCGGCGAGATCGTCACCGAAACCTCCACCGGTGTGCTGTCTTTTCGCAGTCGCACGGTTTCGAGCCGTTCGACCGCTCGGCCACTTCGAATCTGCTCCAGAATCTCCGACAGTTCCTCCGGCCGGTAGGGCGGAAAAAGCAGCGAAATGGAATGGCCAATCACCTCGATGGCAGAGTAACCGTAAAGTCTTTCGGCCCCCGCATTCCAGCTCACAATCGTGCCGTCAAGCGTCTTCCCGATGATGGCGTCATCGCTGGACTGCACGATGGAAGCCAGGTATGCCATCGATGCCTCCGTTTGACGCCTAATACGCCGTTCCTGCGCCGCCCGCAACTCCCGCTTTACCGCCGGTACCAGGCGCGGCAGGTTGTTTTTCATCACATAATCCTGCGCGCCGGATTTCACCAACTCCACCGCCCGATCCTCCCCGATCGCGCCGGACACAATGATAAAGGGAGCATCCTGGCCCTTTTGCAAATACAGCGCCAGCGCGGCCGGACCGCTAAACTGGGGCATCGAATAGTCGCTAATGAGCAGGTCCCAATTCTGTGCTTCCAGCGCCACTTCCAAAGAAGCGTGTGTTTCCACCCGCTCAAAATCGACCTGAAACCCGCCCCGTTGAAGCTCGCGGACGATAAAGAACGTATCCTCGACGGAATCCTCCACCACCAGAACTCGAAGCGGGTTGGCCATATCAGTGCTACAGTTGACTCAAGCGACTATGCCCCGCACCATAGCTCAAATTGCGGGAACGGTCAAATTAGCTTGACTCCCATGGAAGTCTCAGACCCCGTCTAATGCCCCTGGTGCGGCCAACGCTTCGACCTGGTCCTCGACACCCCTATTGCCACTCAACGGCTCACCACCGATTGCGAGATTTGCTGCCGCCCTTTCGAGGTCTTTGCCGAGTGCCAGCAGGGCGAAATCCTTTCCCTCCAAATTCAAGCCGATTGACTCCTAAAAACTGCTTGCCACCCCCGTTGGGGCTGTTATTTTCCCTTTCTTAATTTCGAAACACGAACATTTTTATGGCCAGAATTTGTGAACTTACCGGCAAACGCCCGATGAAGGGCAGCATCATTTGGCGCAGTGGCAAGTCCAAAAAAAGCGGCGGTATCGGCACGCACATCACCGCCATTACCAAGCGCCGTTTTCTGCCTAACCTCCAGCGCGTCAAAGCCCTTGTCGATGGCGAAGTGCGCTATATCCGCGTCTCGGCGGCCGCCATCAAAAAAGGTCTGGTCGTCAAAGCCCCGCGCCGCACCTGGAAAAAGGATGCCGCTCCTGTCAAAGCCTGACGGGGGAGCGCAGCAAGGGGAAGCCAAAACGGCTTGAGACGAGGTCGTCACGCCCTCGTCTATGGGTTTCCTGGTTACGCGCCTTGCTCGCGTGGCAATCTAACCAGTTCCGCATTGTCACTTTGCCAGCAGCGCGGCTGGGTCAATCTGCTGGGTCCAACGTTCCAGTTCACCGATGGGAATCAAACCCGACTGCACCTTCGGCCACGCCATTTCACGCAGGGAACGCCAACCGACTTTGCGCGCCGCCGCCCGAAGGTCGCCTGTCCGTAGCCCGGGCTGGATGAGATCGGCTGAGGCTTCGTTGAGGAGAAAGAACTCGTAAATCGCTACGCGCCCGCGGTGCCCCTTCTGGTTGCACTCGATACAACCGTGCCCCTTCCAGGCCCTCACCTGTTCCGGTGCCAGCGAAAGCGCCGCGGCCATTTCCTTCCGAACGGCACCGGGAATGCCGGCATCTTCCTTCGCGCAGTGGCGGCAGATG
>Ga0210408_10001913_pt1 | contig 20968 bp, 20 predicted proteins | sample IncBWH4MmetaG_FD_155471 | JGI IMG/M metagenome (GOLD analysis project Ga0210408, IMG submission 155471) | Forest soil microbial communities from Barre Woods Harvard Forest LTER site, Petersham, Massachusetts, United States - Inc-BW-H-4-M | ecosystem: Environmental > Terrestrial > Soil >...
ATCTGCTCGACGACATCGCGAGCGCGGATCCGCCCGCCTACCTGCGCCGCTGCTTCGCCGAAGGCTGCTCGGCCGCCGTCCTGCCGTGGGGGCGGGTGCAGCAGCTCGCCGTCTGCGCCATGGTGCTCGATGCCATCGTCGACGAGCGCGACTATGAGTTCTTCGAACATGAATTGATTGCCGACTGGCGGATGCACTATGCCGGCGCCTGCGCCAAGCTGAAGGGCACGGCGGTGCAGGCGCTGCGCCGCGTCCTCGAGCGCGAACACCCACAGGACTCGGATGCCGCCGCCGAGCTGCAAGAACTTGCGGGTCGACTGGCGCCGGCTTGAATGATTGAAGCGCATCCACGCGGCGGCCGGTCTTTGCGAATGAGCAAGGCTGCCGCCCTGCTGCTCGCGGCGTCGCTCGCGACCTTGGTCGCCTGCCGCACGCCCGCGCCCCGGGCCGCGCCGGATCGCGCGCCCGCGCCGCCGGACACGCATGAGCCCGTAGATGGCTCTTACGACTGGCACGGCCTGCTTATCGCGCCGTTCGGCAGCGTGCTCAAGGAGATTCCCGCGACGCTTCACGAGGTGCTGCTGTTCCGGGACTCCGGCCAGAGCACCGCGGCGCCCGAGGACGCAGAGTGCTACGCCGCCGATGCACCGGCGCCGCGTTTCCTCGGGCGCACGCCGGAAGAGTACTTGCTGTGCTTCAAGCACGATCATCTGTCGCGCATTCAAGCGTCCGTGCAATTGACGACGGCTGAAGCGGCCGGCTTATTCGCCGCGGCCTGCGCCGGCTGGCTCAAAGCTGCGACGCCGGGAACCGCGAACACCGCGCCGGGAACCCCGGACGCTGCGCCGCCCACCCCGGATGTCGCGTCGCCAACCGCGGACGCTGCGCCGCCCGCCGCCGCCTGCCAGGGAAGCGACGGTGATATCCGCTTCAGCGCCCGCCTCGAGGAGGAGGCGGGTCAAACGGAGCTCTCCATGGCCCTCGACAGCGTGCCCGATCCGTAAGCTGCGCGCCCGTGACGCGAGAGTCCGAACATGAACTGCTGATCGCAGGCGCGCGCGACATCGGGATCGCCCTCGACGCCTCCGGCGCCGAGAGGCTGCTCCAGCTGGTGGACGCGCTCGAACTCGGCAATGCGCAATTCAATCTGACGGCCATCCGCGACCGCTCGAGCATGTTGCTCAAACATGTGCTCGACAGCCTGAGCGTGCAACCCTACTTGCGCGGCAGCCGCGTCGCCGATATCGGCACGGGCGCGGGCTTTCCGGGCCTACCGCTGGCCATCGTCAACCCCGAGCGCCGGTTCACCTTGGTCGAGGCCACCGGCAAGAAGGCGCGATTCGCCGAGCAGACCGCCGCGCACTTGGGTGTGGACAACGTTCAAGTCGTGCACGAGCGCGCGGAAAACTACAGGCCGCTCGAGCTTTTCGATACAGTGATGGCGCGGGCGCTGTCGTCACTGGCGGATTTTGCGGCCTATGCCGGGCATTTATGCGCTCCGGACGGACGGCTGCTCGCGATGAAGGGAAAGCCGCCGGACGAGGAAATCTCCGCCCTGCCCAAATCGTTTCGTGTGTTGGCGGTGCATCGGCTCAAGGTGCCGGGGCTGGACGACGAGCGGCATCTTGTGGAATTCTCACAGGCTGTGGCTCACGCGGCCCGACCCAAATCGAGCAAATCATGAAGCGGGTCATCGCAGTTGCAAATCAAAAAGGCGGAGTCGGAAAGACCACGACCGCGGTCAATCTGGCTGCGTCGCTGACGGCCACCAAGCGGCGGGTGCTGCTGATCGATTTGGATCCCCAGGGCAATGCCACGATGGGATGCGGCGTCGACAAGCATGCTCAATCCCGCACCAGCTGCGATGTGATGTTGGGGGACTGCGCCGCGATGGAAGCGCTGGTGCCGGTCGAGTATGGCGGTTTCATGCTGATGCCGGCCAATCAAGACCTCACGGCCGCCGAGGTTCGCCTGGTCGGCATGGCGGTGGGACGAGAGTTCAAATTGCGCAATGCGCTGAAACCCGTGCGCGAAGATTTCGACGTGATTTTGATCGACTGTCCGCCGTCGCTCAATATCTTGACGCTGAACGCGCTGGTGGCGGCGGATTCCGTGATGGTCCCGATGCAGTGCGAGTACTACGCACTGGAGGGCTTGAGCTCCCTGGTGCAAACCATCGAGCAGGTTCAGGGCAGCATCAATCCGGATCTGGAAATCGAGGGTCTGCTGCGGACCATGTACGACCCGCGCAACAATCTCTCGAGCGAGGTGTCCGCGCAGCTGATCGAGCACTTCGGCGAGAAGGTGTTTCGCACCATGATCCCGCGCAATGTGCGCCTGGCGGAGGCCCCGAGTTTCGGCAAGCCCGTGCTTTTTCACGACAAGGAGTCGCGCGGCGCGCTTGCCTATCTCATGCTCGCCGGCGAGATGATTCGTCGCGACGATCTGCCGCCCGCGCCCGTATAATCGGCCGCGTCAGTAGAATCGACATCGATAACCTGGAATTGAAGCATGTCCGGCAAAAAGCCGTCCTTGGGTCGTGGCCTCGCCGAGTTGAGCCCGCTGCTCGCGAAGCGCGCCGGCGCGCCCGCGGCTGAACTTCCGGTGCTCGCCGGCGACCGCTTGGCGAATTTGCCGCTCGATTTGCTGCAGCGGGGCAAGTACCAGCCGCGCGTCGATATGCGGACCGAGACCTTGAGCGAGCTCGCGGACTCGATCAAATCGCGGGGTCTGGTGCAGCCCATCCTGGTGCGCCCCGTGGGCGGCCGCGGTCCCGGTGAATCGCAGCGCTATGAAATCATCGCCGGCGAGCGGCGCTGGCGGGCCGCGCAAATGGCGGGCCTTGCGGAGATTCCCGCGGTGATTCGCGATGTGGCCGACGAGGCCGCCGTGTCCATGTCGCTCATCGAGAATATCCAGCGAGAAGACCTCAATCCCCTGGAAGAGGCGGGTGCGCTGCTGCGCTTGATCGACGAATTCGGCTTGACGCATCAGGCGGCCGCCGAAGCCGTCGGGCGCTCGCGCGCCGCGGTGAGCAATTTATTGCGCTTGATGGAACTGGCCGACGAGGTCAAGGAATTGCTGGAACAGCGCCGCATCGAAATGGGCCATGCGCGCGCGCTGCTCGGCCTGACCTCACGCCGCCAGCAGATCGAAGTGGCGGGACTCGTGGCCAAAAAATCGCTGTCGGTGCGCGAAACCGAGGCTCTGGTGCGCCGCATCATCAACCCGCACGCCGCCGCTCCATCCGAGTCGCCCGCGGTCGACCCGGACATCCAGCGCCTCGAGCGTGAGCTGGCGGACAAGCTCGGCGCCAAAGTGATCTTTCAGCACACCGCGTCGGGCAAGGGCAAGCTGGTTGTGACCTACAACAGTTTGGATGAACTCGAGGGCATCCTTGGACATATTCAGTGACAAAAGAGGCCCAAAACAGGCCAAGAAATAAGGGCTTGAACGCCTTGCTGCCAGAGGGCTGCCTCTCTATAATGCGCCGGCTATTTTGACTGGCGACGGCTCTTATGTGCAAAACGAGGGTAGCGCGCCGCCGAGCGCCGCGTCGGATGGCTCGCCGACGCGGGTCCTTCCCTTCGCGATGAGTGACGTCCGGGTCCGGGGATACCGTCTGGTCGTTCGCGTCGTGCTCCTGCAAGCAGGTTGCGCGGTGCTGGTCGCGTCTCTGTTTCTTGGGCTCAAAAGCGCATCCGCCGCGCTCGCAGCGCTCGCGGGCGGTGTGATCGTGGCCACCGGCAGCGCGCTGTTCGGTTGGTGGATGTTCAGGCCCGGGATCGCGGGCGCCGCCAGGCTCGGCACGGCGATGTATGCCGCGGTGGCGCTGAAGTGGATGTGGTTCGTGGTTGCGCTGTATGTGGCCGTCGGCCGCTTGAAACTCGACGCGGCGCCGCTATTGATTGGAGTGGTAGTCGCGCAATTGGGATATTGGATCGGTCTGATCCGGCGCAAGTGACGCCTGGGGATTTATGCGTTTTGGAATGATGGCTGAAGAAGACGGTGCGGGAGGGATGACGGGCTATATCAAGCACCATCTGACGCATTACACCGTGAATCAGAACCATGGCAACTTCTGGGCCATCCATATCGACAGCGTTGTTTTCAGGCTGGCCATCGCGGCGCTTTTGATCACATTCCTCGCCATCGTCGCGCGGCGCGCCACCAGCGGCGTTCCCGGGAAAGTCCAGGCGGGAGTCGAGTTGCTGGTGGAATTCGTCGACGACATGGTGAAGGACACCTTCCACGGCACGAGCAAGTTCATCGCGCCGCTCGCGATCACCATTTTCTGCATGGTGTTCCTGGAGAATTTCATGGACATCCTGCCGGTGGATTTGCTGCCATGGGGTGCCAAGCTGTTCGGCGTGGAGCATCTGCGCACGGTCGCCACGGCCGATATCAACACCACCGTCGGCATGGCCCTCGGCGTGTTTCTCCTGCTCTGGTATGTCGGCATCAAGCACAAGGGCGTCGTGGGCTTTTTCGGCGAATGGTTCACCGCGCCGTTTCACGCTCACGGCGTGCTGGGCAAGGTGCTGCTGGCGCCCATTAATTTCATTTTGCGCATCATCGAGGAAGCGGTACGGCCGCTGTCCCTGTCGCTGCGGCTGTTCGGCAACATGTATGCCGGCGAACTGATTTTCCTGCTGATCGCCTGCTTCACGCTGGGCGCGGCCCTCAATCACGTGTCGACCTACTTTCTCGGCATCGGACAGTTCGCCGCCGGGGTCGTGTGGACCGGATTTCACTACCTCATCATCACGCTGCAAGCGTTCATCTTCATGGTTCTGACCATTGTGTACGTGGGCATTGCGGCCGAGCGGCACTAGATTCGAGTCCTTCACAAGATTTCAAAGACTGACGGAGATATTGATGGAAAATATGACCCATATCGCTCAACTCATGAGCGCCAGCGTGATTGCGGCGGGCCTGGTGATCGGCTTAGGCGGTTTGGGCGCCGCCGTCGGCTTCGGCATCCTCGGCGGCAAGTTCCTGGAGAGCTCCGCGCGCCAGCCTGAACTCACCAACATGCTGCAAATCAAGATGTTCATCGTCGCGGGCTTGCTCGACGCCGTGCCCATCATCGGCGTGGCCGTCGGTTTCTTGCTGCTGTATTCGAACCCGTTCTTGTCCGCACTGGGCGCGAAGTAATCGCAGCGCATTTGGCGCCCGCACGGGCCGCCGCGCGCTAGGAGAAGGATATGGACTTAGCACTTACGCTGGTCATCCAAGGGGTGGTGTTCTTCGTGGTCGCCTGGGCCGTGATGAAGTTCATCTGGCCCGTCATCATGGAGGCCATCGAATCGCGGCAGAAAAAAATCGCGGACGGCCTGGCCGCGGCGGCCAAGAGCGAGAAGGACCTGAGCGAGGCGCAGATGCGCTCCAAGGAAATCCTCCGCGAAGCGCGAGAGCGCGCCGCGCAGATCGTCGATCAGGCGGGCAAGCGCTCGAACGAAATCGTCGAGGAAGCCAAGGGTACTGCCTCGACCGAAGCGCAGCGCCTGGTGGCGCAGGCGCACGAAGAGGTGGTGCGCGAAACCTCCCGCGCACGCGAGGGACTGGCCCGGGAAGTGGGTAAGCTCGCGGTCGAAGGCGCGTCGCGTCTGCTCGGGCGCGAGATCGATGCGAAGACCCACGCCGAACTGCTGGATCAATTGGCGGCCGAGGTTGCGCGTGGCTGAGCGAGCGACCATTGCAAGGCCGTATGCGAAAGCCGCGTTCGAATACGCGCGGGATGCGAATGCCTTTGCTGCGTGGTCGCAGGGACTGAGAACCACAGCCGAGATCGTCGCCGATCCGCGCGTCGCGCCGCTCAGCAAAAGCCCGCAGTGGTCGGCGGCGGACCTCGCCGGCCTCATCATCGACGTGGCGGGGCCCAAACTCGATGCGGGCATGCAAAACTTCGTGCGCGTGCTGGCGGAGAATCACCGCCTGCTGCTGCTGCCGGAAATCAAGACGCATTACGAGGCTCTGCGTTCCGCGGTCGAAAACACCGTCGACGTCGACGTGATCAGCGCCGTGCCGCTCGATGCCGCGCAATCCGACAAGCTCGAACGCGCCTTGAGCAAGCGGCTCGAGCGCCAGGTGCGCATGCGAAATTCCGTCGATTCGACCCTATTGGGCGGCGCGGTCGTGCGCGCCGGGGATCTCGTCATCGATGGATCGTTGAAAGGCCGCCTGGCACGCCTGGCGACAGAATTAGCCGGTTAGAACAGACTTAAGGATCGATATGTCCATCAAGGCATCGGAAATCAGCGACCTGATCAAGGCGCGCATCGACAAATTCCAGTCGGCCACGGAGGCGCGCAATGTCGGCACGGTGGTCAGCGTGACCGACGGCATCGTACGCATCCACGGCCTTGCGGACGCACGCTACGGCGAAATGCTGGAATTCGTCGGCAACACCTTCGGGTTGGCTCTGAACCTCGAGCAGGACTCGGTGGGCGCGGTGGTGCTCGGCGACTACAAGCACATCTCCGAAGGGTCGGTGGTCAAGACCACCGGCCGCATTCTCGAAGTGCCGGTGGGTCCCGAGCTCCTCGGCCGCGTCGTCGATTCGCTGGGGCTGCCCATCGACGGCAAAGGCCCGGTGAATGCCAAGCTGAAATCCCCTCTCGAACGCGTGGCGCCTGGCGTGATTTTCCGCCAGAGCGTCTCGCAGCCGGTGCAGACCGGCCTCAAGGCCATCGACTCCATGGTGCCGATCGGCCGCGGCCAGCGCGAGCTCATCATCGGCGACCGCCAGACCGGCAAGACGGCGGTGGCCATCGACACCATCATCAATCAGAAGGGCACGGGCGTTAAATGCGTCTACGTCGCCATCGGACAGAAGCAGAGCTCGATCGCCAACGTGGTGCGCAAGCTCGAAGAGCACGGGGCCCTGGGCCACACCATCATCGTCGCCGCTTCCGCTTCCATGCCGGCGGCCATGCAGTACCTCGCGCCCTACGGCGGCTGTGCCATGGGCGAGTACTTCATGGACAACGGCGAAGACGCGCTCATCGTCTATGACGATCTGTCCAAGCAGGCCGTTGCCTATCGCCAGATCTCGCTGCTGCTGCGCCGTCCGCCGGGCCGCGAAGCCTATCCCGGCGACGTGTTCTACCTGCACTCCCGTCTTCTCGAGCGCTCGGCGCGTGTCAACGCGGAATACGTGGAGAAGGTCACCAAGGGCCGCGTCAAGGGCAAGACGGGGTCGCTGACGGGGCTGCCCATCATTGAAACCCAGGCGGGCGACGTGACGGCCTTCGTGCCCACCAACGTCATTTCCATCACGGACGGCCAGATCTTCCTGGAAACCGACTTGTTCAACGCCGGCATGCGTCCCGCCATCAACGCCGGCATTTCAGTGTCGCGCGTCGGCGGCGCGGCGCAGACCAACATCATCAAGAAGCTGGGCGGCGGCGTTCGCCTCGCTCTCGCCCAATTCCGCGAACTCGCCGCCTTCTCGCAATTCGCCTCGGACCTGGACGAAGCGACCCGCAAGCAGCTCGAGCGCGGCCAGCGCGTCACCGAGCTCATGAAGCAGAAGCAGTACGCACCCATGTCGGTGGCGGAGATGGCGTTGTCGCTGTATGCCGGGAACAACGGCTACTTCGACAAGGTCGATCGCCGCAAGGTGGTGGAGACGGAGACGGCTTTGCAGTCCTTCGCGCGCAGCACCTATGCCGATTTGCTGAAGGGCATCAACGCCAAGCCGGAATTGTCCAAGGAAGTCGAAGCCGCATTCAAGAAGTGCTGCGACGAATTCTTTGCGAGCTTGAGTTAGGACCAGAGTAGGCAATGGCAGGCGCAAAAGAAATCCGCGGCAAGATCGCGAGTATCAAGAATACTCAGAAGATCACCAAGGCCATGGAAATGGTGGCGGCGAGCAAGATGCGCAAGGCGCAGGACCGGATGCGGGCGGCGCGCCCCTATGCGGAAAAAATCCGCAAGATCATCGGCCACTTGCGCCAGGTGAATCTGGATTACAAGCATCCGTTCACCTTGGAAAGGCCGATCCGTTCCGTCGGCATCGTCGTGATCAGCACCGATCGCGGCCTGTGCGGTTCGCTCAATTTGAACCTGTTCAAGGCCGCCTTGGGCGCGATCCGCGAAGCTCAGGCAAAGAACGCCAAGGTGTACCTGTGCGTCATCGGCGGGAAGGCGCTGCAGTTCTTCCGGCGGTTGGCCGGGGTGGAAATCGCGGCTTCGGCCACCCACTTGGGCGACAGACCGCACATCAAGGATCTGATCGGCGCCACCACGGTGATGCTGGATTTCTATCGCGACACCAAGGTCGATCAGTTGCTGCTGGCGCACAACGTTTTCGTCAATACCATGACTCAAAAAGGCGTCGTCTCGCAGCTGCTGCCGCTTCAAACGATAGACAAAGACCAGCTGCAGGAGCGCTGGGACTATATCTACGAGCCGGACGCGATCGAGATTCTCGACGGTATCCTGATGCGCTACATCGAATCCCAGATTTTCCAGGGCGCCGTTGAAAATGTCGCCTGCGAAATGGCGGCGCGCATGGTGGCCATGAAGAGCGCCACCGACAATGCGGGCTCGCTCATCGACGAGCTGCAGCTCATTTACAACAAGGCCCGCCAGGCCGCGATCACGAAAGAGCTTTCGGAAATCGTCGGCGGCGCGGCAGCGGTTTAAGGTAAGAGGGTTAATCAATGTCATCCAGCGGCAAAATCGTCCAAATCATCGGCGCGGTCATCGACGTGGAATTTCCACGCGATCAGATCCCCAGGGTCTACGACGCACTCAAGCTCGATGATGTGGACTTGACCCTCGAAGTGCAGCAGCAGCTGGGTGACGGCATCGTGCGCTGTATCGCCATGGGCCCGTCGGAAGGATTGCGCCGCGGGCTCACCGTCAAGGGCACGGGCAAGGGAATTGCGGTACCGGTGGGCGCGGGCACGCTGGGCCGCATCATGGACGTGCTGGGCAAGCCGCAGGACGAAAAAGGCCCGGTGCAGGCCACGGAATACCTGCCCATTCACCGCCCACCTCCGGCCTACGACGAGCAGGCGGGCGGCCAGGACCTTCTGGTCACGGGCATCAAGGTGATCGATTTGCTGGTGCCCTTCGCCAAGGGCGGCAAGGTCGGGCTGTTCGGCGGCGCCGGCGTGGGCAAGACGGTGAACATGCTCGAGCTCATCAACAACATCGCCAAGCAGTACAGCGGTCTGTCGGTGTTCGCCGGCGTGGGCGAGCGCACCCGCGAAGGCAACGACTTCTATCACGAGATGATCGAGTCGGGCGTCATCGACAAGGACAACCTGGCCAATTCCAAAGTGGCCATGGTGTACGGCCAGATGAACGAACCGCCGGGCAACCGCCTGCGCGTGGCGCTCACCGGGCTTACCATGGCCGAATTTTTCCGCGACGAAAAACAGGCTTCGGGCAAGGGCCGCGACGTGCTGTTCTTCATCGACAATATTTACCGCTACACGCTGGCGGGCACCGAAGTCTCCGCGCTGCTCGGCCGCATGCCCTCCGCGGTGGGTTATCAGCCGACGCTGGCCGAAGAAATGGGCGTGCTGCAGGAGCGCATCACCTCGACCAAGACCGGTTCGATCACGTCCATTCAAGCCGTGTACGTCCCCGCAGACGACCTCACCGATCCGTCGCCTGCAACCACGTTCGCGCACCTCGACGCCACGGTGGTGCTGTCGCGGCAGATTGCCTCGTTAGGGATCTATCCGGCGGTCGATCCTCTGGACTCCACCAGCCGTCAGCTCGATCCGCTGGTGGTGGGCGAGGATCACTATGACACGGCGCGCGGCGTGCAGGCCGTCTTGCAGCGCTACAAGGAACTGCAGGACATCATCGCCATCCTCGGCATGGACGAGCTGTCCGAGGAGGACAAGCTGAGCGTGTATCGCGCGCGCAAGATTCAGCGCTTTCTGTCGCAGCCCTTCAACGTGGCGAAGGTGTTCACCGGCCAGGACGGCAAGATCGTTCCGCTCAAGGACACCATCCGCGGCTTCAAGGCCATCATCGCCGGCGAATACGATCACCTGCCCGAACAGGCGTTCTACATGATCGGCGCCATTGAAGAAGCCGTCGAAAAAGCCAAGACTCTGACGTAACAGCGATCATGGGCCACACCATTCATGTCGACATCGTCAGCGCCGAAGGCCAGATCTTTTCCGGCGAGGCGAGCATGGTGTTCGTGCCGGGCTCGCAAGGTGAACTCGGCATCGCGCCGCGTCACGCGCCGCTGCTGACCACGTTGAAAGCCGGCGAAGTCCGCGTGCAGGCCGAAGGCAAGGAAGAGCAGTCCTTCTATGTCGGCGGCGGGTCGCTGGAGATTCAGCCCAATCTCGTGACGGTGCTCGCCGATACGGCGGCGCGGGCCCGTGATCTGGACGAAGCCGCCGCGCTGGCGGCGAAGCAACGGGCCGAAGACGCCGTCCGGGAGCGTACCGACAAGGTGGACATCGCGGAGGCGCAAGCCGAACTGCTGCGGGCCGTGGCACAATTGCGGGCAATCGAGCGTCTGCGTAAGAAGCGCTGACGACCTCCGCAAACGGAGTCTTCATGCAGCTTTCGGTCGTCATTCTGGCAGCGGGCCAGGGCAAGCGGATGAATTCCGACCTGCCGAAAGTGCTGCAGCCGCTGGCGGGGCAGCCGCTGCTGCAGCACGTGATCCGCGCCGCGCGCGCGCTCGAGCCCGCGAATATCTACGTGGTCTACGGACATGGCGGCGCGCAAGTGCAGGCGGAGCTGCCGGACGAACCCGTCGAGTGGATCTTGCAGGCGGAGCAGCTGGGCACCGGGCATGCCGTCATGCAGGCCATGTGCGTCATACCGGATGATCATGCGGTGCTGGTGCTCTACGGCGATGTGCCGCTGATCCGCACGCCCTCCCTGAAGAAACTGGTGGCAGCTGCCGGCGAGGGCGCGCTCGCCGTGCTGTCCTTCGAGCTCGACGACGCGACGGGCTACGGGCGCATCGTTCGCGGTGCCGACGGCCGCGTCAGCGCCATCGTCGAGCAAAAGGATGCCAGCCGCGAAGAATTGCGGATTCGCGAGCTCAATTCAGGGCTCATGGCCGCTCCGGCGGGGAAGCTGCGCGAACGGCTGCTGGAGCTGGGAAACAGCAACTCGCAGGGCGAATACTATCTGACCGACGTGGTTGCGGGCGCCGTTCGAGCCGCCGATCGAGTCGACGCCCTGCGGGCCGCGAAGCCTTCCGAAGTCATGGGTGTCAACGACAAGATCCAGCTCGCGCAGGTGGAGGCCCTGTATCGGCGCGAACGGGCGGAGGAGCTGATGCGCGCAGGCGCCACCCTGGCGGATCCGGCGCGCATCGACATACGCGGCGAGGTCGAGGTCGGACGCGACGTGTTCATCGATATCAACGCCGTCTTGATCGGCAAGGTGCAATTGGCCGCGGGCGTGAAAATTGGGCCCAATTGCGTCATCGGCAATTCACGGATAGGCGCGGACACCCTGGTTCACGCGAACAGCATCATCGAGCATGCAATCATCTCCGAGAACTGCCGGATCGGTCCCTTCGCGCGGGTTCGGCCCGACACGATATTGCACAACGATGTGCACATCGGAAATTTTGTCGAAATCAAGAACAGCGAAATCGGCACGGGCAGCAAGGCGAATCATCTGACCTACGTGGGCGATGCCCGGGTGGGCAGCGGCGTGAACGTAGGGGCCGGCAGCATCACCTGCAACTACGATGGCAAAAACAAGTGGCCGACGCTGATCGAGGACGGCGCCTTCATCGGATCGGGCAGCATGCTGGTGGCGCCCGTGCGAATCGGCGCCGGTGCGACCATCGGAGCGGGATCGACCATCACCCAGAATGCTCCGGACGGGGAACTCACGCTGACGCGCGCGGCGCAGACCACGGTTGCAGGGTGGCAGCGGCCGACCAAGCTCGACGAAGAAGAGAAAGCGGCCACCATCGACAACGCACTGCGGGTGCCGAAAGAGTAGGCCCTCGCCATCCCCGCTTGCTCCGCCTGGCCGCGCTGCAATGCGGAAGGCCGATCGCAGCCCGGGCTTTTTCTTGACAACTTTCTTACACGCGATCCGCTTCTTTTAATACCCTTTGACCTACGCCCGCTCCGGGCCGAACGTAGACTCACCGTCATGTCGACGCGCCGAAAAGGCGGGCTGCACCATTGGTTGGAAAAACATGAACATTCGAAGTTGCGCGAGAAGCTTATTCGGAGCCGTGTTGGCGATCGGGCTTGCACTGCCGGCGGCGCGGGCGCAGGAATACAAAGCGCCCGTGGTCAAAGTGACATTCGGTGCGATCGTGGGAATCGTGACGAATGCGTCAAGGCTGCCCGTCGCGGGGGCCACCGTCGTGGCTGTCAGGGTGGACGGCGGCGGCATTCATGCGACCGTGTCCGGCAGCGACGGCGTCTATTCGTTTGCCGATCTTCCGCCGGGCTCGTGGTCTCTCACCGTACAGGTGGAGGGTTATCCGGATGCGGCCGTGCCGGCGCTGCAAGTCACCGCCGGCAAAGCCACTCGGCATGATGTCGTGATGAACGTTTCGGCAGCTGCTGCGGTCGCCGCGACAGCGGGTCCCGCCCCGCCTCCCGCGTCTGTCGCCCAGGCGGCGGTACCCGAAGCGCTCCAGGCGCCTCCGCCCGGCCCGGATGTCGACCTGCAAACTCCGTTTGCGGTTGGCGATATTGGCTGGATGAACGGCACCTCGCGTGAGAAAAAGCCGATCTTCGACACGAAGTTTTTCACGCCCGAGATCCGTCTCGATATGAACTACCTGCAAAGCGGTAACCATCCCATAGACCACACGATCGTCGGTTCGACCGAGGAGTTCCGCTCGGGGGAATTCCAGATCGAACAGGTGAGCCTTGGTGGTGACTTTCACTGGGAGAATGTGCGAGCCCGCTTTCTCTCGATGTTCGGCATGTTCGCGACAACCACGCCGCGCAACGACGCCAGCTCTGCCGTTGGTCAATGGGATCTCCAGGGTGCCTACAGATACTTCTCTGAAGCGAATGCCGGGTATCACTTCGACGTGAACCACGGCCTCAACGTCGACGTGGGCGTCTTCGTCTCATACATCGGCCTGTTCAGCTATTACAACTATGACAACTGGACTTACCAGCCCTCTTTCGTGTCGTCGAACACACCCTGGTTCTTCAATGGACTGCGCGTCCAGTGGTGGCCGACGCAGACTCTGAAAATCGAGCCCTGGCTGATCAACGGCTGGCAGTCCTACGCCAAGTTCAACAGCAAGCCAGGCTTCGGAGGCCAGATCCTCTGGATCCCGAATGACTCGCTCAAATTAGTGTTCAACAGCTATTCCATCGGTCAGGATAATTTGAATTGTCAGGCCAATAGCAGCGCCGGAGCCGGCACGGCCGATACGCTTTGCCAGCCCCAAAATGGCGGCAACCCCAACGCTGCGGCCGGGTCTTACATTGGGGCGGGGCCGCCCATCGACTGGTCCAGGGTGAAGCGTATTCATGAGGACGACAGCATCCTGGTGAAGTACTACGACGCGCACGGTCTTGGCGGCGCCGGCGTCTCCAAAATGGCATTTTCCGTCACCGTCGATATCGGCTGCGAGTACGGCGGCGGCGTTCATTGTTCGAACGGTCCAAACAAGGCAAATTTTTTCGGCGCGATGGGCTACGACCGGACATGGTTCCATAACGATCTGTACGCGGTGACGATTGGCGGCGGCTTCATGAACAATCCGGGCCGCTATCTCGCCCTGACCCCGCCGATCAACGGCGCGACGGCTGCCAGTGGCTCACCGTATTTCACTCAGCAGCCCGGACAAAAACTCTATCAATGGGATGCGCAGCTGAATTTGCAGTACATGCCGAAGGACTGGATTACCTGGTGGACCGAAGCGACCTTTCGGCACTCCGATGTGCCCTATTGGTCGGGCGCCGGCGGCGTGACGCCTCCTGGCGGCAATAACGGCTCACCCGGAAGCTGTGTGGGTGGTGGTGCCAATGCCAGCACCGGTCAATGCGCCGCGGGTGACTGGTTCCCCGATCTTCGCACTCGCGAAGTCATCTGGGGCGCCGGCGTTCTGGTCAAGTTCTAGGCCAAAAAACTCCACATATCTCATGGAATCCCAAGGAGGGAGAGCCCTGTTTGTGAATCATCGCTTTGGATGCGTTCACTCAATAGTTGCCGCCGGACTGATGTGGCTGGCATTGCCGGTATTTGCCGACGCCCCCGCCGTGACGACCCAACCGTCTGCCGCTCGCGATCCTGATGGACCGGCGCAGGGCTGCGCCAAGGGATCGGACAGCGAGGGATTCTTGGCGCGACTGAAGGACAGCTATAAATCGCATCTTGAATGGGATGGCGGCGACCCCAATGCGCCGCCACCCAGGGTCGTAGATGGCGCCGAGATTCCCGAATCCAATCCGCCCTGGCCGTACTCGACGTGGAACATCGGCGCGTCGCCGGCGATCGGAGTCGAGAACATGTACTACAGCACGCTGATGGACGCGCTGTATTGCGGCAAGGGCGGCCGGAAATTGAAGGAAAGCCGCTTCACGGTATACGGCTGGGTTGAACCGGGGGGCAACATCAGCACCTCGCACACGCGTTTCAACTACGCGACCGGAACCGGCGGAAACTATCCGGCAGCGTACTCGTTCGAGCCCCAAAGCGCGCAACTCGACCAGGCGGCGCTGTACTTCGAGCGCGTGCCCGATGAAATTCAACGCGACCACTTCGATTGGGGCGGACGGTTCGCCGGGATATACGGTACGGATTACAAATACACCTTCAGCAACGGCATCTTCAGCAACCAATACCTGAATAGCACCAAGCAATACGGCTTCGATCCGGTCATGTACTACTTGGATTTTTGGTTTCCTAAAATTGCCGATGGCGAGAATATTCGCGTCGGCCGGTATATCTCCATTCCGGACATCGAGGCGCAGTTGGCGCCGAACAACCTCACGTACAGCCATTCACTGCTTTACACCTACGATCCGTACACTCAGAACGGCATCGTCAGCACGACAAAACTGAACAAGAATTGGCAGATTCAGGCCGAACTGTCCGCCGGCAATGACGTTGCGCCCTGGGTCAAGAGCGAGCGCCATCTGACGCCGGCGGCCTGTGTCATCTGGACCTCGGACTCAGGCAAGGATGGTCTTTATCCCTGCATGAACGGGCTCAACGATAGCAAGTGGCGCTGGAATAACGTGCAACACGCGGTTATCACCTGGTATCACAAGTTTGATTCCAAATGGCACATGGACACCGAGGCTTGGTACATGTGGCAAAGCCACACGCCGAACGTCAACAATCCGGCGGGCATCGCGGCCATTGCGCAGGCCTATTCCTATGTTAACGTCGGTGCGCCCGGCGGCGCGCAATGTAATCCAACCGTGGTGTTCTGCTACTCCTACGAGTGGGCCATCGTCAACTACGTCAACTATCAGCTAGGGCCTCGCGACGCCCTGGTGTGGCGCACGGATTACATGAACGACGCCAGGGCGCAACGCACCGGATTCAAGACCCGCTATTACGAATTCGATTTGAGTTACACGCACTGGATGGGCGATGTGATCGAGCTGCGCCCCGAGATCCGCTTCGAGCATGCTCGCGACGCTCAGGCCTACGACAATCCCACCGCCACTCCAGGCGGCGGCAGACACTCGCAGGCCATGATTGCGGCGGATGCCATAGTTCATTTCTGACGCGAGCGGCTCAGTCGCCGCCAACCTCAGTCGCCGCCAACCTCAGTCGCCGCCAACCATGATTTCGAGATCGTTGACCACACGTTTCACACCCGGAATTCTCCTGGAAATGCGCACCGCGATTCTCAGGTCCCAGTCGTCGAAGACCATCCCGTGCAGGGTAGCGACCCCATTGTTGACGGTGACGGTGACATGTTCGTCATAGAAAAAGGGATCGGAATGCAGCGCCTCCTCCACCTGTTGCTTCGTCTTCTCGTCAGCCGCCGGATCGGAGCGCTTTTTCGCGGTTACCACAATTTCATCGAGGCGGGTGTTCCCCGGAGCGGTTACTTTGTCCGCTCGCGCCGCGATTGCGGCAAAGGCCATGACCGCGAGTACGGCTGCGGATAAGGGCAACACCCCTCTGCGGTTATGCACGTGATGAAACCGTCACGCAACATCGCGCGCGGAACTCACTCGCGCAGCCTCGTCCGACGTGGAGATCGGAAGCCGTACTATGAATCTCGATCCTACCCCCTCCAGACTCTCGACGAAGACCTCTCCGTGATGCAAGGCTACGACCATGGAAACCAGATGCAGGCCAACGCCCGTGCCTGCGATGCCGGTGGCATTGCTGCCGCGGAAGTAACGCTCGAAAAGGTGTTCGCGATCACGGGCGGGAATGCCGATGCCGCAGTCGCGCACCTGTACCACCAGACATTCCGCCTCCTGCCGCGCAGCCACCTCGATGGGGCTCCCCAACGGCGAGTATTTGATCGCGTTGGAAATCAAATTGCTGAAGGCGTGAAAAAGCAACTTAGGATCTCCGTGAATGGTCGCCGACAGGGACGAATAATCTTCGTTGATGATCACGCCGCGAGTCGCATCGCGATGCACCTTGCATGCATCGCGAAGCAGCACACCGGGATCGAGTTCGGTTGGATGGAACACAGCCTGTCCATCGAGCAGTCGCGATGCGCCCAGCAAGCTGTCCATGATATTCGTGATCCGCTGCACCGCACTGCGTATGCGTGCGCCTCGCTCCGCAATGTCCTTGGGGTCGAGTCTGTCGCTCATCTTGATGAGCCGCTGCGCATGTCCGTCGATGACCGTCAGAGGGGTTCGGAATTCATGGGAAGTCATGGCGACGAAATCACGTTCCTGAGCCGTCAGCCGGCGCTCGTTGTCGAGCCCCTGCTCCAACGCCGCGGCCTGTTCGATCAATCGACGCTGGCTATTCGCCAGAGCCAGTGCATTGTCGCGGAAAACGGCCACGGCGCGCGCCATCTCGCCCATCTCATCCATGCGTCGGACGCCCGGGATTGCGATTTCGGTGTTTTGATCAGCCAGCGCGTGCATGCAGGCCGCAAGTTCGAGCAAGGGCACCAGGATGGAACGCGCAATGTAGACGATCACGCCGATCAGCAGAGATGTTGCCAACAGCATCGCGGTCACGATCAGGGTTCGGGCGCGCTGGTAGGTGGCTGCGGCCAAGGCGCTATCTCTATGCGCTTTGGTGACGGTTTGGTCCGTAAGGCGGCTCAACGTGTCGCTGGAAAGATCAAACGCGCGGCGCGAGGTCGTATTGTACAAACGCACGCCGTCCGAAATGTGCTCGGTGCGGGCAAGCGTGATCACCTCGGCGGCGGCCATCTGATACGCCGCCCATTGCTTGGCAAACTCGGCGTACAGCAAGGCCTCGGAGGGGTCTTGAGAGATCTCTTCGTACGCCCGCTGGCTGCGGGTGACCGTGGCACCCAGCGAGGTGATTTCCTTTTCGCTTGCGGCGAATTCCAGCGGCGTCGAGGCCAGCAATTGTGTTGCCTCGGCGGTGCGGTAGTCGGACATGTAGTTGCTGAGGTCGCCGAGAATGCGAGTGTCGCGCAACCAATGATTGCGGATCACCTCGGATACGCGGTTGACCTCGCTGAGGCGCGCAAACCCAAAGGCGCCCAGGCCGATGACTAAAAAGAAGAGCAGCGCAAAGACCAAGTACAACCGTACCCGGACGGAACGGGGCTGCCATCTTCGAGAGTCAGTCATGCGGTTCACGAGCGTCTCTAGGGTCGATGAGCCGGCCGGAGGCGGCTTTGACCACGGCTTCGGTACGCGTGGACACGTTGAGCTTACGGCACGCGTTTTCAATATGGAAATTCACCGTGCGTTTGCTTATGTTCAAAATAGTGGCGATCTCAGGCGAAGTTTTCCCTCGCGCGGACCAGGTGAGACACTCCAATTCTCGATCATTCAGCGCCACGTGGCGCGACCAAACTTCATTACGCGCGCCCCTTCCCAATCGCGCCTCGATGATGGCGGCGAGGATCTCGAAATCGACCGGTTTGGTGACATAGTCGTCGGCACCGAGTCGCCGACCCGTCAGTTCACTGTCGCGATCCGTGCGGGCCGTCAGGAATATGAAGGGCACGGCATCGAACCGCGGCGCGAGTGCCGTCAAGCACTGCATCACCTCGAATCCCGTCATGCCCGGCATGTTGATGTCGCACAGCACGACGTCCGGTTCGGTCTTCAGTATCGCGCTCAGACCCGCATGGCCATCCACTGCGATCGTCACGGCGTATCCACGTTCCTCGAGGTCTTCCATGATCAATGCGGCGGTCTCCGCATCGTCCTCGATACAGAGGATTTTCTTTGTGGGCGACACCATGGGGGTAGCTCCTGTCTGATACAGCGCCGCAACGTAGCACAGGGACGCGTCGCCCGATTTTGGGCCAAGCAGGCCTCGCCGCGAAACTGTGAATCTTCACAGCGAATGTTCACAGTAGCCCAGGTGGGGGGACATCGACATCATAATGACGCCCCATGGTCTGACCGGGATGCCCAGTGAATGGCGAGATTGTCGTGAAAAGGGGTCGATGAATGAGCGAATCGCAAGGCGATCCGGGCCGGCTCCCGAAGGGCCAGGACTCCATCGACCGGCGCGCGTGGTCGCGGGAGCGCCAATGGCAGACGACGGGCATCGCCGCCGCCGTAGCGGCCGTTGTCGTCCTCACCGTTTGGCTGGGCGGACGCGTTTTCGGTCCGCACCAGGCGCCGGCCGAGGCCGCGCCATCGCCTCCCGGCACGTTTCGCGCCTCGGCGCAGCAACTCAAGACTCTCGTGCTGGAGACGGTACAAACGCATGGCTTCGTCAGCGAGGAATTGACCGAAGGCAAGATTGCCGTGAACGGCGATCGCGCGACGCCGGTATTCTCACCGTACTCGGGCCGGGTCACCCGAGTCATCGCGGGCCTGGGCGACACCGTGAGGGCGGGCGCGCCGCTGGCCACGCTCGAAGCCTCGGAATTCGTACAGGCGCAAACGGATCTCAAATCCGCCGCCGCTCAGGTCAAACTCGCGCGCATCAATGAAACCCGCAAGCACGCCCTGTTCGATGCCAAAGGCGGCAGCCTGCAAGATTGGCAGCAAGCACAGGCCGATCTGACGACGGCGGAGACCGCGCTCAACTCGGTGCACAATCGCCTCCGCATCCTGGGCAAATCGGATTCGGAGATCGCCGATTTGGAGAGGGCCCAGAGCATCAATCCCGTGGCGGTGTTGACCGCGCCGATCGCCGGCGTGGTGGTGGACCGTCAGGTCGGTCCGGGGCAGTACTTGCAATCCGGCAGCGGTACCCCGGTGTTCACCATTGCCAACCCATCGAGCGTGTGGCTGCTCGCCAATGTGCGCGAGGCCGATGCGGGCTTGATGAAGCTCGGACAGTCCATGGAAGTTCGCGTTCTCGCCTACCCCAAGAGGACGTTCAAGGCTCGCGTCACCTACGTCGCCGCGCTCGTCGATCCGGTGACGCACCGCCTGCCGGTTCGCGCCGAAATCGACAACCATGACGGCGCCCTGAAGCCGGAAATGTTCGCGAACTTTCGCATCCTCACGGGCGATGCGGCCCAGTCGCCGGCGGTTCCCGCGGCGGCCGTGGTCTACGAGGGCGACGCCGCGCATGTGTGGGTGGCCAAGGGCGAGGGATTGCTCGAGTTTCGCGCCATACGCACCGGCCGCAGCAATGACGGACTCATCGAGGTGCTCGACGGCTTGCAGCCCGGTGAGCGAATCGTGACCAAGGGCGGCCTGTTCATCGATCAAGCGGCGGTTCCCGCCTCATCATGAACGCCATCGTCACGTTCGCGCTGCGCCAGCGCGTGCTGATCGTGGTGCTTTTGGGTTTCGTGCTCACCGCCGGTATCGTCAGCTTTCTCTCCCTCAACATCGAGGCCTATCCCGACCCGGTACCCCCGCTCGTCGACATCGTCACGCAGAGCACCGGGCAGTCGGCCGAGGAGATCGAACGCTACATCACGATCCCGCTGGAAATTCAAATGGCCGGCATTCCCAACGTGCAGGCCATTCGCACGATTTCTTTGTTCGGACTCTCGGACGTCAAGGTGCAATTCACCTACGATTTCACCTATTACCAAGCCGAACAGTGGGTCAACAACCGCCTATCGCAACTCGGCAGCCTGCCGAACGGCGCCCAGCCGCAGATATCGCCCACCAGTCCCATCGGAGAAATATTTCGCTATCGAGTCGCGGGGCCGCCCAACTACTCGGTCACTGATTTGAAGACTCTCCAGGACTGGGTGCTGGAACGGCGCTTCAAGGCCGTGCCCGGCGTGATCGACGTCACCGGATGGGGCGGCAAGACCAAGACCTATGACATCGCGATCGACCAGCGCAAACTCGTCGGCTACGGGCTCTCCGTGCCGCAGGTCCTGCAGGCCTTGAGCAACGCGAACATCAACGTCGGCGGCCAAACAGTCAATTTCGGGGCGCAGTCGGCGGTGGTGCGCGGCGTCGGCCTCATTCATTCAGCCGATGAAATCCGCCATACCATGATCGCCAACAATCAGGGCGCGCCGGTCCTCATCGGCGATGTGGCTCAGGTGACCATCGGGAATCTGCCGCGCTTAGGGATCGCCGGCTTCGACGGCGTCGACGACATCGTTCAGGGCATCGTGCTGATGCGGCGGGGCGCGCAAAGCATTCCGACCATCAAACGCGTCGAGGCGGAAGTGGACAAGGTCAACAGCAGCGGGATTCTGCCGCCCGGCGTCAGGATCGAGCGCATCTACGACCGCAGCGATCTGATCCATGTCACGACGCGCACCGTGCTGCACAACATGGCCATGGGCATTGTGCTGATCTTTCTCCTGCAATGGGCATTTCTCGGCAATCTTCGCACCGCCGTGATCGTCGCCATGACCATCCCGTTCGCATTGTCGTTCGCAATCGGACTCATGGTGTTGCGCGGTGAATCGGCGAATCTGCTGTCGGTGGGCGCCATCGATTTCGGGCTGGTG